>Ga0306923_10008112_pt1 | contig 10528 bp, 8 predicted proteins | sample sta12Can44000108_FD_203841 | JGI IMG/M metagenome (GOLD analysis project Ga0306923, IMG submission 203841) | Lab enrichment of tropical soil microbial communities from Luquillo Experimental Forest, Puerto Rico - statanox.12C.anox.44.000.108 (v2)... | ecosystem: Environmental > Terrestrial > Soil...
TTGATGCCGATTCCCAACACCTGAAAATCCCAGCTATTGGAGGTCTCCAGAAGGAATCCGGCCAGCTTACCGTTGCCAAGAACCAGGTCATTCGGCGGTTTGATCTGAACTATTCTTCCGATAGACCGCTCAACAACCTCGGCACACGCGACAGCTGCCAACTGGACAAGCCGTGGCAACTCATTCGGCTCAATTCTGCTTCGCATCAATATCGAAAACCAAAGGCCATCGCCGGTTCCCGACACCCACTTTCGGCCGTACGTCCCCCGCCCCTCTGTTTGACCCTCAGCAAATATGGCCAACCCTTCCAGCGCGCCGGAAAGGCCGGCCTGCCTCACCCGGTCGTTCGTGGAGGATGTTTCCCGAAAAACCACGATTTCGCGACCGATCGCTGCCGTGTGAAGTCTTGCCGAAATCGCCTGCGGCGCCAGGGAATCAGGCTCTGACGCCAATGAAATTTCGCTCTCCGTTCTTCGGAAAACGAACCCAGTGTCCTCAAGCGACCGAATCGATGATAACAGCTCCGGGATTTTTATTCCGGCCTGCTGCAAAATCTCCCGAAGCGAAGCCACTTTCCCGATCGGAAATAAATGACGCAGCAATGCAACCTCTGGAGAGTCATGCACCGGTCAACTCCAACGAGAAGTCAATTGCGCGTGCGGAATGAGTTAGTTCGCCGACCGAAATGAAATCGACCCCAGTTTCCGCAATCGCTCGAACCGTTTGCAAAGAAACGCCGCCGCTGGCCTCGAACTTGATCCCTTGCTTTCTGAATGATACGCAAACGCGCAGCTCATCCGGAGACATGTTGTCGAGCAGAATGACATCGACGCCGGCGATTCCCACAAATGCACGCACCTGGTCTATGGAATCAGCTTCAAGCTCTACCAGGAGACCCGGGTGCTTTTCGCGCAAAGCGAGTACCGCTGTCTGAATTTCGGGACGAGCCAGAAGATGATTGTCCTTCACCAACACGGCATCGTATAAGCCCATCCGGTGATTCCGACCTCCGCCTGCCTTCACCGCAGCCTTCTCCAGAGCTCGGAGACCCGGTGTGGTTTTGCGAGTATCCAGGATTTCAACCCCGGTACCGCGCACTGCGTCAACGAAACGTGCCGTTAGCGTGGACACTCCAGAAAGTCTTTGAATAAAATTTAAGGCAACTCGCTCGCCGGTGAGGATGCTCCTAGTAGCCCCACGCAGACTGATTACCGTCTCGCCAGGTTCCAAGCACATTCCGTCTCCTTTGATAAGCGTGGTTTCAAGGGTGGGGTTGAGCTCCTGGTAGGTCTTTATTGTCGCTTGCGTCCCGGCCACAATGCATTTTTCCTTCGCGAAGATCCGGGCCGCCGAAACATGCCATTCCGGAATGAAGAATTGCGAAGTCAAATCGCCGGATCCAACATCCTCCGCCAGTGCGATTTCAACGGGATCGAAAACAGGCGCAGTCACGAGTGAGACGCTAGCGAGGTTCCTCAGATGTGCAACCAGGCATCGCCTAGTCCTGCAGACCGCTAGATGGCGGATCTCCGTGAGAATTTCGGGAACAGGACACTAACTCTGTTTGAGAGGCAAGTGGACGGTAAACGTTGCGCCGGCGCCCGGAGTACTCTGCAGCTCAACGGTCCCACCGTGGGCCTGTACTGTATGCTTTACGATCGAGAGCCCAAGACCGCTCCCCCCGGCATCTCGCGATCTGTCCTTGTGAACACGGTAAAAGCGCTCAAAAAGGTGTGGCTGATCGCTGAGTGGCACACCCGGCCCGTCGTCGTGGACAGCCACGACCGCTTCGTGACCGTCGGTGCGAACTTCGACCAGTACGCTGACACAAGTCTTACCCCCGTACTTAAGCGCATTATCTATCAAATTAAAGAGCACCTGCTCGATGCGGAAAGCGTCCGCTTCCACCCGCGGTGGATGCTTGGGCATACTGACCTTTACTTTCGCAGCAACCTCGTGAATGCGCGAATCCAGGCGGTCAATTACTCTTTGAACGCATTCCCCCAAGTCGACCAATTCAAAATTCAGACTCGCTTTTCGCGATTCCAGTTGTGAAAGTGAGAGAAGATCCTCGATGAGCACATTAAGCCTCTGCGCGTGCTTATGCATCGTCCTAAGGAACCGGGCGTTTGTCTCAGAATCACCTCCACCGTCGATCAGAGTCTCAAGATACCCTGTTATGATCGACAGCGGCGTGCGAAGTTCATGCGACACATTCGCCACGAACTCTTTGCGAACCGCCTCAAGCGAGCGGATCTGGCTTATATCGTGAAAAACGACCAGCGCCCCGGTCAAAGATTCGCGTCCACGCGGGCGAAGACTCACAGACGTGACCTGAAAATGCTTAAGTTGAAACTGATTTCCCTCCCGTATTTCGGCCTGCAGTTCGACCGAGCGCGGCTCCTCCGTTTCCAGCGTCTGCCGGATGATTTGGTGCAGCAGATGATTCCGGAAAACCTCCATCACTGTGCGGTCAATCGGTGGTTTGGGAAGTGAGAACATCTGGTGCAGCCTGTCGTTGGTTAGGCGAATTCTCAGATTGCTGTCGGCAATGAGAACCCCCTCGATCATGCTCGAAAGAATCGCGCGGAGACTGAAATCCTCGTCAGCAATTCTACGTGAAATCTCTTGATGCCTGCTCGCGATTTCTCTGAGATCTCGATGAATGTCGCGCAAGATTCGAGGGCCACGTATTTCCGAAGAAAGAACGCCTTCGGCGAGGAGCCGGCGGACCTCACTGCGCAAAACCACCAAGCGGCGCCAAAATATAATCGCGCCGGTCAAAAGGGCTCCAAACGAGCTGATCCATACGATAACTAACCCCGTAATCACAGCTTCTGACTGATCAGAAATCTGTACCCCTCACCGCGCACGGTGGCAATCCGGTTAGACGCGGGTCCCAATTTTTCTCGAAGACGCCTGACGTGAGTATCAACTGTCCGAGTATCGATAGCGTTTTCATATCCCCAAACGTCTTGAAGCAGAGTCTCTCTTGAGAGCGTTCTTCCCCGGCGCTCCACGAGGAGGGCAAGCAGTTTAAACTCCGTAGTCGTCAGCTGTAAACGCCTACCGCTGAGGGATATTTCGAAATTTGCTTTGTCCAGGCAGAATTCATCGACGACAACCAGTGAAGGGTTTTGGACTGGACGGAGGCGTCTTAAGACGTTCTGGATTCTGAGAACCAATTCGCGGGGGCTAAAAGGCTTCGTGATATAATCGTCGATCCCCAATTCAAGGCCTGCGATTCGTTCGGCAGGCTCAGCCTTTGCCGTCAGGAAAAGGATCGGAATTGTCGACGTTTGGGTACCCTTGCGCAAAGCCTTGCATACTTCGATACCATTCATCTGCGGCAACATGATATCGAGTACGATGGCGTCAGGCCTCGATTCGGTCGCTGCTGTCAGGCCGGAGGGACCAGTGAATGCGATAAGCACATCAAATCCAGCCCGGTGGAGATGATACCGCACCAGATCGACTACGTCGGGTTCATCGTCGACAACGAGAATAGTATCCCGCATCGGTCCCGGAACGTAGCGAAAGCTTTAACAGCCATCAAGACAAGTCACAAAAAAAAGATCCGGGTTGCGCACGCCAAGGAGTAGAAGTCGAGAGATTCGTGCGCAAACCCGAATCGCCTTAACCGCCAATAATAGACATAAGCTTTTGAGCAACGTTCAAAAGTTTCTTTCTTTCTCCGAATTTTTGTGGTTGCAAATAGACTCTCTGGTTAGGCCCCAGGTTCTGCGAATGCCAAAAATGAATCTCTAACACATTGGAGGTGAGGTTGTTATGATCAGTCGCCAGACTCTTCCTCCCTAAAAAAGGTGAAAATCCAGGTTCAGATCAACTCAGGCAAACAAGCAAATACGCCCTCTCGGATTGCCAGATAATCGGAATAACATAGTTTCTGCCATCTTCCGGAAAAGGGAATGTCGAGTCGTTTGCGGTCGCGACAACCGGCACGGATATCAAAAAATCTCTTCCAAATTCCTCACGCGCATTTCCGCTGAGCGTGTTCGCGATCTCGCCCACAAGATCGCATAATATCTCCTTGGATCCCGGGGACCCGTTCAAAAACGCGAGTATGTTTTTCAACATAAGCCCATTGGCCGTAAAGCAAACGGCGCCATGTGCTTTACCGGATATTTCTATGATGCCCGTGTATTCCAACAACGGCCGCTCTTCATCTTTGATAAAGGGAGGTTCGATAACGACCCCCGAATCCGCTTTCAAAGACTCAAAATAGCGACGGACGCCTGTGATAAATACCTGGATATCCTTGTCGTCCATAGTAGTTCAGTCTTCGATCAGAAGCTGGAAGGCTTCCTTTAACTCCGAAGGGTTGATTGGTTTGCACAGAAAGCCGCTCGCACCTCGTTTAATCGCATCAATAGCGGTCGCCTTGTCTCGTAAAGCCGAAATGACTAGAACGCGCGCCTGCGGATTGATTCCAATAATCTTATCCAGACAAGTCAATCCATCCATGCCCGGCATGGTGATATCCAAAGTCACAACATCGTGCAATTTCGTCCCGTAAAGCTTAACCGCTTCCTCGCCCGTCGCAGCTTGATCGACCTCTTTGATCTCACCAGATTCAAGATCACGTTCAATTGCGCGCCGGACTACGCTCGAATCGTCGACAATGAGAAGTTTCATGCCATTGGGATTTCTAACCGAAACTCACAATATTCGCCCTCTTCAGAAGAAACATTTAGCACACCGCCTAATTTTGCAATTAAGTCTCTCACGGCATCTAGTCCGACTCCGCGACCGCCATCCATTGTTGGTCGGTCCATGGTGGTGAATCCGATCTCGAATAAGAGACCAAGAAGCTGTTGCTGTGTCCATGACCCAATTGTATTCACGCCTGCATAACCGAGTTGCACCGCACGTCGCCTCAGTAACTGATAGTTAATTCCACGCCCATCATCACGCACGGTCAAAACAATTCTCTTCGGGACCGCATTTTGCAGATGGGCGATGATTCGTATTTCACCGATGGGATGTTTGCGCTGACTCAATCTCTCCCCGGGCGTCTCAATCCCATGAAGCACCGCGTTGCGCACCAATTGAGCTAACAAGCCGGGCGCCGTTTCACGCAGGGGGCTCTTCAGCCGAGCCAAACCATTTTCAATCTGTAAATCAACGCGTACCTGTTTGCCAATGCGCTCAGCGATTTCATTGGCCAGCGCAACCAGAGGGGTGAAATCGTTTTGATCGGAATCCTTAGCCGTCGTTCCAAAAACCTTCTGCATTGATAACAACCTGCCAATTAGGTCGTGTGTCATTCCTATCTGGTCGAGCAACGACCCCAAACCTGTCGTGATCGGCAAAAAGTGTTCTCCTGCCAGAGAAGTGTTAGCCCGCACCGCAGATATTTTTTCTTCAATATGATTCGCTAAATTCTCAAAATACGAGAGTCGCAGCATCGCTGCGTTACCCTTAATCAGATGTATCGACCGAGAGATTTTTTCCAATAGACGCTGGTAGCGATCGGAACGCTCGACTCCCAATTCTCCGGCGTGACTTCCGAACTGCTCGGCCTCTAAGAAATTTAACATACCGGTTATTTCAGACTTGGTATGATTCAGAAATTCTCCTAGAATCGGCGGATCCAGATGCATGATGCCAAAAAGCATCTCTATCTGGGATTTTGCCTTGGCCTCATTTTCCCTGATTTGCCTGGTTAGGGCGATTCGCGAAGTTGAATCCAGGACGGTAACCATAATCTGCGTCGTCTTGCCTCCCTCGACGACCCGATTGAATCGAAATTCCAAAAATTTGCTTCGCTGCTTCCCCTTAGGCTCGGTGATGCGAAACTCTATTTCTCCCAGCGGATTCGTTTGCTGTATCAGCTTCTCCTTGATCCGGGGATTCAACATGAGATCGAGATAGTGTTTCGCGGCCAACCGAGTATCGTCACTAATTACCGGCTCTAAAACGGCGTTTGGTGCAGGACTAAGGAGGTCCAGGAACGAAATTCCATCGATTTTCCGATGGAAGATGTCTTCCGTTATTTTTGAGTAACCGGGTTGAATAATGAAATCGGAACCCATCAGAAACAAGCCCTCATTCACCGTCTCGAAGATCTTGTGGACGTGGCGATTTCTCTCTTCTACCTGACCAATCATGAAGTTGAAGCGTTCGGCTAAAAACCCTATTTCGTCTTTGCTCGAGATGGGCGCTCGCGCAGATAGATCTCCTGATCCGATCCTCTCAGCGGTCCTGACCAGTTGAACGATAGGCCTCGAGAGGATATGCCCAAAAGTGAGGGCCGCCAGAATTGCCATGATCAAAATGATAAAGCCGCCAAACGCAATTAACCGGGTCAGATGAACAGCCGGCGCGAATGCCTCGTCAGTACTTATGGTAACAACCAGCCCCCAATCCAGGCCCGGCGTATCAAGCTGTTCGTATACTGCCAGGGATTCGCGACCCAGATCATTGAAAAAAGTGACTTCGCCGGCATTCGATAGTGTCTGATCCGAATAGATACTTTCGACGGCCCTGTTGTGCAGAGGACCGCCTAGAACAGAACTCAACGGTGCAGGCGATCCGTCGGGCGAAAAGGCTATGGTCTTGATGTTTTGCGGCAACTCTTTAACAAAACGGGACTCGGTCCTCAGCCTGAAATCCGGCCCAACTATGTATGCCTCTCCTGTTGCACCGAGGCCAACCGCAGGCCATCTTCCCTGAAAGGTCACCAAATCCGTAAGCGTGCTGCTTTCGACCGCATGTATTACCACCCCGAGTCGACCTCCAAGCCGATTGTTAATCGGACAACCTAGAAACAACATCGGGGCACCATTCGCACCAGCGTAACGCTCCAGGTCCGTGATGACAACGTCATCACCGACAGATCGTTCCCCGGCAGATCCATACCAGGCTCCGAGAAACACCTTCTTCAGCGGCGACTCCCCCCGCCAGCCTTTGAAAACATTTGTGCCAAAATCCCAGCTTTTCTCAAACGAGTAGACAACATTTCCGATGTCGTCTATTAAAATTAAATCGTAGTAGTTGTTTCTCCGCACGATGGTCTCGAACAATCCATGATATCGATCCATCGCCCTGGCGAACATAGTCTTGGCAAAAGCATTCCTGAATTCTGCGGATAGACCTTCGTTCTTCGCAATGTCTGAAACTGAATTGTTTTGAAATTTATACCCTGGGCTCCCGGGATTACTAACGATGTAAACGTATTGTAGTAGCATCGCCGTGGGACTCAGATCGGCAAACTCCTCGAAGCTGCCGATCGGCCGGCCTAAGGCTCGAAGATTGGCCATCGGGCCTTTTTCGTACGCCTCCTGCAGATTTTGCCGCACTTGGCCAAGAAAAGCCCCATCCACCTTGAATCCCGCCGCATCGAGATCTTCAAGGAGATGCTCGTAGCCAGACGATAACTCGGTCACTGCATAACGGATCGTTTGCAGTTCGGATTGCGCAGTAATATCCCTACGCTGATCGGCAAAAAAAGTATTGATGGATTGAGATAAAGAAGTCAGCAATGAACGAAACCCGTCGAGTCGCGCAGATCGCAAAGCTACCGCCGACAAAAAGAACGCGGTCACGGTGAGGGCAGCCAGAATGAGAAAGCCAATACCGGTCGTAAAGACGAGTAACTTGGAACGAATGGTCAAACCGCGTGAAGCCAGCGGTTCGGCTTCCTCGCCTTTTCCTTTTGGAGCTTCGGTACTCATCCCGGACTCATCTGGTGTAGTCAGCAACGTTCAACTTCTGTATCGGCACCGCCTTACCCCGTTCGATCTTCGTCAGAAAGACTTGATGATTTGCCTGCCGAATATTTGGACCAAAGCGAATGCGAAACGCTTGGAAATCCAAATCCAAATTTTCCAATGATTGGATTAACTTTTCTTCTGTTAAATCCCGTCCAGCCGCCCGCAACGCAGTAAGCATGACAAGCCCGTTAAGATAGGCCTCTAGACCAATATAAGTAAATTCTGTCGAGCCGGTTGCCTCCATGTCTCTTTGATAGTCGCGTACGAGCGGCAACGACGCATCATACGGAGAGGGAACCACCTGGGAAATAATCACTCCCTCACCAGCTTCGCCAAGGTAGCTTGCGAGAGGTTCGGTGCCGACCGAAGAAACATTGCAAAAAACTGTATTTTTCAGTCCGAGTAGCTTCGCGCCGTGAATGAAATCCGCACACGGCTTATAGGTGCCGAATAATATTACCGCTTCGGGCCTGGTTTTGGCGATATGATAGAGCGCATCCTGTGCCCTCACAGAGTTTCGAACGTACCCTCCCTCGCCGACCAACTGGAGGCCTCGTCGTTGCAGAGCGTCAGAAACGGCCGCGTGTCCCGCATCGCCATAGCTGTCGTCTTGACGGAAAAGGGCTATTTTCCGTACGCCAAGGTCTGTGATCAGATGAGAGACCAGCACCTCGACCTCTTCTGCATAGCTGGCGCGCGTATTAAAGACGTAGGTTTGAATCGGACGCCTGAATACCTCAGCACCCGAGAGGGGACCAAGTAACACGATGTTTGATTCGCTCACCATCGGAAGAACGGCACGCGAAGTCGGTGTTCCGAGGAAGTTCAAAAGCGCAAAAACATTGTCGCGATCGATCAGTCGCTCTGCATTGCTCACCGCCTCGATCGGTTCATTGCGGTCGTCGTAATCGATTAAAACCACCTTGCGCCCTGAAATTCCCCCTTCTGCATTCGCGCGGGCGAAAGAGGCCTGGCATCCTCGTTTTGCCGCGCTTCCCAAGAATCCGAGCCGCCCGGTCTCCGCGTGCGACATTCCGAGCCTGATTTGATTGGCATCGACACCATGAACCCGAGACAGAAACTGACCCTCCGCCGGCTCACTTGACATCGAAACTGCCAAGATTGCGACCAGTAGAAGCGTCACGAAATCGATCGATTTAAGTCGTTTGTCCACAATCAAGTCTTGGGAAACGACCGAAGGTCGCCACGCAACAGACGGCTTTTCGCAAGATCAGAGGAGGAGCATAGTTGATGACTATTCGAATGCAATTTTTCTCCGTGAGCACCCAAGTCATCCGTTATTAAGGGTTTGCGTATCGTCAACGATCCCTACCGCGGCTTATGGTCCTCGGCGCAAGGTAAGAGCCAAAATCTGCTTGGCTGAATGCCAAGTTGCGCTAGCTTTGGACTCGCTACAGAAGACGGTGGTCGTAGCTCAACGGTAGAGCCCCGGATTGTGGTTCCGGTTGTTGCGGGTTCAAATCCCGTCGGCCACCCCAGCGACCAGATACCAGTTATTCCTGCTCCGGTGCAAGAACTTACACATGAACGGAGTCCCCGACGTGTAAAGATTTTCCAGCCTCTGACGACGGGATGGAAGTGTTCACCGCAAAGCGATAATAGTGATTGAAACGATCAATATTGGCCCATGACGGAAGACATTTTTGGCGAAGCGTCATGAAGGTCTTTTGAAAATTCGCTACAGATTGGATCCCTCTTTCTGGATCCCGAGTGGGGACCACGCATCGTTGGCAGGGATTGTGCCCGAGCAGGGAGACCTCCCCGATCCGGAAGGGCTTGAGTTCGCTCGGCCCGCCAAAGAGACGATCTTCCCAAAACGGTTCAGGGCCAGAAAGTTCAAGGTTGCTGCGAAATCTGCGACGCGCACTCTCAAGTGTCAGTCCCGGAAACCAACGGGCCATCTCTCTCAGACTCGCTTCACTGACAACGGTCGGACCAGATGCCACGCGGTCGTCGGCAAAGCCACTGGTCGGCTCGCAGATCAGACGAGCGGTAAATTCGAAAAAGTCCGTTAACCACCGATTGATTCTGCCAGGCTCACTAAGCACGAACCTCTGTTTGTACGCTTCCCCCTGAATCCAGAAGTCGGCCTCTCGATAGTTTTCAGCAAACGTTGTGCGGATCAAATGGACGCGCTCCGTGCGTTTTCCATTCACATACGATCCGGCGGCATCGACAATGGCATAGATCCGGTCATGCTCGAGTATGCCGGCGCCGCTGACTCGAACCTCGGATGCCGAGACACCATCTAATGATTTGATGGGAAAGAGCTCGATGCGACTAAGTACCATCTCTGCCTGGGAAACAATCGATACAGGATTGCCCTTCGAGTTTGCGAGAATCAAGAATTTTTGCGGCGACTATTCGCCTAACGAGCCGCAACATGTATAAGAATGCAGCGATGCGCACTGATTTGCCAAATCAAGAAGGTCCGGATGTTCGCCATTTGCCGCAAACCGTAAGCCTGTTTCTTAAGAAAGCTTTACCAGAATTTACCGTCGACAAGTGCTCGGAAGCTTTCATTTTGGCGCTGAGAAATTTCATTCCGTTCGAGCGGTTACACGGCTTTCTCTGGCGCCCCACTCAGCACGGTAGTTACAGGGTCCGACTAGCGTTGGCTGGGGACTCGGTTTCCTTCAAAGAAGAGGCCTCTCAGGGAGTACAAGTTCGTCAGAGCGAAGACGTTACTGAATCTCGAGATGATCTGAGGGTCACCCTGCATCGTTCGGTAAAATCACTGGAGGCTGAGCCCGAGATCCAGCGGATCCTTG
>Ga0306923_10008113_pt1 | contig 10527 bp, 9 predicted proteins | sample sta12Can44000108_FD_203841 | JGI IMG/M metagenome (GOLD analysis project Ga0306923, IMG submission 203841) | Lab enrichment of tropical soil microbial communities from Luquillo Experimental Forest, Puerto Rico - statanox.12C.anox.44.000.108 (v2)... | ecosystem: Environmental > Terrestrial > Soil...
CCACCTTGTCGGCTGCCCGTTCGGCGCGTTCCAGCCCATCGCGATCGATACGCCCAGGGTCTATGGTGCGTAGCCGTGCCGACAGCGCCTTGATGAGTTCGGCGGCCACCGCTGACACGGGCGCGTCCAGGTCGGTACCGACGATGGCGATCACCACTCCGGGCGCCGGCGGATGCGGGGGCGGGGGCAGCTGGTGCAGCCGCGCGGCCAGGCTGCGGTTCAGTGCTTTAAGCACCCCTGCGTTGGCGATCTTGTCGAAGTGCGCCATGGTGAGTCGTACCAGCTTCGAGTCGCGCACGGCGCGAATCGACGCGGAACGGGGCGCATCGATCAGCAGCCCGAGTTCGCCGATCACGTCGCCGCGACCGAGTTCGCGTACGACGATGTCGTTCTGTATCGCTTGCAAGCGGCCGTTCCGTACTACATAAACAGCGTCGGAGGCCTCGCCCTGGTGGAAGAGATACGAACCGGCCTCCAGTTCGATCTGCTCAGCAAGGTCGTGCAGCTCGTTCAGCGCTGCGGCGTCGAGCTCGGCGAACAGCGGCAAAGCACGGAGGTCGCCGTCGCGGGAAGCCGGCGGTGAGGGTGCGGCCGGCACGACCACCAGCGGGGGCGCCGATGCCGATTCGGCGGGGCCGGCCTCGGCCACAGGCTCGGGTTCCACCACCACGGGATGGCCGCGGCGGGTACGGCCCACTGCCAGGCCCGTGATCGCGACCGCCACAAAGCAGATCGCCGACATCGCCCAGCCTCGCCGCAGCGCCTCTTCGGCTGCGCCGCGGGCAGGCGTTCCGATCAGAATCACCAAGACCGCGACGCCGATCACGGCGCCGATTTGGCGGGCACTGCTGACGACCGCCGACGCGGTGGCGTAGCTGCTACCCGCGGCCAGCCCAGCCAGGGCGGCACCGCCAAGTATCGGCAATGTCGCGCCGACTCCGAGCCCCTGCAGTATTTGTCCCGGCAGCCACGCGCCGAGGAAGTCGGGCTTGGACCCGACTCGCTCGATGTACCAGAGGAGGCTGCCCGCCCAGATCAGCGCGCCTACGACAATGATTATGCGGTAACCGCGCCGATCGGCTATGCGGCCCAGCACCGACGCGACGACAGCGGCGACTAACGCTGCAGGGGCGATCGCAAGGCCCGCCTGCAGCAGCGTGTAGCCCCAGACGTAGTTCAGAAACAGCACATGGGTAAGCAGGTAGCTGTAGAAGCCGGCGCTGGCGACCACCGTGAGCGCGGTGCCGGCTACGAACGACCGAATGCGTAGAAACCCGGGCTCGACCAACGGTGTCGGGTGTAACCGCGAGCTCAACACAAATCCGGCCATGGTGACTGCCGCGGCCGCGAGCGAACCGATGGTCGCCACGCTCGTCCAACCCCAGTCCGGACCCTTGATCAATCCGAGCGTCAAAAGCCCCAGCGCGACGGCGAGCAGGGCCGCGCCACGCAAGTCGGGCACCCGTCGTCGGCCCGGGGCGCGACTCTCGACCAGCGTGCGCCGGGCCGCGAATATACCGACGATCCCGAGCGGAAGGTTCACCAGGAACACCCACCGCCAGCTGGATGCCTGCACAAGAGCACCGCCGATCGGTGGGCCCAGGCCAGAAGCGAGGGCCGCTGCAGCGCCCCACAGGGCCACCCCATGCGCGCGGTGCGCGGCGTCGAAGCGTTCCACCACGAGCGCAAGTGATGCCGGCACCAGTACCGCGGCGCCGATGCCCTGCAGCACGCGGAAAGCAACTAATTGCTCCAGAGTGCCCGCGACGGCGCACAGTACTGACGCAACCGTGAACAGGAAAACGCCGTAGATGAACATCCGCTTACGCCCGAGCAGGTCCGCAAACCTGCCGGCTGCCACCAGGAACGCCCCGAAAATGATGTTGTAGGCGTTGAGGACCCAGGACAGGCTGCTGATGCTATCTCCGTGGAAGTATCTCTGGATCGCCGGAAAGGCGATGTTGACGATCGTGGAGTCGAGGAAAGCGAGGAACGCGCCGAATGCGGCCACCAGCAACACAGCCGTCGATGACGGCGCTCGGCGCCGAGTGAGCAGGGCGTGCGACGCACCAGTGCGATGACGTCTGATGGCAACCCTGGTGCGCCGGCCCCCTGACGCCTCGGTGTCGCGTTGGGGATGTTCGTCGTGGGCCGCAACCACGTTCGCCATGACGCGCCTCTCTTCGGTACGACCGTCTCGCCGAGCGGGGGCTGGCATCGATCGCCGATGGGACCGGTGCGCACAGATTATGCGGTCGCCAATTGCGCCGTCCTGTTTTCCGCAGCGAATCGCCGGTAAGGCCGGCCGGCTTGCGGAGACACCTTTACCCAATGGAGGTCACGCGCAGGCTGGTGCCGTGCCAAATAACGGCGTGTCGTTACAGGATCACTGTTCGCATCCGGTCATCGATGCGGTCCAACTGCAGACTGGTGCGGCGCACCCTTAGCCGTTGCGAGTGGCGTCGTGACCTACTCCAAACGGTGCAGAAACTGCGACAGGCCATGACTCCTGCGCCGACGTTGTCACACTGACGGTGTTAGAGCGGATGCGCTGATCATGGTCTTGCCAGTCGTCCATGTCCCGGAGTCGATTTCGGCGGTTACGGCCCTTCGGCGGCGGGCGGCACGGTGAGGGATTGCTGCAGCGTCCCTGCGGTCGCCGATTCAGTGATCTCCTGGATGCGCCGCCCCGACTTACGCCAGCCGCGTACCCACTCTTCGTCCACCTCTTCGCCGTCGCGCTCGATGACGATCCGCCACCGCAAGCCGAGCCAATGCGCAATGAACCAGAAGGGCCACCACCCTCCGGCGAGCAATAAGAAGATCAACCCGAAGTCGTCGCCGCTGCTGGGGTAATCGGACAGGTCATACCATCGGCGGCGCCGCACTGACCACCGCACGCCACTCGGGTCGGTCACTTCTGCCATGTCGCCCTCGTTTCTTGGCCTATTTCGATTTTTACCGCAATACGCGGTGGGTCATGGGCAGTTTGCGGCAGATGCGTTGCAGGATTCTTGCGGCACAAACCGGATTGGTCTGCGACGAGTCCGAACGGGCTTGAGCGACCTCGGGATTGAAACCCCGGGGTTACGTGCATCTCCGTGGCTCTCAGCGGCTCGTTTTCGTGCCCCTGACGGCACCGCACAGGAGGGCGGAGCGATAATGCCGGGTTAGTTATCAAGGGGCCGGAACCGGTTGCCTGGCACGTCAGTTCACTCCGTCCTGCCCCCGAGGTGTTTGGCGAGGAACCGGTCGGCCCGGTGGTAGAAGTCGAGACGGTTCTCGGGCTTGACCAATCCGTGACCCTCGTTCTCGTACATCACGTACTCATGATCAATCCCACGCTCCGTCATGGCCGCAACGATTTGCTCTGACTCTGCCCGCTTCACGCGTGGATCGTTCTCGCCTTGGGCGATGAGGATGGGGATCCTGATGTCGTCGACTCTCGACAGCGGCGAACGCGACCACAGGAAGTCCCTGTTCTCACCGACCCGCTTGTGCCACATCTCGATCAGCGGCTTCCAGTACTCGGGAAACGACTCGAGGAACGTGTTCAGGTTGGACGGGCCGACCATCGATATCGCGCACTTGAAGACGTCAGGGGTAAACGTCGCACCGATCAGCGCGGCGTACCCGCCGTATGATCCGCCATAGATGGCCACGCGCTCACTGTCGACAATGCCTTGCGCGACAAGGTGATTGATGGCGTCGAGCAGGTCGTCATGCATTTTGGCGCCCCACTCACGGTCACCGGCGTTCAGGAAGTCCTTGCCGTAGCCGCTGGAGCCGCGGAAATTCACATGCACGCACACGTAGCCGCGGTTCGCGAGCCACTGCGCCTCGGGATCCAATCCCCAGCCGTCCCGAGTCCACGGGCCGCCATGAACGACGAGGACCGCCGGCAGGTTGGTGCGTTCGACGCCGGCGGGAACGGATAGGTAGCCGTGGATCGTCAGCCCGTCCCGCGCCGTAAAGGTGAAAGGCTCCATCGGCACCAGCGGGTAGTCGTTGAGCTCCGGCCGGTGGTCGAACAGGAACGTCGCAGTCTTGGCATGGCGATCCCATCGATAGAACTTCACGGGTCCGGAGTCGTCATCGAACGCCACCAGCCAGGTTGTGTCGTCGTGGTCTCGGTCGCTGACGATCAATTCGCCCGCACTGAGCCGCTGGAGCGCTTCGACGTCGCCGCGGATCAAGTCGTCGAAGATGCTGTACTCCAGGCGATCGCGGTACACCGCAACGCCTTGGATCGCGCGCGTGTCGGGGTTCATGATCACCCCTGCGATGTCGTAGGTTGGATCCTCGGCGATCACCTCGACGGCACCGGTCGCGATGTCAATCTTCACCAGTCGTCCGGTGTTCGAGTCGACTGATGACTGGATGTACATGCCCTTACCGTCCTTCGTGAACCCAACGGGCCCCGTCGATTCCGCATCCTCCGGCGATGCCTCCAGCAGCGGCCGCCAGTCGGACGCGTCGTCGTCGCGCACCAGGATCACCCGGCCGCCATCGGGCGTCGTCGCGACCGCGCCGCGGACCTGCAGGTCGTCGTCGACCACCCAGCCGAGAAAGCCCGGGTTCTCAACGATCTTCTTCAGCTTTCCGGTCGTCAGGTCCAAGTGGTACACGTCGTGCAGTTGCGGATTGTCCTGGTTCAAGCCGATGAGCACATCGTTCGGAAATCGCTTTTGGTGGGCGATGAGCCGGCATTGCACATCGTCCATCGGAGTAAGGTCGCGCTCTACTCCCGTCTCCAAGTCGACGTCGTAGAGGCGGAAGTTCTCGCTTCCGTCCTTATCTCGCACATACATGAGGTGGCGGTTGTCGTGCGCCCATAGGTAGCCCTGGATCCCGCGGGCCGTGTCGTGGGTCACCGGGCGCTCGCTTCCCGTCCCGGCCTCACCGATGAACACGTTGAGCACACCCTCAAGTGGTGCGATATACGACAACCGCTTGCCGTCCGGCGAGATCTGTGCCGCCGCCCGTTCTGGGTGGCCCAGCAGTACTTCGAGCGGGATGAGCTTCACATCGGTCATGCGATGCCTTCCTGTCGAGCGTTGAGCTCAGAACCTAAGATCGCGGCAACTTGACCAAACACCAATCCACGGAGCCGCTCGGGGTTTCGTTATATCGGTCATTGCTGCCCGACATTACGAGATTTACGCGTGATTTCTTGCAAGATTCTTGGAATCCATTGACAGCACAACCACTGCCGCCAGCACCACCCATCCGATGACAGCGGCCTGGCCCGCGACGATCAACACGACGAACCCCCTCAGACTCCGGCGGCTCATTCGTATTGCCGGTACGTAGTCGGCAGCTACTCCTGCACTTTCTTCGGCGGTGCACCCAGGAGGCTCGCTTCGTGGTTCAGGAGGGCGGCGAACTGCTGCGCGCGCCTGAGGTTGAACTCGGCGTCAAACGCGTTGCGGTAAACGAACTTCGTGTCTGGTCCTTCGATCCTGATCTGAACAGTTTGGCCCGTCACGACCGTGGCGGTGAGCCCTTGCAGCGGAATGCGCTGGGCGTTCTCCTCGTAGCCCCTGATCAGCTCGGTCCTAGTGATACGAAGCTCGTAGAACGAAAAGAGGACACCCTCCGCGCGGTTCTGTTTTTTCGGGTCAAAGCTCACGACTTTCTTGGCGGCGGCGCGGTGCTTGTAGTACCGGTCTTTGAAAGATCCTTGTCGAGTTCCTTGCGGTCTGCGTTCACCCCATCGGTGTGGCAGACAAACTCGCTCATGGCTTATCACACGGAATCATCATGTCCGCCAACGTTTTTGGATGGCAGGCGTTGTCGGGCGGGGCCTGGTCCCGCAGCTGCGCGAGTAACACCGGCAGGAATGGCTGGCCCTGCTCGATGGGCGTCGGCGGCGTTGGCTGAGTTGCCGCCGACGACGAGCCGCAACCCGCCACCAGCGCGACCAGGGCCGCAAGTACCGCAGTTTTGATTTTCATGCTCCGTATGTTCGAGCCCAGCCCTTGGCGAATTCTTGGAGCCCTGATGACAGGTACGGTCGGAAGTCCCTACCGTAAGTCTTACGGTAACTACCGTTCCGCTAGCCGCTCTTAGCGGGCGCAGTACGGCGCTTCAGATGGGTGCCTTGCATTGCTCGCATGAGAATGTCTCTCGGCTGACTGGGACCGTCTGCACATGTTGGCAGTGCGGACACCTCACCTTCGTGGTAGTCGTGTCGGTCTTCTCTGCGGCGTCGGCGGTGTCGTCGGCACGGCGCGCGAGCGATACGGTCACGCAGCTCGAACGCGGCGCGCTCCTCAGGGGCGCTTACGCCCTATGCCGCTGAACAGGAGCACGGAAAGCACAAACAGGATAGTAGTAAAAATAGCGTGTAATTCTGGATAAACGATCCTTACTGCAATGATGGCGCCCAATCCAATAACCGATCCAATAGCCAGGGCAACAAAATGACGTTTTCTAGAAAGAGCCATTTGTGGGTCCTTTCTCGGCGAATGTGCTCCATCATGCTCCGAGGTCGGTTGTGGTGGCAGACAATGCGTAAGGTACCGCAGGACTCTTGAAAGATTCTTGGCGAGTTCCTTGCGGTCTGCGCCGTCGGCGTAGGAGCGGTCGGCGCCTCGGTGGCTAAAGTGTTCATCGGGCAATCGCTACGGCCCGTCCTCATCGCGGTACCGCAGGCTAGTCGATCACCGTCCAGTGGCCGAACTCGCCGAGGATGTGGCGCTGGAGATGGATGCCCGGCGCATCCCCTAGGCATACTGCTGTGCCTGGGACTGGCAGCTGGCGCCGGGCCTGGGATTAACCCGACCATCTCAAGGTGCTCTTTGATGGTCAGGCTCCGCAGTAGTAGCGAGTGGTGTCGTTGCTGTTGCAGAACCCGAAGCCCTGGTCCCCGCCCGCTATCGACAGCTGAAGCCCCTGGCCACCGCCGACAAGCTTGATGCTCACCGGGCCACCTATGGGGTCCTTTGGATTCGAGGCGGCGGTGATGGTTCCGGTGGCGGTTTGGCCGGAGACCGATGTCAGCGTGAAGTCCACGGTGCCTGCGATGCCGCAGCCAGCCATCGGTGCGTCCGTGCAGGTCGATCGGTCAGAATACGTCTCGCGACCGTGACCGTTGGGCTGGATGTCGGGGCCCTCCTCGTGGGCGTGCCAGCTGCCGACGAACGGGGCCAGCCCGGGTAGGTCGGCGCTCGCCGGTGCCGCGAAGGCCAGCGCGGCGATCCCCAATCCTGCCAGTGCAATCGTTTCCATTTTCATTTCTACGAATCAGAACGGGTTGACGGTGGTGTCGCTGCCGACGAACATGCCGCGGCCGGTGCCGTCGTTGGTGAAGCGGATGCCGTCGTCGCGCGCCACGACCGTCCAGCCTTGGATGTGGTAGGTCTGACCCGGGACGAGGATGTCAAACGGGGCGTGCTTCTCGCCGACGCCGATGTTCGCGGATCGGTAGCTGAACTGGCCCGACGCGGTGACGTAGGCCTGATCGTCGTCCGCTGGAGCCTGGACAAAACTCCCCTGACAGGCGACATTGGGGCCGATCACAGGCGTTGCGTCATCGGAGCCGATCTCGCATAGCATCCGTGGCCTCTGGGTGTTCACCTTCGCGTCGTGCCCGGGCGTGGGATCAGCAGTGGCCAGTGGTGCGAAGGTCAGCCCGGCGATGCCCAGTCCCGCTACTGCAATTTTCCTCACGGGTGCAGTCTGTCAACGGCGACTGACTTTTGACCAGTTGTCCTCGAACACGCAAGGCCACGCGCCGGTCAGTGTTCAGTTGCCGACCAAGGTGCTCGTGTCCGCGCCGGGCGCGGAGTCCAAGCACGCAGGCGACCGCAAAACCTGCAGAGGCCAAATGATGTGATCATGGCGAAGGGACGACGGTGCGGGGTGGTGGCGAACCCTTCTGGAAGCCCGCCAGGCAGCCATTGATCCAGTCTTGGCGGGCTGCCTCGTCACTTTGGGTATTCGAGAATATTTGGCAGTATAGGCTGGGGATGTTATGGGGGTCTGCGTGGAGTGCCGAGTTGTAGCCGTCCTGCCACGCGTGGCTGTGGCCGGATGAACTGCCTCCGCCGCCGAAGGTACTCAGCGCAGTCATAACAAAGGTGATGACGGCGACGATAGCAACGACCGCGCCAGTTACGGCCCAGATGATCTTTCGTTGCCGAGGCTGGCGAGACCAAAACCGCCGACCACCGTCCTGCGCCTTGTTCACATAGGGTCGGACCTGCTCCCAGGGGGTCGGCCCCCCGGCAGGCCCGGGTGGCGGGGGTGGCGTTTGAGCGGGCGCCGGCGGAGGCGGCGAGGGCGACATCTGCGGCGGGGGCGGCGGTGCCACGGGGGCGGGGTCGCGCTGGGTCGGAGTCGTGTTCTTTTGCTGCCGGTGCGGTGTCCAGTTGTGACCGTCCCAATAGCGTTGCGCGTTCGAGTTCTCTGGGTCGTCGTACCAGCCAGGCTGGGCGGGTGTCGTCATGTTCTTTGTCTTTCTCCAGACGATGTCCGGGGTCAGGAGGCGCCATGCCGGCGTTGATTGGTCGCTGTTACGGGTGGTTGCGACCAGTCACACAAATGCTCCGGCTACCGGCTTGGAAGATTCTTGGCGAATTCGGGCACGGCGCGCCACGCGGGTACAGCCATCACTCCAACAAGGAATGTTCGATAAGGTGCTGCCGGTGTGGGTCGACACCTTCGAGATGGCCGCAGCCACGCTAATAGCGGCTATCGACACTGTTGTGAATTTTCACGAAGGAATGCCACCCTCCTTGCTTGGGCGCGCCGCCACTCGAAGTCTCGCACTTCGTGATTAGGACCGCATCAGTTTCGGCAGGCTGCCTTGACTTGTATTTCTGAGGCCGTATTCGACAATTTAGACACGCGCCAAATAGCCTGGAAGTTGATTTCATGCCCGCAGTCGGCGCTCTTGTCCGCTGCACCGATGGCTCATGGATGACGCGGCCACCGCAGAGCTGCTCGCACGGCCATCGTTTGCGGCCTGGCGCCAGGCTCGTCGGGCACCAGCCCTGCAGCATTTGCCGCGGTGGACACACGACTTGGACGTGCCTGGCGCCCGGTGCAGTCGTGTACTGGCCGGCGCTACATAACGACTGCCGTGTTCTCACCGGCCGCCGGCTTTCCCCTGCCCGACGGTGCGGCGCACGGCCGCCGGCGCCGGCAAAGAGTTCAAGGCGAATCAGTTGGTGCCCTCGCCAACGAGGTTCGGTGCTAGGAGAGGTCCTCAGAGCAATCGCCCTAGACCCCACTCCCGTGGTTCCGTTGGCTCTGGGGAGGACTTTCCATTTTCATTGGGGGATTTCGGCGGTGGCGGCTCCAGTGGTGCTTGCTGCAACTTCCCTCTGGGAATCGTGGACGTGACGGGATCCACCTGTTGAGTCGGTGCGTCCTCTCCGTTCCTCATGCGATTGCGTACTACGTACCACACCGCCAACGCTAATCCGACGACCACCAAAAGGACCGGCAGGGCTCCTTCCCAGCCATATTGACCAAAAGCACGTCCAAGTAACAACATAAGCCGTGCAACAGCTCCAATAGCGGGACCCACGTCCGCTGCGTAGTACTTCACAGTGATCGTTTTCCGTTCTTGATTCTTCTCCGGTCCGGAGGTAATCCGAGGATCAGTTTCGCATCCCGCGAACCACTGCAGGTAGTCTGCGGGGCACCTTACGTAGTCGGCAGCTGATCCTGCACTTTCTTCGGCGGTGAACCTTGGAGGCTCGCTTCGTAGTTCAGGAGGGCGGCGAACTGTTGCGCGCGCCTGAGGTTGAATTCGGCGTCGAACGCGTTGCGGTAAACGAACTTCGTGTCTGGCCCTTCGATCCTGATTTGAACAGTTTGGCCCGTTATGACCGTGGCGGTGAGCCCTTGCAGCGGAATGCGCTGGGCGTTCTCCTCGTAGCCCGTAATCAGCTCGGTCCTAGTGATACGAAGCTCGTAGAACGAAAAGATGACACCCTCGGCGCGGTTCTGTTCTCTCGGGTTAACGGCGACGAGTTTCTTGGCGGCGGCGCGATGCTTGCGGTACCGGGAGGCTTGCCGAAAGAGGATCACGTTGAGAAGAAGCTGCAATCCGAGAGCGTCTAAAACGCTGTACCCCAACATGCGGCCCATGACTTCACCGCTGTCGACCCTCGCCGCTCGACGAACTACCGCCATCTCCTCGCTATCGAGTCCACTCTGGCTCCTCGCGATCCTCCCGCGGATCATGACGCGCAGCACGCAGGTCGCTGATAGGCCGAACACCACGATCCAGATCCACCAGGGGGTGCCCATTTGTCAAGCCTTTCTCGCGAACGTACTGCATCATGCACCGAGGCCGGTCATGGTGGCAGGCAATGCGTAAGGTACGACAGGATTCTTGAAAGATTCTTGGCGAGTTTCTTGCGGTCGGCACCGTCGGCGCAAGAGTGGCCACGCGCCTCGATGGCCAGAGTGTTCTTCGCGCAATCGCTGCCATCACCGTGAGAAGCCGCTCAAGGCAAGCCAAGTCGGGTGGTGAAACTGCCCCGGCGCGGTGATGCGCCGCGCGGCGGG
>Ga0306923_10008116_pt1 | contig 10521 bp, 7 predicted proteins | sample sta12Can44000108_FD_203841 | JGI IMG/M metagenome (GOLD analysis project Ga0306923, IMG submission 203841) | Lab enrichment of tropical soil microbial communities from Luquillo Experimental Forest, Puerto Rico - statanox.12C.anox.44.000.108 (v2)... | ecosystem: Environmental > Terrestrial > Soil...
GGGCTTGGAAAAGAAGAATGGCGGCTCACGCTCGTCCTGCCCCATCTCCTTGATGTGCTCGAGGTAGTTGCGGCCCACGCACCAGATGCGGCGCACCGCAAACAGCTTGTCGCTGCCGGCGACGGCAAGGGCGGCCTGCGGCGGCGGCGGAATGACGTAACGGGAAGCGTCTGCGCTCATGAGCTGTCTTCTGGATTGGAGTTGAGGGAGTGGGGCGGCACCCGGAGGCATGGCGATCGCCGCCACGGCCTGCCGAATAGACGGAAGGGGTCTGCCCGTCAATGCAAGACTGCGCGGCGCCGACGACTACCGACAGGACGAACCCCGACAGTATTCACAGCTCAAAGCAATCCTGCTAGCCTTGAAAAGCCGGGAACGCGCACCACGCATGCGATGAATGGACAAGCGGACCGGAGTTTCCGCTCGAGAGCGTTGATGCGGCAGTGTGTTGGTTCGGGTGGTTGAAGCACGGCGATCATGTAACGGGATTGCCGCAAGTTTCGAGGAGCGATCATGGCTGAAAAGACGAATAGACGCGAGTTTGTCCAAGCCGCCGGACTGGCAGCATCGGGACTGATGGCGGCTGCCGGTTCGCTGCCCGCCGCCGCGCAGGAGGCACGTCCCGCACCGAGAACGATGGGTGCGCGCTTTCGCGAATTGATGAACGGCCCGGAGCCGCTGATTTGCGCCAACGCGTACGATCTCCTGACGGCTCGGCTGATCGAAGTTCGCGGATTCAAAGGCGTGTTTGTCGGCAGTAGCGCCACCAACCTGGAATTGCTCGCGTTGCCGGACCAGGCGGTCGTCACCGTGTCCGAGATCATCGAGTATGACACCGTCATCGCCGCCAACGTGGATATTCCGGTGGTCGCGGATGTGGACGATTTCGGCGCCACGCCACTCAATGTTTACCGCTTCGCGAAGCAGGCCGAACGAGGCGGCATCGCCTGCGCCGCCTTCGATGACCGCATGCCGCTCAACCGTGCCACCGCCTATGCCGTGCCGGGAGTCCTTCCCAAGGCTCAGATGATCGACAACATTCATGCCGCGGCGGACGCGCGCACCGATATGGTTCTCATCGCGCGCTGTCTTGCTCCGACTCCGAACAATTCCCGCACCGAGATGCTGGATCGGGCTGCCGCCTACGCCGAAGCCGGTGCCGACCTCGTGTGGATCGGTTTGCCGAGCCAGCAGGATTACGTAAAGGCGGCCGACATGATCAAGAAGCCGCTCTTTGCCGTGATCGGCGGCCCGAATTTCCCGGCAACTCCAGCCGCGATGAAGGCAGCACGAGTCGCCGTGGGCCAGACCCCGCCTGTCGTGAACATCGCATTGGGCGCCGTCGACAAGGCCTTGGCCGAATTGCAAGCCACGGGACGAATGGCTGAAGCGCAAAAAGGCGCCCTGAGCCGGGCGACGTCGGAGAAGGTCGAGCGAGTCGAAGAACTCAACGCGCGCTCGCGGAAATATAACCTTCCCAAGGCCTCGGCTTCGGAACGCTAAAGCGCGTCCCACTCACAAGGAACCGTCATGGCCGGGCCTGTCCCGGCCATTGCGATTGTGGGGCAATGCGTTTTGCATCGAAATCGCCGGGCCGCCTCGTGCTCGATTCGCTCGTGAGGTCCCTATTACCGCAGGGGATCGTCTTCGACACCCACGAAATCCGTCGCATTGTCTTTCGTTGCCGGGTGCGGGCCGCGACCCTCCTTGTACGCGGTTTCTTCGGCGCGCGCTCCGCGCATCAAGCCCGGAAGGCCGTAATTTCCTTCGATGCAACGCGGCTCGGTATAGAGCCGGTTGGCTTCCTCGCTCTGCCGGGTGAACTCCTGCTTGACGGTCCACGGACGCGTCCACACGGTCGGGTCTTCGATGGTCGCGACATATTCGAGTGAGGTCGGGCCCGTGCGCGTCCAACGCTCGATCAGATGCAGGTTCTCGCGCGAGCCTTGGTAGTCGGTCTTCGCACTGAAGTTCGTCACATCGACCACGAGGGTATTGCCCTCCCAGTGACCGCGCGAGTCGCCGTACCATTGGCGGATGCCGGCCGGCAGGTGTGGACTTGCGTTCATGACGATGTTGCGCTGCCAGCCCTGACCCTGGCCCACGTCGTAGAAAATCGAAATGCCGCCGGGCGTTTGCACGATCCGGCGGAAGCTGCCGGTCGCGGCGCCGAATTCCGGCAGTCCGCCGGTCAGGCAGCGATCCGCCAGCGCGCCATCCTCCGGACCATCGTGCCGGTTCATTCGCGCCGTGTTGTAGCGCGGCGGAGGCTCGGCGAACCTCGGCGAGGGTGTCGGATCGTATTTCCCGCCGCTGCATGCCACTGATTTCGACTTGCAGGTCTCGGTCGCTTGCAGCAAGGCCAATCGAAATTGTCGATCAGCAGCGGCGATTTTCTGCGCCTCGGGCGTCATCGCGGGGAATCGCCCATCGGGGGGATCGACGACCAGAGAGGTGCGTATACCGGCGTGCTTGTATGACTGGAACAAGCCGTTATACGCGCCGGCGACATCAAGTTCGGTGCCGCGCTCCACGCGCCGGTCGCGGCGCAGCAATGCGGAACGTTGCCGATCCAGTTCTTCGCGCTGTGCCGCTGTGAAAAACTCCTGGTTTGCATATTTCGGCGACCGTTGCAGGGGCGTGTCCGTCTCATCGGTCCAGATGCCCTGTAGATCGGGTTCGCCCCATGGCGTTTTCACCGCCGAATCCTGTGCGGCGCTGGATTTCGCCGGCGCCTGGGCCATTGCCGGCGGAACCGAAAGGGCCATGACGGCCCCGGCAAGAGCGATCGTTACCATTGAGCCTGAGAGGCGATCGGGCATGATGGTCTCCTTTTGCCTTGCAGCGCGTTACCGCGGCGGAACGGATCTCTGCTTCAGTAAATCCCTCGGTGTCGTCCCTGGTTGCCGGATCGGGACCGCATCCGTCTCTACAGGTAAGGTCAATTCCCTCGACTCCGGAAGTGAAATGCGAATCGCATCCATCCTGCTGCCCGGTAGGTGGGAACGGAGTTAGGTCAAGAGACTACGGTCGTCCCGCTGCAACCTACCCAGGAGGCTAAACGGTTTTTGCTGCGCCCGTAAGGGGCTCCGATGACCGCTTGTAGCCCCGGCACCTCGTGCCATTGGTCCGGTTCCGGGCGATGCGGATGGGAGGAATCCTCATCCGTTGATGCATACGCAAAATCCTGCTCACGCCGGCATCAACGGCGCCTCGACGGCGACGTGCCGCGGCAGGGTGCGTTCCCAGTCGAGCGCGTGGGCGACGATGGTGGCGAGATCGTCGAATTGCGGGCGCCAGCCGAGTGTCTGCCGGATGCGGTCGGACTTCGCCACGATCCGGGCGGGGTCGCCCGGCCGCTTGGCGGCGTAATCGACGCGGAAGTCGACGCCGGACACGCGCTTGACCGCGCCGATCACCTCCAGCACCGAGAAGCCGTGGCCATAGCCGCAGTTGAGCGTCACCGGCGTCCCGCCGCCGCGCAAATAGACGAGCGCGTCGGAATGGGCGCGGACGAGATCGGCGACGTGAATGTAATCGCGAATGCACGTGCCGTCCGGGGTCGGATAGTCGGTGCCGAACACGTCGATCCCAGCGCGCTTGCCGAGCGCGGTCTCGACCGCGACCTTGATGAGATGGGTCGCTCCTCGGGTCGATTGGCCCGTACGCATCCGCGGATCGGCGCCGGCGACATTGAAGTAGCGCAGGATGACGTGGTCGAGGCCATGGGCCGCGCCGGCGTCGCGCAGCATGATCTCCGTCATCAGCTTCGATGAGCCGTAGGGCGACATCGGGCAGATCGGGTCGTCTTCGCCGATCGGTATGGTCGCCGGGTTGCCGTAGACCGCCGCGGTCGAGGAAAAGATGAACCGCCGCACCCCGCCCTTGACGGCGCATTCGATCAGCGCGCGGGAATTGGCGGTGTTGTTGCGGTAGTAGCCGAGCGGGTCGGACACCGAGTCCGGCACCACGATGGAGGCCGCGAAATGGATGACGTCCGTGACCTCGTGCTCGGCGATGAGGCGGGCGACCAGCGGCTGGTCGCCGGTGTCGCCGACCACAATGGGCACGCCCCTGGCGACCGCCCAGGCGAAGCCGGTGGCGAGGTTGTCGAGCACGACGACCCGCTCCCCCGCGTCGGCGAGGGCATGGACCATGTGGCTTCCGATGTATCCGGCGCCGCCGGTAACGAGGATCGTCATGTTGTTCGCTCGGAACGCTGATATCCCCCGGCACGTAAATTTCAGGTTAGCGGGGTGGTGTGATATGGCCGCGGATGACAAACCCCCGACCGGCGCCGATCAGCCGGCGGCTGCCACAATCGTATACTCTTTCACCGATCATGGCCGAGATTCTGTTCATCAAGACCTCCTCGCTCGGCGATGTCGTCCACCACATGCCGGCGGTGGCCGATGCGCGGCGGAGGCTCCCCGACGCCCGGATGTCCTGGGTGGTGGAGGAGCCTTATGCGCCGCTGGCGCGTCTGCATCCCGGTATCGACGAGGTGATCACGGTGGCCTCGCGCCGCTGGCGCGCGCAATTGCACCGAAGCGAGACCTGGTCGGAGATCGCGCGGTTCGGCCGGACGATCCGGGAACGGGATTACGATGCCGTCATCGACAGCCAGGGCCTGCTGCGCACGGCGTTGATCACCAAGGCGGCGCGCGGCGTCCGGCACGGCTACGACACCGCGAGCATCCGCGAACCCCTGGCGTCGCTGTTCTACGACGTGCGCCACCAGGTGGAATGGCGCAGCCATGCCATTCCGCGCAACCGCATGCTCACCGGGCGCGCGCTCGGCTATGAGCCGCAAGCGCAGTTCGAATTCGGGCTCGATCGCGCCTCCATCGCCCGCCGGGCGCGCAACGACTATGCGGTGTTGATCCACGGCACCGCACGCGTCGCCAAGGAGTGGCCGCAATCGCATTGGCTCACGCTGGCGCGCGCGCTGGTCGACCGCGGCCTCGATGTGGTTCTACCTTGGGGGTCCGCGGCGGAGCGCCGGCGCAGCGACGAGATCGTCGCCGCATTAGGATGCGGCGAGGTGCCGGACCGCAGGCCGCTCGACGAGGTTGCGGCGCTCATCGCCGGCGCTGCGGTGGTGGTCGGGGTCGACACCGGGCTCCTTCACGTGGCGGCGGCGCTCGGCGTACCGCTCACCGGAATCTTCATCGGCAGCGAGCCCGGCCTGACCGGTCCGCTCGGCTCCGGCCCGATCGCCATCGTCGGCGGCAAAGGTACCCAGCCTGATACCGCGGAAGTGTTGCGGGCGCTCGATCGGGTAGTCGGGGGCGGGCGGTGATGGCGTTGCTGCGGCGCTTCGACGTCAGGGCCCAGATCGCGCTTCTCGCGCTGCTTGCCGTCTATTTCATGGTGTGGCCGGTATGGCGCGCCGGCTTTCCCATCGAGATTGCGCAGAACGAAGGCTGGAACGCCTATCATGCCGACGCCGCCATGGGGGCGGCCGCTGGCGCGGCCGCGCTCTATCCCCCGACCGACACCTTGATCGTCAACAATTACCCGCCGCTGTCGTTCTATGCCGTCGGCGCGCTCGCCGAGCTGACGGGGGTCGATGCGCTCTATGTCGGCCGGGCGATGTCGCTGCTCGCGGTCACGGCGCTCGGCGGGCTGATCGCCATGGTCATCGCGGAACTCGGCGGCGGGATCGCCGGTGCCGCCGTCGGTGGAGTGTGGTTCGTCGCCGTGATGGCGCGCTCGTTCACGCGGTTCGTCGGCATGAACGATCCGCAACTGGTCGGCCACGCGCTGATGGTCGCCGCGCTCGCCTGGTTCCTGGCCCGCGACGCCAGGGGGAAATCCGCGGTGCCGCCGTTTCTCGCCATGGCGGCGGTGGGCTTCTACAAGCACAACATCGTCGCGGTGCCGGTGACTGCCCTGCTGTGGCTCGTCATCCATGACTGGCGACGCGCGGTGTGGCCGGCCCTTGCCGGCGCCGCAGCCGCGGTCGCCGGGCTCGCGATCTGCGTGGCGTTTTACGGCGATGTGTTTCTCGCCAACCTCCTGACCGCGAGGCCCTCGCATGTCCTGCGGGCGGTGTACGGGCTCGGGCGGCTGCAATGGATCCTGCCGGCGCTGGTGCTGTGGGGGATCTGGGTCGCGACCGAGCCGAAAAACCGCGCCGCGCAATTCACCATGATCCATGTGGGGGTGTCGTTCGTCGTCTACATGCTGCAGTGGAGCGGCGAGGCGATCCTCGACAATGCCCAGTTCGATCTTGTCATCGCCACCGCCATCGGGCTCGGCCTCGCCTTCGATCGCGCCGGGAAGACGGCGTTCGGGCGTCGCCATGGCGAGACGGCGGCGCGCGCCGTCATCACGCTGGTGGTGGTGGCCCGCCTGTTGGCGACGCTACGCATCGAGCCTGCGCTGGTGCTGTTCGATCCCGCCTATCGCGCGCAATATTACGCGAATGCCGAAGCGGCGCGGCGGGACGCGGCGAGGATCGCCGCGATCCCGGGGCCGGTCGCCTGTGATTTCAAGGTGGTCTGTCGGCTCGCCGGAAAGCCATTCTCCTATGATGATTTTCGCGCCGAAATGCTGGTGGCGAGCGGCAAATCCGACGGCCTCGACGAGAAGGGCCTGATGCGCGCCCATGGGCTCACTTATGTGCGCAATGACGACCGCGGCGGGATCGCCGTGCTGTTCCGCTCGCTCGCCGGGCCGCCTTGAATCCGCGCCGAACCGGCGCGCCCGCGGGGGGAACCTGCAGCCGGAATCGCCGGCCGGAATGCCGCGAGCGAAATCTGTCGAATGTCCATGGATTGCCGGCCGATTGCGTGGCAATCTGCCGCCCGGACCCGGGGCGTGTGCAATTGGCTCCGAGGAGCCGGTCCGGAAGCCACCGGGAGAAAACAGAGGAGTCGGATATGCATCCGAAACGATTCTACTTGAGCACGGTCGCCGCAATCGGTCTCGCAGCGTTGCTGGCGCCGGTGCAGGCTGGCGCCCAGACGGCGGTCGCCATCGACAATGACGACATCGGCGGCGTGGTGCGCGGACCCAACGGCCCCGAGGCCGGCGTATGGGTCATCGCGGAAACCAACGATCTCGGCACCCGGTTCACGCGCAGCGTGGTCACCGACGACCAGGGCCGCTACGTGGTGCCGGATCTGCCGAAGGCCAAGTATACGCTGTGGGTGCGCGGCTATGGTCTCATCGATTCGCCGAAGGTTAATTCCGAGCCCGGCAAGCAGCTCAACCTCACTGCCGTGCCCGCCCCCAACGACGCGGCCGCGGCGGCGTACTATCCGGCGATCTACTGGTATTCCATGCTGAAGATTCCGGACGCGGACCAGTTCGGTGGCAAGAGCGATATTCCCCGGAATGTGCGGCCGTTCGACTGGCTCAACCTGATGAAGAACAACGGCTGTGTCGGCTGTCATCAGCTCGGCCAGGCGTCGACCCGCACCGTCCCGAAGGCGTTCGGCGACTTCAAGACCGGCGAAGACGCCTGGATCCGCCGTACCCAGTCCGGGCAGGCGGGCGAGCTCATGGTCAACATCCTGGCCGGCCAACTCGGCGGCGTGCCCTACAAGTATTTCGGCGACTGGACCGACCGGGTCGCCAAGGGCGAATTGCCCTTCGCCAAGCCGAACCGGCCTTCCGGCGTCGAGCGCAACGTCGTCGTCACCACGTGGGATTGGTCCGACGAGAAGCACTATCTCCACGACCTCGCCGTCTCCGACAAGCGCAACCCGACCGTCAACGGCTATGGGCCGGTGTTCGGGCAGCCCGAATACTCCACCGACCGCATCCCGATCCTCAACCCGGTCGCCAACAGCGTGGAAATCTTCAAGGCGCCGGTGCGCGACGTCAACATGCCCTTGTCGCTCGGACCGGGCCATGCCGCCATGCTCAAGCCGCTGCAGCCCTCCGCCTATTGGGGCGACGAGCAGATCTGGGACACGCGGATCAACAACCACAACTCCATGATCGACGGGAAGGGCAGGATGTGGATGGCTGCTGCGGTGCGCGGCGTCCATAATCCGGAGTTCTGCCAGAAGGGCTCCGACCATCCGGCGGCCAAGGCGTTCCCGCTCGCCGAGAGCCATCGCCAGCTCGCGGTGTATGACAAGAAGACAGACAAGTACTCGTTCGTGGACACTTGCTTCACGACCCATCACCTGAACTTCGCCAAGGACGCCAACGACACGTTGTGGACGTCGAGCGGCGGCGGCACCGGCGCGGTCGGCTGGTTCAACACCAAGCTGTTCGACGAGACCGGCGATGCGGTGAAGGCGCAGGGCTGGACGCCGCTCATCCTGGACACCAACGGCAACGGCAAGCGCGACGACTATGTCGAGCCCAACCAGCCGGTCGATCCTACCAAGGACAAGCGGATCGGCCAGGTGTTCTATGCGGTCATGGTGAGCCCGGCCGACGGCACGGTGTGGGGAACGCTGCGCTCGAGCCCCGGCTCGATCGTGCGCCTTAACCCCGGCCCCGATCCGGTCCACACGGCGCTCGCCGAAATCTACAATATCCCGATGCCGGGCTTCGGCCCGCGCGGCGGCGACATCGACAGCAAGGGCGTCGTGTGGGTGTCGCTCGCGAGCGGCCACATCGGCAGCTTCGACCGCCGCAAGTGCAAAGGCCCGCTCAACGGGCCGACCGCGACCGGCAATCACTGCCCCGAAGGCTGGTCGTTCTACCAGTATCCGGGCCCCGGCTTCCGCGGCCTCGGCGAGAACAGCGCGGAGTCGAGCTACTACTCCTGGGTCGACCAGCACAACACCTTCGGCCTCGGCGAAGACGTGCCGGTGTCGACGGCGAACCTCAATGACGGCCTCGTCGCCCTCAAGGACGGCAAGATGATCACCCTGAAGGTGCCGTATCCCACCGGCTTCTACGCCAAGGGCCTCGACGGCCGCATCGACGATCCCAACGCCGGCTGGAAAGGCCGCGGCTTGTGGACCTCGAGCGGCGACCGCGTGCCGTGGCTCCAGGAAGGCGGCAAGGGCATGAAGCCGATGGCGGTGCACTTCCAGCTCCGCCCCGATCCGCTCGCGCATTGAGCGGATAGCCGCGGAGCGAGTTCCGCTCACAAAAGGTCGTCATGGCCGGGCTTGTCCTGGCCATCTCGATTCTTGTGGCACCGCGCCCTCGCCAAGCGCCGCCACCACCGCCGCCATGACCTGCCCAGCCGAAATATCGCGCATGCAGCGGTGATGGCCGAACCGGCAGGTCGGCTTGTGGCAGGGCCGGCACGGCACCTCGGTCTTGGGCTCGATGACGGCGGCAAGCGGATTGAGCGGCGCCCAGTGCCAGGGGCTGGTCGGGCCGAAAATTCCGATCGACGGCGTGCCGAGAGCGGCCGCCACATGGAGCAGGCCGGAATCGTTGGAAATGGCGACATCGGCCGACGCGAGCGCCAGGATCGCGTTGCGCAAGTCCGGCCCGGTCAGATCGCGGCAGTCGAGGGAGGGGGCGCCGATTTCGGCGGCCAGGGCCTGCTCCTGCGGACCGCCGATCACCCAGACCGAGAACCCCCGTTCGCCGAGTTGCCCAGCAAGCTCCGCATAAGCTGCGGCCGGCCATCGCTTCGAGGGGCCGACCGCGCCCGGCGCCACCACCGCCACCGGGCGCGTATCCGTCAGACCCGTCCGTTCGCGCCACCGCGACACCTCCTCGCGCGGCACCACGAGTTGCGGATGCGGCCAGTCGGCCGGGAGAGCGGCGTGCTTCGGCAGCGCCAGGGCGGCGCAGCGGTCGACCATCCGCGGCAGCGCCTTTTCGCCCGGGCGCAGGTCGTTGATGAGGCCGAACCGCATTTCGCCGACAAAGCCGGTACGCACGGGGATGCGCGCCAAGGCCGGGGCCAGCGCCGACTTCCAGGTCCGCGGCATGATCAGGGCATCGCCATAGCCCTCGGCGCGCAGGTGGGCGGCCAGCGCGCGGTGGGCGGACAGGGCGAGGCGTTTGCGCGGCAGGTCGAAGACGATGCCCTTGCGCACGCCCGGCATGTAATCGAGGAGGGGGGCCACCATGGCGGTGGTCAGCACGTCGACCGGGCGGTCCGGAAACCGCGCTTTGAGCAGGCGGACCACGCTGTGGCAGCGCACGAAATCGCCGATCCACATATAGGGCACGATCAGGATCGGGCTTGCCCCGGTCGCCGGCGCTTTCCCTTCGTCAATCAGATTGCCGTTCGTTTTCAATGAATTAACCCGCCGGCCCGCGCTTGCGCCACGCCCCTTATAGACCCGCCGACGCGGCGGCGTCGACACGGCTTTCCGTGTTGCGATGGCTCCCGGACTAGGGCAAAGGAGTGCCGCGGCCGCTCGGACCGTTTCGGGGCAGGGCATGTTTTTGGTTACCGGCGGGGCTGGCTTCATCGGATCCAACCTGGTGGCGCGGCTCAACGAGGCCGGGCACGGCGATGTCGCCGTGTGCGACCATCTCGGCTCCGAGGGCAAGTGGCGCAACCTGCAAAAGCGCCGGCTGGCCGATTTCGTCCCGCCCGCCGACCTGCCGGCCTGGCTGTCAGGCCGCAAGCTCGAC
>Ga0306923_10008117_pt1 | contig 10520 bp, 18 predicted proteins | sample sta12Can44000108_FD_203841 | JGI IMG/M metagenome (GOLD analysis project Ga0306923, IMG submission 203841) | Lab enrichment of tropical soil microbial communities from Luquillo Experimental Forest, Puerto Rico - statanox.12C.anox.44.000.108 (v2)... | ecosystem: Environmental > Terrestrial >...
GCGTGCGCTCGGCCTGACCGTGCCACCTGGGCTGCTTGTCGCCGCCGACGAGGTGATCGAGTAGTTTTTTTTGCTGCGATTGCTCACAGCCGCTATTGGCACAAAGCGGACAAATCGAGACGTCTGCTATTTGTCCGCATTCGGAGCGAAGCGGACACTGAACAGAGCCGCGCTTTCAAAGCGGATTTATGAGTACACGCCTTAGTGTCTTGGGCGCGGCGGCAGCGTGACCTTGAGCCCGCCGGGGACGTGTTCGAGACGGGCGTCATGGTTGGCCATCAGCAGGGCGAAGATGCGCCACTTGTCTTGCTCTGTGAGATCGGCGTGTTCGACCAGCGCGCACCATCGTGCCTTAATCTCGAAGAGGCGTTCGCACAAAATCTCGAGCCCGCCCTTTCCTTTCAGGAACAATCGGCCCTTGCGTTTGATGACGCACGCGCCGGGGAGGTTTGCGAGCTCGGCTTCGATGCAAGCGCGCAACTCTGCGTCGATTGGTTCGGTGCTGAGGTTGACGCGTTTCATGCGAGCGTGAGTTTGGCCTTGGCGCGGCGCGCGCCTGCGGCTTCGCGGTAGGTGTCGATTTCAGCGCGCCATTTTGCGTAGGCCGCTTTGTCGGCGGGATCGACGGTGAGGCGGTTGGGCAGATCGATTCCCGCGCGGCGCGCGTTCTCGCGCAGGCAGCGCAGCAAGAACGACATGGGGATCATGAACGCCGGTCTTTCGCTCGGCGGGGCCACCTTGCCGACATGGGCAGCGTCGCCCATTGCAATGTGTGGGGGCGCAGCGGGATCGAGCGAGGTTCGAATCACGGCAACGAATTGCGCGGTGCGCGGGTCGCTCTCAGCGCGTATCAGCAGCGTCAGCCAGTCGTCCCAATGTGTGCGCACGATCTCCGCCGCGTGCTTCAATTCAAGTCTGGCCCACAGGTTCAGCATGCTCGCGAGGATCGCGGCGGCGGCGTCGAGATATTGGTATTCGTTGATGTGCGGGGGCTTCGTGAGGCCGAAGGCGAAGGCGGCTTCGCCCGTGTGCTGGCGCTGCGCCAGCGTCGTGGATTTCGTTTGGATCAGCGCCAAGAAGGTCTCGCGGTCGAGGGGTTCGCGCATCTTGCCGCCTAACATTGGTTCAGGTAACCTAACCCGCACAGTATAGCGCGGAAGCGCCACCGCGCAAGCAACCAAACGGATGGAGCCGTCCGATGGCGCAAGAATCATCACTCGCCGCATTAGTTGAAGAGGTTCGCGCCGCCGCTGCCGACATGGCGGATGGCGACGCGAAGACCAACGCGCGCATCGACCATCTCTCCAAATCACTCGATTCGGTTCTGATCAGATTGAACCGGCCCGGTGCCGAGCCCGGTGCCGCCAACGACAACGATCTGATCCGCAAGGAGGCAATCGGCCTCTGCCATGTCCGGCGCGCGCTTCAGGTGCCCAAGAACGATGGCATGACCACCTACGAGCCGTCGCACGCCGAGATCGAGGACGCGCAAAACTATCGGCGCGGACTGCACAGCCTGTGGCGGCACGGCGACCCGAACCGGCTTGAGCAAAACATCAGAAAATCGCTGACCAGTTTTTCGCTCGGCACGAACCAGTTCATCATGCCGCCGACGCTGGCGTCACAGGTGTTGAGTTGCATCGTTGATCCCACCGACCTCGCCGGTCTGGTCAATTCGGTGAACATCAGCGGTCCCTCGATCAAGTTCATGATCGATAACGCCCGCTTGAATGTCGCGGCGTGGGCGTGCGAGGCGACCTGCTTCGCGAATAATCCCCAACCTGATCTCGCACAGGGATTGGGCGAGATGGAGATCAAGGCCGAGTCGCTTCGCTTCATCGTGTGCGTCGGCGGCGATCTTTTGCAGGACGCCGCTTTTAATCTCGAAGGCTGGATTCTCCGCAAAGTCTCTGATGCGTTTCGAGTGAGCATCTCGAATTCGATCATCGGCGGCGACGGGCTCGGCAAGCCGCTCGGCTTCCTCAACCCGCAAGCGGGAATCCCCATCCTCGATACTTCACCGACAACGCCGCCGGGTCAGGTAACTTGGCAAGACTTGGTGCAATTAAAATGGGACGTTCCGATCCAATGGCACGGCGAGGGCACCTACCGATGAATCAGCGCACGTGGGCGCTGCTCGCCACGATGTCTGACGCGATTGGGCGTCCGCTGTTTTCGCCGTCACCGATCCAAGGCCAGCCGGGCTTCATGCTGAACGGATCGCCGGTCATCATCGCGTCCCAAATGCCCGACTGCCTCCCCGGTAACACGCCGATTTTGTACGGCAATCTGCGACAACTCTATACGCTGGTGAACCGCTCGGCGACGACGATGACTCCCGATCCTTACACTGCGCAGTTCTGCCACCTCTTCAAATTTGAAGCGCGGGTCGGGGCAGGAATAACCTGCGCAAACGCTGCGCGATTGCTGAGGGTCAATTGAGATGCGCGCGTACTATCCAGACGACTTCCTCGGTCCTCCTGTACTGAATCTCGCGCCCAAGGCGGTGACCCACTTGTTCGCCGAGTTCGATCAGATCGCCGAGGAATTGCGCCGTGATCCGATGTTCGTGACGGGCGATTTGCAGATTGCGTTTCGCCAGCTACAGAAATTGCGGCTACCAAATCTCAGCCGCGACGAATGGCTCTGGCTGTTCGAGATTTGGTACGATCACGACCACGCGCGGCAGGAGATCGACGTTGCCAAGCGGGCCGCGCGCCTTGCCGATCTTTGCGCCGAGCGCGAGGCCCTGTTCAGCGCGCGCGCGTTGTATCCGGGGCGGCGCGACGCCGTGATGGCGCGGCTCGCGGAGATCGGGCGCGAACTTGTCGAGTTGCAAATCCGAACTTAAACATCTCGGGTTCTCGCGCCAGCCTCTTGAAGCCGCGACAGCGCGAGATCGAAGGGGCGGCCCCGCCCGGCGCGGCGCAGGGTCGCCCCTTTCGTTCGGCTGGAAATTTGGGCGTGGCGTCGCGTTCGTCGCATCAATGCACGACGGTGCGGTCACGTTTGTTTGCTTTGATACTCCGCCTCGTCGCTCATCTCATTCCTCAGGGTCGTCTTGCATCTTTCACTTCACAAATCCCGTTTGCTTGAGCGGGATTTTTGCGCACCCGGTCTCGCTGCAATGGGTGACGTAATCGTTTTTGCAGCCGCCGGTGTAGGCCCAAAATCGTTCGAGCGTGACGTTCAGGATGATCGAGTCTTTGCTCGGCGCAAGATCACCGCGAATCGATTCGTATGTGCCTGCGTTGAACCAATGTGAAGCCATCATCGCGACCGTCAACCGATCAGCCTCATAACCTCCTAGAGCGGCCCTGGCGTTATCGCTGACGAGGCCGAAGTATGGCAACCAGTCCGGCCAATAGAAGACCCACCACGGCACGTCGCTGTCGAGCTTCGCAATTGCGAGACGGGTCGCATACAGATCATTGCGCAGATTGCAGGCCTGCATCTCAAGATTCGTTCGTCGCTCCCATTGCTGATAAGTTTCTGCCGACGCGGGCGGCGCGAACGCCATCAGCGCGGCAAGCAGAACGGCGATCGTCTTTATCATAGCGGCGGCGGCTCCTCGCGCTGACGATCTTGAAACTAGCGGCCAATGGTAACCGTAGGGCCCGGGGTGCCCCGTGGCTTCGCCCGCGCGGCTTTCCGTCGGGCGTTTTCTCACTTCCACTCCGGACGCGCTTGGTACGAACCGTCACACGGATAGCTGGCGCTCAAAGTCGCTGTGATGTATGCCGTGGCGGGCATGGTTTTGTTCTTCGCTTGCGCCAACGCCTTGATGACGTAATCGACGAGCATGTCGAGCGGCACCTCTGCCGGTATGCACATCAGCGATCGCTTCTCCCATGCGTTTTGATATTGATTTTTGTGGGTTTGGCTGTACATGTCGCCAGCCTCAATGCCTCGGATAGCGCCCATCAAATAGGCTCGGCAGCTAAGGTTAAACCCGGGCTCAGCATTCGGCTCGCACATCGAATTGAGCAAACCGACATCGAACTCGCGTTTGATGGAATGCTTTGACGGTGGCGTTTGTGCGAACGCTGGCAGTGACACTGCGAGCAGCACAACGGCGACTACGGCGGGCTTCGTCATCAGTTTTTTCCCGAATTGCTGGCAAGCAGAGCGGTCTTGATCATTTTCTCGCTCGATTTCCCTATTGTCGCCCGCATCTGTTAGTCATCTGAGAAATTAGGGCGAAACTTAGTCATACGCGAAAGTTGGGATGGCGATGGCGAAGCAGATGGGGCGGCCTCGGCAATGGGCCGAAGACATGCAGGCGCGTTTCCCACTTGGCACGTTCAAGCGGATTGCGGCAGTGCTCGGCGAGGATGAGGATCGCACCGACTTCGTGCGGGCGGCCGTTGAGCGCGAGCTGCGGCATCGCGCGACTACAAAAAAGCGCCTCACCTCCTGATCGAGCCGGTGGTGCGCCCCGCCGCGTCGCGAAACGTGGTGACGCCATTGCGGTCAGTGCGGGCCGTCCCGGTCACGCGGCCGGCGCGATCATGGAAGGTGGTGACGCCATTGGCGTCGGTGCGCGCGCTGCCAGTGACGCGACCGTGGGAGTCGTGGAAGCGCGCGTCCTGCGCGTTGGCGGGCGCGAGCGTGGCAAGCGTGGCGAGTGCGATGGTGAGGATGCGCGTGGTCGATCTCATAGCTGGGCTTGAATATACCCCTTTCTGGGGGTACATCAATGCGTGAAGATCAGTTACGATACTGGCAAACGCGCGATAACGCTGGCCGAGCGCGGGCTCGATTTCGACGACGCGCCAAAAGTGTTTGCTGGGCGAGGGCTGACATTGACCGACGATCGTTGGGATTACGGCGAGATCAGGTATCTGACCTATGGCTTGCTCAATGATCGCATGGTGGTGATCGTTTGGACCCCACGCGGGGAAACTCGCCACATCATTTCAATGAGGAAGTGCAATGACCGCGAGAAAGCGATCTTTCAAGCCCGCATGGTCTAAGACCAGACGCAAACGCCACCAACACGCGGTCGGCAGAACGCGCGCGTCCGCGTCCGCATGGGTTGATCCCGATGATGCACCGGAGTTGACGCAGGACATGGCCGAGCGCGCCGATCTCTATCACGGCGACAAGTTGATCCGGCGCGGCCGCCCGCCGTCCGACAATCCCAAGCAGGCGCTCAAGCTGCGCATCGACGCCGATGTGGTCGAGCACTTTCGCGCCACCGGCCCCGGCTGGCAGACGCGGATCAACGACACCCTGCGCCGCGCCGCCAAACTCAAGGCGCGTGTGTGAAGCCCCCCGCGGGGGATGCGGAACCAAGGCGAAGCCAGCCATCGACGGCCGTTTTCGCGCTTGCGTAGCCAGCACCGCGCGCCGCGCAACTGGGCTTCGCAGGCCATCTGCACACCACGTCGCTCGCTGCGCAGTATGCAGCGCAATCGCTCGCTGCAAGGTACGCAGCGAAAGTGCCAGATTGCCGCGCGCTCCAAGCTACGCAGCAAAAATGCAGATTTTTCCTCGACCCATCACTTTTGTCTGTCACAAGCCGCAACAAAAAAGCGGAAATGGAGACCGTGCCAACCGCCGCGCACGCCACCATCGACGTGTCGCTCGCGGCCCGCGCCGATCCACCGCGCGCGGGCGAAAATCCGAGGCGCATTGCGCCCTCGCACACAGCAAGAGAGAACAGTGATGAAAAAGTCTGAGTTGCTCCAGAAAGTGCTAACGATTCCAGAACCTCGATTGATCGCCGCTATCGGTGCAGTTTTGGCACACCGAAAAAGACAAGCGGATGGTTTGCCTGATGACGCCGAGGTCGATGTCAGAGTCGACGTCGCTGCCTTTCTGCAAACATGCAGCGCTCGCCAATTACGAATGTTGCAAGAAATTGCATCCGGTCTTGAACTCAAAGTCGAAGGACGGTTGCAATGACCTCGGCGAACACATTCGTCCGCAACGCGCGCAAGCGGCTCGGTCTTTTTCTCAGCCTGAGATATCGCGAGGAATTCGCGCGGTCGCGCCCTTGAGAATTCCTTAGCCCCGGAGCGGGATCACCGCAGCGCCTTCGCGCGTGCCGATTAGGGCCGCGACGTGATCGCTCACGCGCGTGAACGCATCGCGCGCCGGTGCCGGCCGGCATCCGCATCAGGGCGACGATTGCGGCCGAACCTGCGCGATGTCGGCAAGCAGAAGCTCCAATCCTATTTCCAACGCTGCGTCCGCTGCGTCGCCCAAGGTCCCGCGCCCCCTGCCGTCGTGAAGGAAGTTGCTGCGTCGGTCGTACAGGGCATCGAACTTCTTTGCCTTGTCGTCGCCGATCAGCTGCCTGATCTTTGACATGTATGCGCTGCGGACAGACTGCCGCGCGGCCAGCCTCTTCAGGCCCTGCTCGATCTGATCCCGATCGGGATTCGGCGCGCCCTTCGGTATCGACGCTAGCACGCTGCCCACGATGGTCCTAAAAGCATCAGTCTGGTCGGCCTGCGGGCACAGGGCCTCGACTGCGGAGACCCGCAGCAAAAAGCTTGCCTCGGGCGACATCTTGAAGAACGAGTCGTTCAGCAGCTCTGCGGTCACCCTCTGGTTCGCCGTTAGCGACGTGGCGCTGTCCACCGCAGCACCCACCATTTCCTTGAGCTCATGATCACTCAGGCTCGTCGGCCACGGGAGGCCTGGATCGCGTAGTTCGAACTTGCCCCCGGGGTACACGTGGATGGCCGCTCCGCGTAAGTAGAACTCCACGCCTACCTTCTGGTTCGCAGCAACGATCAGCAGCCCCTCTTGAAGCCGCGCGCCGTTGGCTTCTGCTTCTCCAGAGTCGGCATAACCGCACGATTCGACGGCCAGCCAGCCATCGTACCTGTTCATCCCATCGGGTCTGTACAATCGCAAGGGCCGCTTGAACGCGGTTGGCTTGAACACTTCTTCAAGGTTCTTCGCGTCGATAGGCCTCGGCGTGCGGAATTTGACATCAAAGCACCAATACGACACTTCGGGCATGGGGCGGGCACAGAGTCGGCGGTTCTACGATGGCCTTCGACTTTGTGGGGCCAACTTTCTGATTTTGTGGGCCTATTTGGTGGGCGCACCAGGACTCGAACCTGGGACCCGCTGATTAAGAGTCGTCTGAGAATTCAACCATTTCCAGCTCTATTCCGACAAAAGCCCTGATCGAACCGATATTGAATCGGAAGGGGAATTTGGATTTGTCGGAATGGCGGAGCTGCACCATGGACCGGCTGAATTTTGCTCAGCGGGTCCGCTGCGCGATCGCCCTACTCCGTCTTCGATCTTGCCGCCAGCCGCTTGCGTGCGCCCTCGCGCCGCTGCCTCATCGTCTGCTTGGCATAGAGGATGGTCATCGTCGCGGTCTTGTGCCCGCTCAAGGCCCGAAGCTGCGCGTCGGTCAGATCGGCGTCGGCACCCTCGGTGTTGCCGCCATGGCGCAGGCCCATGAACTTGACTTCAGGGTCGATGCCGGCGGCGGCCCGTATCTCAGCGACGCGGTGGCGGAAGTAATCTTCCTTCCAAGGCAAATAGGTCTGTCGCCGGCGGTCGGGCTGGTCGCGCATCACGATCAGCGTGCCCCGACGCGTCGCCGCATCCAATCGCGCCATCAGCTCGGGCCAAAGTACGGTGCCGTCTTCGTCGTAGAGCGGCATCTCGACCAGTTCCCCGGTCTTGTGGTGGAAGATGCGGGCGATGTTCGGGTTCTCGGCTGGCCGGTAGTGCTGCGTCCAGGACAGCCGCCCGATAATATCGGTCTCGCGCTGCAACCAGTAGAACGCGATCATGGCCGCGGTGCCAATCGAGCTATCGCCGCGCTCGTCGGCGGCTTTCACGAAGCGCAGCAATTCGGCGTGCGTTACCGGCCGTGTCGGCTTGGCCTTGTACTCGCCCATGTCCGCCCCTGCGAAGGGGTTCGAGGCCGGGATAATCTCGGGCTTGTCGCGCCGCGCCCAATTCCAGGCGGTGCGGCAGCACACCATCGCCAACACGGCCGTGCGGGCCCGCTCGCGCGTGCGTATGACCGGCGTGCCGTCATTGGCCAAAATCGGCTTGCCTTCGCTGTCGAGGATCGGCTCTTGAACCATGCGCAGCTTGTCGAACAGGACATCGGCGGTTGCTGGCTTGATGCTCGCAATCGGCAGGCTCCCGAATAGACGGCCGTCTTTCAGTTTGTGCTGCGACACAAGACGAAGGGCGCTATCGTAGGACTTGCGCGTCTTCGCGGGTCGGCGCGTGTACTTCGGCAGCGTCTTATAGATGCTGACCATCCAATCGAAGGTTCCGACCGCAGGCCGATCGGTGGCGATCGCCTCGGGCGAAGTGCCGGCGAGCCAAGCGTCGAATTGCGGGTTGAGCACTTCGTCGCAGCGTTGCTTGGCTTGTGCGTAGTCGGTGCCGAGAGCTTCGCTGGCAAGGGTGCAGCCTTTCTTCTTCGACCAGGTCGGCGGGTCCCAATAGTAGGCTGTGGCGCAGCTCTTGAGGCGCTTAGCGACCATCAACTTGGGCCATCCCTCGGGTTTTCGTCGTTGTCGCATCAGATTAAGTCCGTCACATCCTCAACTATGGCCGGCCCCTCGATCTTGTGTCGCCGTGCTATCTCGCGATCGAGCTTGGCGCGGTGCCACTTGGGCAGACACCCCTGTTGCCGCGCTGGTTGGGGGTAAATGCCCTTCTCGACTTTCGCCAAGAAGGCCTCGACGCTCGGCTCGTCACAGTAGGCCGCAGCGGTTTCGGCGCGCATCTCGATCGGCCAAGCTCCCGGCGGGTACGCGACACTGCGAACCATTTCTGTCTCGGCCTGAATCTCACTTTTCAGACCGCCTCGGTCGCGTTGGGTTCGGCTGCTTCCTTCAATGCGGCTTCGAGAGACCGTAGGGCTTCCGTCAACGGGATCACAACCATGTCGGCGACGTCCTGCCGTGAACAGTCGAAGAAGAACCGTGCGTTGTCGAATTTTGGATTCGGCTTAAGATAGGGCTGCACGAATCCAATCTTCGGAAACGTGTGAAAATCATCCTTGAATGTGACGATGAGCCAAACGTCGTCGTTGTGATAGTCCGCTTTGACCTTGCGTGCTTTCTCGATTGGCGCGCGCGCCTTTTCGATCAGCTCGCGCAGTGATCTGTGTGGTACCTTGGCTCCCGGCTTGCGGTCCCAATTTGCCTCGAAGAATGCGACCACGTCGGCGGGACTGAGCCCGATGCGCTCTAGCCGCAGGGCCAGCAGCCACCGCGCCGCCCATTCGAACGTGTAGATGACAGGCCCCCGATCTGCCGGTGGCGTTAAGCCGAGCCGGCGCAAGTGCTGGATTCGGCCCCGCAGCCAGCCCGCCTGACCGGCGGCATTCGCTTCCAACACACACCCGAGGGCCGACTCCACCTGTGAATAGGTGAATCCGCCGGGTACCGGCTTTGCGTGCTCTTGCGTCTTTATCGCAGGCATAGGCCGTTTTAAGCACACGAGCGTCTCTGTTGCAAGTTTACGACGGAGGTGCTTAAGTGGCCGTCGTAAACCTACAACGGAGGTCCCCCGGCCGCCATGACTGCCAGCCGCGGTAAGCTGCTGCTGGGCGCACGGCCGCTCGCGCAGCACATCTTCGACGACGAGGAAAAATTTCGAAGCGTCTATAACGAGGACCTGCAGCGCGAGCTGGGTCTGTTCATGCTCGGCAAGAGGGTCGCCGGATACACCGGCGTCATCGACGCGCGACTAAACGCCAAGATCGTTGGGAAGCCTGATCCGGCATCCCGTCCCAAAGCTTGAGGCCGGCCCGTTCCCGCGTGCCGGCCTCTTCGATTCGAGTGTCCCGAAGCGCAGAAATCAGAAGAGCCACAGATGCAAGGTCCTGGCGCGAAACGTTCCGATTGTCACGCGTCGTGGCGCGATGTCCTCCCGATCCATCCCGCCGCGGAAATGGTTGAAGCGGCAACCAATGAGGAACGGCGCGTACTCCGCCGCGATCTCAAGCAGCACGGTCAGCGGGAGCCCGTTGTACTGGTCCGCATAGGGCAAGGCTGTGAACAGCTGCTTGATGGCCGTACGCGGCTCGATCTCCAAGAAGCCAACGGTGATGACGTTATTGGCGCCGACGGCAAGCTGACCGTACCGCATCGGATCGTCGAGCTTCCCGACGATGCCGCCGCCATCTCGTACGTACTGAGTCTGAACCTCTTTCGACGGCACCTGACGCCGAAACAGAAGCGCGAACTGATCGACAAGTTGCTCAAGGCCATGCCGGAAAAATCGAATCGGCAGATAGCGAAGACCGTAGGCGTCTCTCATCCGCACGTCGCCAAGGTGCGCAAGGCGCTGGAAAAGAGCGGTGACGTGGAAACCGTTACCACGTCGGTCGACACCAAGGGGCGCAAGCAACCGGCGAAAAAGGCAAAGAAGGCAAAGCAGCCGGCGGAGAAGAAGCTGGCAAGGATCGAGCTCGTCGAGCCCGTCAACCCCGTCAAGCCATTCGAGCACGCCGCCGCTGCTCCAAGAGGCGATATCGGCGCCACCAGCACCGGCGAGGCCGAGCGGCTGGA
>Ga0306923_10008123_pt1 | contig 10518 bp, 10 predicted proteins | sample sta12Can44000108_FD_203841 | JGI IMG/M metagenome (GOLD analysis project Ga0306923, IMG submission 203841) | Lab enrichment of tropical soil microbial communities from Luquillo Experimental Forest, Puerto Rico - statanox.12C.anox.44.000.108 (v2)... | ecosystem: Environmental > Terrestrial >...
AACGCCTGAAGCGCAAGTATCTCAAGGAGATCCAGAGCGATCCTGAGACCTATGCCAAGCTGATCGAGACCATCGTCCGCCAGGTGGGCGACATCGGTCGCATGGTGGACGAGTTCTCCTCGTTCGCCCGCATGCCGGCGCCGCAGATGAAGGTCGAAGACCTGGCCGATATCTGCCGACAGTCGGTATTCCTCCAGCGCACCGGCTATCCCGACGTTACCTTCGAATCCGATCTTCCCGACGGCAAGGTGCAGATCACCTGCGATGGCCGCCTGATCGGGCAGGCGCTGACCAATCTGCTGAAGAACGCGGTGGAAGCGATCCATGGCCGCGAAGGTACCGGCTTGCCTCCCGGTCGCGTCCATCTGGCTTTGAAGGGCGGGGCGGGGCAATGGGTCGTCGAGGTGACCGATAACGGCAAGGGATTGCCGGCGGAAAACCGCGACCGCCTGACCGAGCCCTACATGACCACCCGGGCCAAGGGCACCGGATTAGGTCTTGCCATCGTCAAGAAAATCATGGAAGACCATGGCGGTGACCTTTACCTGGAGGACGCCCCCGGTGGCGGTGCTCGCGTCGGCTTGATCTTCCGCGATACCGAGCCACCGGCCCTGGCCTCGTCCTCCGATCAGACGGCAACTCATGGCGCATGACATCCTGATCGTCGACGACGAGGCCGATATTCGCGCCCTCATCGCCGGTATCCTTGAGGACGAGGGCTATTCCACCCGCGAAGCGGGCGACGCGGACGCGGCCACCGAGGCCGTCCGCGCCCGTCGGCCCAGTCTGGTCATCCAGGACATCTGGCTGCAAGGCTCGCGTCTGGATGGTTTGGGCATCCTTGGCGAAATCAAACGCGACCACCCCGACGTGCCGGTGGTGATGATTTCGGGCCACGGCAACATCGAGACCGCCGTCGAAGCCATCAAGATCGGCGCCTACGACTTCATCGAGAAGCCGTTCCAGACCGACCGCCTGCTGATCATCGTCGAGCGCGCCATCGAGGCCGCGACCCTGCGCCGGGAGAACAAGGAGCTGCGCCTGCGCGCCGGCTCTGCCGCCCCGGTGACCGAGTTGGTGGGCAACTCGCCCTTCGTCCAGCAGGTGCGCCAGGCGGTGGACAAGGTGGCGCCCACCAATTCCCGCGTGCTGATCACCGGCCCCGCCGGTTCGGGCAAGGAAGTGGTGGCCCGCATCATTCATGCCCGCTCGCGCCGCGCCGACGCCCCCTTTGTGGTGCTGAACTGCGCCGCCATGCACCCGGACCGCATGGAAGTCGAGCTGTTCGGCACCGAGCATGGCGAGACCGCGGACAGCCCGCGCAAGATCGGCACCTTCGAGCTGGCCCACGGCGGCACTCTGCTGCTGGACGAGGTCGCCGACATGCCGCTGGAGACCCAGGGCAAGATCGTCCGCGTGCTTCAGGACCAGACCTTCGAGCGGGTAGGCGGCAGCCAGCGGGTCGAGGTGGATGTGCGCGTCATCGCCACCACCAACCGCGATGTCCCGTCCGAGATGGCCGCAGGCCGCTTCCGCGAGGATCTGTTCTACCGCCTCAACGTGGTGCCGTTCCGGGTGCCGTCGTTGCGCGAGCGGAAAGAGGACATCCCGGCGCTGGCCCGCCATTTCATGCAGCTGGCGGCCCAGGCCGCCGGCACCCAGCCACGCCAGCTGGGCGAGGACGCGCTGGCGGCGCTCCAGGCCTATGACTGGCCGGGAAATGTGCGCCAGCTGCGCAACGTCATCGACTGGGTGCTGATCATGGCACCGGGCGACGCCAGCGAGGTGGTGCGGGCCGAGATGCTGCCCAACGAGATCAGCGCCATCACCCCCGCCGTATTGCGCTGGGAAAAATCCAGCGAGATCATGACGCTGCCGCTGCGCGAGGCTCGCGAGCTGTTCGAGCGGGAATACCTGCTGGCCCAGGTCAACCGTTTCGCCGGCAATATCTCGCGCACCGCCGCCTTTGTCGGCATGGAACGTTCCGCCCTGCACCGCAAGCTCAAGCTGTTGGGCGTCAACACCGACGAAAAAGTACGCGGCTAGATTGCTTTCGCAGAAAAGTCCCTCGCTACGCTCGGTGTACTTTTCTGCGGTTCTGGAATTGAGAAAAATGGGCTTGGGGCGGCCCTGCGCCCATTTTTCGTCTTGTTGGTTTGGCAAGGTTTGGCGAGACCAAACCTTGCCCGGGTCCCATGAGGCGGGCTATGGCCGCCTCATGGGGGAAAGACCAATCCCCGCGCGGAGAGCCGCCTTGAGCACGGGGATGCGAATTGGATTCGGGGAAAAGTACACCGAGGCCGAAGGCTGAGGGACTTTTTCCCGGACACCACTAGGGGACGGGCATGAAGGTCATCGTTTGCGGAGCCGGCCAGGTCGGCTTCAACATCGCCCACTATCTGGCCAGCGAGAACAATGACGTCACCGTCATCGACCAGCGGCCCGAGCTGATCCGCAAGATCACCGATACCCTGGACGTCCAGGCCGTCCTGGGTCACGCCTCGCAGCCGTCCGTCCTGGAGCAGGCGGGTGCCGGCGATGCCGACATGATCATCGCCGTTACCCATGCCGACGAAGTGAACATGGTGGCCTGCCAGGTGGCGCACTCGCTGTTCGAGGTGCCCACCAAGATCGCCCGCGTGCGCTCGCAGTCCTATCTCCAGCCCATGTACGCGACGCTGTTCTCGCGCGAGCATCTGCCCATCGACGTGATCATCAGTCCCGAGATCGAGGTGGCCCGCGCCATTACCCGGCGGCTCCAGGTGCCCGGCGCCATCGACGTGATCCCGCTGGCCGGCGACAAGGTCCGTCTGATCGGGGTGCGCTGCGATCAGCAGACGCCGCTGATCAACACGCCCTTGCGCCAGCTCACCGTGCTGTTCCCCGACCTCAACATCGTTGTCATCGGCATCGTCCGCGACGGCCGCCCCATCGTGCCCACCGCCGAGGACCAGATGCTGGAAGGCGACGAGGTCTATTTCGTCGTCGATACCCAGCACGTGAACCGCGCGCTCTCCGCCTTCGGCCGCGAAGGTCAGGAGGCCCGCCGCATCGTCATCTTCGGCGGCGGCAATATCGGCCTGTTCCTGGCCCAGCAGATCGAGGCCGAACACCCCAGCGCCTCGGTCAAGGTCATCGAGATGGACAAGGAGCGGGCCGAGTTCGTCGCCAAGACCCTAAACCGCACCGTGGTGCTGAACGGCGACGTGCTCGATCCCGACATTCTGGCCGAGGCCGGCGTGGCGGCGGCCGAGACCGTGGTGTCGGTCACCAATGATGACGAGACCAACATCCTTGCGGCCTTGCTGGCGAAGCGCAACGGTGCCCGCCGCTCGATGACGCTGATCAACAAGACCACCTACAAGGCGCTGATCGGCCCGCTGGGCGTTGACGTGGTGATCAATCCTCGCACCATCACCGTCTCCAACATTCTCCAGCACGTGCGCCGGGGCCGCATCCATGCGGTTCACTCGCTGCACGAGGGGTTTGGCGAACTAATCGAGGCCGATGCCCTGGAAACCTCCAGCCTGGTGGGCAAGCCGCTGCGCGAGGTGAAGCTGCCCGCCGGCGTGCTGTTGGGCGCGGTGGTCCGCGAAGGCACCGTCATCAGCCCGCGCGGCAATACCGTGGTGCAGGCGGGCGACCGCGTGGTTCTGTTCGCCGCCGCCGACGCGGTGAAGAAGGTCGAGAAGATGTTCTCGGTCCGCCTGGAGTATTTCTGATTTGGCCCGCGTCACCTATGTGAACGGCCGCTACCAGTTGCATGACCAGGCCATGGTGCATGTGGAGGACCGGGGGCATCAGTTTGCCGACGCGGTATACGAGGTGGTGCCGGTCAACCATGGCCGCATCCATCACCTGGAGCAGCACCTGGACCGCCTCGGGCGCTCCCTGGCCGCGCTGTCCATCGGCTGGCCGGTGAGCCGCCGGGTCATGGCGCAGATCATCGCCCGCATTGCCGATGTCAATCGGGTGGTTGACGGGCTGGTCTATCTGCAAATCTCGCGTGGCACCGCCCCGCGCAACCATCTTTTCCCTGCCAATGCCAGGCCCGGCCTGGTGGTCAGCGCCTGGAGCGTCCGGGGCCCGAGCGCCAACGCGGTGGAGCAGGGGGTGGCGGTGTTGACCCGTCCCGATCTGCGCTGGAAGCGCCCCGACATCAAAACGGTCGGCCTGCTGCCCAATCTGCTGGCGCGCCAGTCGGCCAAGGAGGAGGGGGGCTACGAAGCCTGGCTGGTGAACGAGCAGGGCTTCGTCACCGAGGGATCGGCCACCAACGCCTTCATCGTCGCCGCGGACGGAACCTTGCGGACCCATCCGGCCGACGGCTCGATTCTGGCTGGAATCACCCGAGCCAATGCCTTGGAACTCGCCTGCCAGGAGGGCTTGGCGGTGGAGGAACGCCCGTTCACCGTGGCCGAGGCGCTCGCCGCCCGCGAGGCCTTCCTGACCGGCACCACGCTCATGGCGCTGCCGGTGACCAGCATCGACGGGCACAAGGTGGGCGACGGGCGGCCGGGACCGGTCGCCATACGCCTGCGCACCCTTTATCAGGAGCTACGCCGTCCGTGACCAAGCCGCGCGCCATCGTTTTCGACTGGGACAACACGCTGGTGGATTCCTGGGTGTGCATCCAGGAATCCTACAACATGACGTTCCGCCATTTCGGCATGCCGGAATGGAGCATGGACGAAACCCAGGCCAATGTGGCCGCATCGTTGCGCGATTCCTTCCCGCAGATGTTCGGCGACCGCTGGCTGGAAGCCAAGGACGTGTTCTCCAAAAGCTTCGAGTCCATCCATCTCGCCCATCTGCGCCCGCTGCCCGGCGCCACCGAGATGCTGGAGGCCCTCAAGGCACAAGGCATCTATCTCGGCGTCGTCAGCAATAAGCGCGGCGGCTTCCTGCGCAAGGAGGCGGCGGTGCTGGGCTGGGATCGGCTGTTCGGAGCTTTGGTGGGGGCCAACGACGCCGAGGCCGACAAACCGGCGCCGGCGCCGGTGCGGTTGGCGCTGAACGGCTCGGGCATCGAGCCGGGCGTGGCGGTTTGGTTCGCCGGCGACTCGCCTATCGACATGCATTGCGCAGTCAATTCGGGATGTGTCCCGGTACTCTTGCGGTCGGAACCTCCCCGACCGGGTGAGTTCGATGCCCACCCACCCGTCTATCACCTTGAAAATTGTGCATCAATGGTCACTCTTGTTCGCACACTAGAGGTTCCCATATCCACGATTTGATGGTAACGAGAATGGCTAATGGGAGGTTCTTCCCAAAGCCGATGATAACAATGACCCTCGGGCAATAAGAACGGATCATCATCATGTCCGCAGAAAAGTCCCAAAATGTACAGGATGTGTTTCTCAACAACATCCGCAAGAACAAGACACCGGTTACCATCTTCCTGGTTAACGGGGTCAAATTGCAGGGCATCGTCACTTGGTTTGACAATTTCTCGGTCCTGCTGCGCCGGGACGGCCATACCCAGCTGGTGTACAAGCACGCCATTTCCACGGTGATGCCGTCCACGCCCATCCAGCTGTTCGAGCCGAACGCCAAGGAAGGCGGCGAAGAGTAAGTGTCCAGCGGACAGGCTGAGCCCACCGGTACCACCCGCCAACGTGCAATAGTCGTCCACCCCGCCCTCAAGGCGGCGGAGGGCGGCATTCGCGATCCCAAGGCGCGGCTGGACGAGGCGGTGGGGTTGGCCCAGGCCATCGACCTGGACGTGGTCGAGGCCGAGGTGGTGCCGGTCGCCAAGCGCCGGCCCGCCACCCTGCTGGGCAAGGGCGCGGTCGAGCGCCTGGCCGAGACGGTCAAAGCCTGCGAGATCGGCCTGGCCGTGGTCGACGGCCATCTTTCCCCGGTTCAGCAGCGCAACCTTGAAAAAGCCTGGTCGTGCAAGGTCATCGACCGTACCGGCCTGATCCTCGAGATTTTCGGCGAACGCGCCCGCACTCGTGAAGGCTCGCTCCAGGTGGAGCTGGCAGCGCTCAGCTATCAGCGATCGCGCCTGGTGCGGTCGTGGACCCACCTGGAGCGCCAGCGCGGCGGCTTCGGCTTCCTCGGCGGCCCCGGCGAAACCCAGATCGAAGCCGACCGCCGCATGATCGGCGAGCGCATCGTCAAGCTGAAGCGCGAGCTGGAAGAGGTCAAGCGCACCCGCGAGCTGCACCGCAGCGCCCGGCGCAAGATCCCGTATCCCATCGTCGCCCTGGTCGGCTACACCAACGCTGGGAAATCCACACTGTTCAACCGCCTGACCCGCGCCGAGGTGCTGGCCAAGGACATGCTGTTCGCCACCCTCGACCCGACCATGCGCGGGTTGAAGCTGCCCTCGGGGCGCGATGTGATCCTGTCGGACACCGTGGGTTTCGTTTCCGACCTGCCGCACGAGCTGGTGGCCGCCTTCCGCGCCACCCTTGAGGAGGTGTTGGAGGCCGATGTGGTGGTGCATGTGCGCGATGTCGCCCATCCGGACAGCCAGGCCCAGGCCGCCGACGTGGAGGCGGTGCTGAAGGACCTCGGCCTGGGCGAGGTTGTCGACCGCGGGTTGGTCGAGGCGCTGAACAAGATCGATCTGCTGGTCGACCAAGACCGCCAGGAAATCCTCAACCAGGCCAAGCGCCGGCCGCTCGCGCTTCCGGTGTCGGCGCTGACCGGCGACGGCGTTACCGAATTGCTGGCCTGCCTGGACGAACGCCTGTCCCAGGGCCGCGAGGAGATCGAAGTGCAGCTGCCGCTGAGCGATGGCGCCTCCATTTCGTGGCTGTACCGCCACGGCGAGGTTGTATCGCGGCGCGACGATGAGACCTCCGCCCACATGCAGGTGCGCCTCGATCCGGTCGACGCGCAACGGTTCCACCAACGTTCGCCCAAGGGAAATCGCTCGTGACCGCCGTTGATTCCCAGCTGGTCGCCCGCATCATCCGCGAGGCGACCGAAGCCGAAATCCTGCCACGCTTCAAGAATTTGCAGGCCCTGCAAATTCGCGAGAAGAAGCCGAACCAGTTGGTCACCGAGGCCGACATCGAGGCGGAGAAGGTGCTGGCGAGCCGGCTCAAGGACGTGTTGCCCGGCGCTATTGTCGGCGAGGAAGGCGTTGAAGCCGATCCCGAGCTGATGAAGGCGCTGGAGCGCCCCGGCGTGGTTTGGGTCATCGATCCCGTTGACGGCACCGCCAACTTCGCCCATGGCAATCCCCGCTTCGCCGTGGTGGTCGCCCTGGTGGTGGACGGCGTCACCCAAGCCGGCTGGATTCACGATCCTGTGCCCAACCGCACGATCATCGCCGAAAAAGGGAAGGGGGCCTGGCGGGGTGACACCCGCTTGGCGGTGTCGGCCGAGGTGCCGTTGGCGCAGATGGCCGGCTCAGTGAAGAAGCGCGGCCGGGTGGCCGACCATGTCCTGCATGTGGCGCGCCGGGGCAGCGCGGCCCACGATTATCTGGACCTTGTCACCGGCAAGCTGCATTTCGCCCATTTCAAGAAGCTGATGCCGTGGGATCATGCCGCCGGCGTGCTGATCCATGCCGAGGCCGGCGGCTATGGCGCCATGCTGGACGGCACCCCCTATGTGCCGGTGCTGCACGCCGAAGGCCAGATTCTGCTGGCCCCCGGCGAGCGCTCGTGGCGGGAATTGGTGCCGCTGTTCGATTAGAGCCTGTCTGGGTTTGATCGTCCTTCTTCGTCACGGCCGGGCTTGACCCGGCCATCCATGGCCCCCCGGATCAAGTCCGGGGGTGACGAAAATGAAAGGGGCTTCAGAAACTCCTAGACCTCACGATGCACCGCTAGCCCGGCCGGGGCTTGGCAGGTGGGCATCATCTCGATGCGGTTGATATTGACGTAAGGCGGCAGCGTGGTCGCCCACAGCACCGCCTCGGCCACGTCCTCGGGCAGCAGCGGCTCGGTGCCGGCATAGACCTTGGCGGCCGCCTCGGCATCTCCCTTGAACCGCACCACCGAGAATTCAGACCCCCCGCACAGGCCGGGCTCGATGTTGGTCACGCGCACCTTGGTCTTCACCAGGTCCGAGATCAGATTCAGCGAGAACTGGGTGACGGCAGCCTTGGTGGCGCCATAGATGGTGGAGCCGGGGTAGGGGTAGGTGCCTGCGGTGGACGAGATGTTGACCACGTGGCCACGATTGCGCGCCACCATGCCGGGCAGCACCGCGCGGGTGACCGTCATCAGCCCCTTGAGGTTGGTGTCAACCATGGTTTCCCAATCCTCGATGCTGGTCTCATGGGCGGGGTTAAGGCCCAGCGCCAGGCCGGCATTGTTGACCAGCACGTCAATCTCGCCGAATTCGGCGGGCAGGCCTTGGATCGCGGCGAAAACGGCATCGCGGTCACGCACGTCCAGGACCAGCGGCAGCACCGGCACGCCCAGTTCGTTTTTCAGCTCCTCCAGGCGGTCGGCACGGCGGCCGCTGAGGATCAGCTTGGCGCCCAGGGCTGCATAGCGGCGGGCGGTGGCGGTGCCGAATCCGGCGGTGGCGCCGGTGATCAGAACCGTGCGCCGCGTCCAATCTGTCATGGCGGAACTCCTTAAAGCGGGCGTTGGGGATCGGGATCGCGCACCATCTGCAGGAACGGAGACGGTGAGAAGGCGTTCTCGATCTTCCAGATATAGACCTTGTACTGCCCGAAGGGTCGAACCTCCGAAGCGTTGTGGCGGGTGACGTTGGCATCGGTGGTGATGCGGAACTCGCCCTTCATGGTGATGCCCAGTTCGGTCATACGCTGGGCATCCGAAGGCTTCACGCCATTGCCGGCGACGGTGATGGTGCCGTCCTCGGCCGATTTGAGCGCCAGCAGACGGGCGTCGCGGCGGATGAGCGCGGTCAGCTGCACCTTGGCGAGCCGGCCCATGCGTTCGTACTTCACATGGAAGCGGCCCTTGCCCGAACGCTTGAGGTCCTTGATGGCGGTATCGCGCACCAAGTCCTTGTAGATGTTCTGGTTGCGCTCTTCCTCGTTCTCGGCGGTGATTTTACCCTCGGCATAGTCGTGCAGAATGGGCGCGTAGATCAGATCGCCGTCATAGGACAATGCCCAGTCACCGTAGCGCGACAGCCGCAACTCGCCTTGGAAATTGTCGGGGATATAGCACGATGCCAGGCTGAAGGTGAGGGCGAGAACCGCTGCGATCCTCGACACGAAGCCCCTGGTCATCATTCCCCCTTGCGCTCCATCATCTTCGCCTCGACCCACAGCGCCTCCATTTCATCCAGGGTGGCGCCCTCGGGCCGGCGGCCGGCGGAGCGCAGTTCGGATTCCACGTGGCGGAAACGACGGTCGAACTTGGCGTTCGCGCGCTTGAGCGCGCGCTCGGGGTCGATTTTGAGCTTGCGGGCAAGGTTCACGCAAGCGAAGAGAACGTCACCCATCTCGTCCTCAAGCCGCTCATGGGGTGCGTCAACGTCGATTTCGTGTTGTATTTCAGCAACTTCTTCGGCGATCTTGCCGATGACGTCGGCCGGTCTGGCCCAGTCGAAACCCACGCGGGCGGCGCGGTTTTGCAGTTTCAGCGCCCGGGTCATGGGCGGAAGGGCACGGGCCACCCCGTCGAGAACACTCTCATGCCCCCTGGCAGCCCGCTCATCCGCCTTGGTGGCCTCCCAGGCGACGGTCTGGGTCTCGGCGTCTCGCACCTCGGCGTCGCCGAAGACATGGGGATGGCGATGGACCATCTTGTCGGCGATAGCCTTCGCTACGTCGTCGAAGGCGAAGGCGCCTTGCTCGGATGCCATCTGCGAGTGGAAAACCACCTGGAACAGCAGATCGCCCAGTTCGTCCCTCAATGCAGCCAAGTCACCATGGTCGATGGCGTCGGCCACTTCATAGGCTTCCTCGATGGTGTAGGGCGCGATGGTGGCGAAGTTCTGCTCGCGGTCCCAAGCGCAACCGCGCTGCGGGTCGCGCAAGGTGGCCATGATGTCGAGCAGGCGATCGATGGGACGCATTCAAAATCCATTCGGCTGAGAAGCACGGGCGAGGTCATTCGTATTTGTCTTACCGCCAGGGTTTTCGCAATCGCTTGCTGCCGAAATCGGACTTGAAGTTTAAGGGACAGAGAAGAACGGGTGCGGTGTCCTGCCGCAGGTCACCGCACCCGTTGCGCCGCGCCGCCCGGTCGGGGGCTACAGCGCGGCGCGGAAAATGCCTTCGATATTGGCCTGCGTCGCCGGGCGAGGGTTGGTCAAGCCGCAGGCATCCTTCAGCGCGTTGGCGGCAAGAGTCGGGATGTCCTCAGGCTTTACCCCCAGAGAGGTCAGGCCTGCGGGAATACCCACGTCAACCGCCAAAGCCTTGATGGCCTCGACGCAGGCTGCGGCTGCCTCGGCAGGACGCATTTTTGCGGTATCGACTCCCATGGCCCCAGCCACATCGCGCAGGCGCTCGGCCACCGTCGACGCGTTGAAGGTCTGAACGTGCGGCAACAGCACGGCGTTGCAGACACCATGCGGCAGATTGTAAAAGCCGCCCAGCTGATGGGCCATGGCGTGGACATAGCC
>Ga0306923_10008127_pt1 | contig 10515 bp, 8 predicted proteins | sample sta12Can44000108_FD_203841 | JGI IMG/M metagenome (GOLD analysis project Ga0306923, IMG submission 203841) | Lab enrichment of tropical soil microbial communities from Luquillo Experimental Forest, Puerto Rico - statanox.12C.anox.44.000.108 (v2)... | ecosystem: Environmental > Terrestrial > Soil...
ATCATGCGTGCTGCGTCCTGGCCGGAATCCATACGAGATGCCGAGGAAGTCTTCCTCGTAGATCGCGTTCAGCAGCGTGACCACCGCTCGTTGGACGATCTTGTCCTCCAGCGCGGCGACCGCAAGCGGGCGCTGTCGTCCGTCCGGCTTGGATATGTACACTCGCCGGTTCGGCAACGCCCGATACGCTCCCCGTTGGACCCGGTCGTGCAAGTCCTCGAGCTTGCGCTCGAGGTCTGCCTCGTAGTCCTTCCACGTCAGCCGATCCACGCCGGGTGCAGCGTCCTCCTTGAGTTCGAAGAACGACCGTTCGAGCAGGTCGATGCTGATATGGTGGAAGAGCGCGGTGAACCTCTCCTTCTTCCTTTCCCTCGCCACTTTCCGTATGCGTTCCAGCGCCTGTGACACGCCTTCCCGACTCTGCGTCCGGCGCGTGCTTTGCTGGCCTGCATTCCCCTCAGTCCCCGCCCTTCGCTCTACCGGCTCCGCTGCATTCAGCTTCGCTGCAGATCGCTCTGGAGCGGGCTGTTCCGCTTTGTTCGCCGGCTTCCCAGCTACTATGGCGAGGTCCGACTTCTCGTGCCCGTGCATCATCGGCTACGGCTCCTCGCCTTCCCGATGCGGGCCGCCGTACGCGGCACACCACACTCCACGACAGCGGCCAGACACGAGACCTCCCAGGTTCCGATGCGATCCTTTTGCACGTGATGTGGCCTTTGACCCCGGCAGGGCGTCAGCACCTCGCATAGCGGTGCCGCACATGTTGCCTTCGAGCGAGTGAAAACCCTCGGCCCCTGCGATGTCTGATCTTTCGTGGCTCAATCCCACACCCCATGCAATCGCTGTGTACGCTTCGCGGCCACTGTCGCCAGTGGTCACGCAACACTCGCTACCAAACGGGCGCTGCCCCTTACTTGGGCCGGACCTCCACCGGCTGGATCGCACCAGCTTGCCTGGCGCACTCACTCGATCACCTCGTCGGCGCGGGCGAGCCTTGGCGGGCGCATCGACGTCCACGCTCTGCTGCCCGCTCCGCCGCGCAAGGAGCAGCCCAATGGGCCCAAAGGCAAGGCGGAGCGTGTTGAAGGACAAAAGCCGGAGGTACGAACGTCGCCCGAGATGAAATGCGATCTCCACTGCGCTATGCTGGCGAGAAGAAACGGGAAACACGAGCGTCACATGGATTGGGACCGCCGAGCCTTTACGGCCGGCTTAGCCGGCTGGGCTTTTTTCACCGCTCTCGCAGGCGCAAGTCGGGCGCAGCAGCTCGAAAAACCTTCTCTCAGGCTCGGCGTGGGCAACAAGGCGCATCTCTATTACCTTCCTCTCACCCTGGCCGAGCGTCGCGGTCACTTCAAGGATTATGGGCTCAACGTTTCGATCACGGACTTCGAAGGCGGAGCGCAATCCCTTGACGCGTTGATCGGCGGTGCGCTCGACGTCGTGACCGGCGCCTATGAACACACGCTGCGAATGCAGGCCAAAGGCCATGACATCCGTGCGCTCATCGAGCTTGGCCGTTTTCCCGGAATCGTTCTTGCGGTGCGCAAAGATCGGCCCTACAACTCACCCGTCGATCTGAAAGGCATGAAAATCGGCGTCACCGCGCCGGGCTCCTCGACACACTTCTTCGTCCTCTATCTAATGGCAAAGGCAGGTCTCGACCCGGCCGACGCGTCCTTCATCGGAGTTGGCGGGGGACCGTCGGCGGTCGCGGCGATGGAAAGCGGCGAGCTCGATGCCATATCGAACCTCGATCCGATCATCACGAAGCTACAGCAGGATGGAGCGATACGGCTCGTCGCGGATACCCGTTTCCCGCGGGTGAACTATCAGATTTTCGGAGGCACCAATCCGGCAGCGGTGCTCTACGCCAAAGCGGACTTCATCGCCAGGAACCCGAACACGATCCAGGCGCTGGTGAATGCGTTCTACAAGACCCTGAAGTGGATCGCGGCCGCGACGACGGACGAAATCGTGAGCACCGTTCCACAGGAGTATTTTTTCGGCGATCGGGATATCTACGTCAAGGCGCTGAGGGCAAACCTGCTCGTCTACTCGAAGACCGGCCTGATCACGCCCAAAGGCATGCAAAGCGCGCGCGACATGCTGGTCACATTCGATCCGGAGCTCAAGAGCGCCGACATCGATCTGCGGAAAACATGCGACGATCGATTCGTGAAACGGGCGACAATTCTGTTCGACGATCCAAGCGACGCAAGCCTGGAGAACGACGATCGAAGACCCGAGATCGACCTTCAGTCGACGCGGGATTGACTGCCCCGCGACCTCATAACGAAGGGTCATCAATCAACAAGAATATCAATCGACAAGAATAGAGCGATGGGAGGAAAGGTTGCAACAGAGCATCTCAGCTTCGCCGTCGAGCGATCCGAAAAAATCACCGGCCCTCTCATATCCCTCGCTCGCTGAACCATGGTGGCCGACCGGGTGGTGGAGGATCATGGATACCAGGATCGGGATCATTCCGGTCCCGATCTACATCATACTCTTCGCGCTGCTTGCGGGTTTCATCTATACCGGCGACATCAAAGGCGATATCTCGATGATGATTGCGGTCCTCGTAATCGGGGGCTTCACGTGTGCGGAAATCGGCAAGCGAATCCCCGTGCTGCGCAACATCGGCGCTGCTGCGATTTTCGCGACTTTCATTCCTTCGGCGCTTGCTTACTACAAGCTGCTGCCGCCCCAGATCGAGAAATCCGTCGTTGAATTCACGAAATACACGAATTTTTTGTACCTGTTTATTGCGTGCATCATCGTCGGCAGCATTTTGGGAATGGATCGCCACGTTCTTGTGAAGGGCTTCCTGAAGATATTCGTGCCGCTGGCCGTCGGCTCGCTGGTCGCCGGGGCGGTGGGTACCGCCCTTGGAACCTTGCTGGGCCTCGGGGCTCATCACACCTTCTTCTTCGTCGTGGTTCCAATCATGGCCGGTGGCGTCGGCGAAGGAGCTATTCCGCTGTCGGTCGGGTATTCGGAAATCCTGAATCAACCTCAGGGTGACCTGTTCGCGCAAATTCTGCCGCCCGTCATGCTCGGCAGCCTGACCGCGATCCTGCTTGCTGGCTTCCTCAACTTTGTCGGAAAGCGTTATCCGCGCCTGACGGGCGAAGGGCGCCTCCAGCCCGACGAGCACGACGAGATGGATCCTGCCAAGGAGGCGATAGCCGATGAAACGGGCGGCTACATGGACGTGAGCACGGTCGCGGCGGCCGGACTTACCGCGATCACCTTGTATCTCATGGGGGTGATGTGCCACCGCTTGTTCGGCCTCCCGGCCCCTGTGGCAATGTTGTTCTTGGCAGTGCTCGCGAAGTTGGCGAGCGCGGTGTCGCCACATCTGCAACAGGGCGGCTTCGTGGTTTACAAGTTCTTCTCGATGGCGGTCACTTATCCTCTCCTGTTCGCAATTGGTGTTTCGCTCACTCCTTGGGATAAGCTGGTAGCGGCATTCAACGTCCCGAACATGATCACGATCTTCTGCACCGTGGCCACATTGATGGCTACCGGCGCTCTCGTGGGCTGGTTTCTCAACATGTATCCGATCGAGGCGGCCATCGTTAACGCCTGCCACAGCGGCCAGGGCGGCACCGGCGACGTCGCCATCCTAACGGCCGCGAACCGCATGCAGTTAATGCCCTTCGCGCAGATAGCGACCGCATCGGCGGCGCCGTTACTGTCACGATGGTTCTCTTATTGTTGACTCGGATCGCCTGACATCCAAGGCGACGTCTCAACGGGCGAACCCGACCAAAGGGCTAAGCAAAGGGCCAAGCTAGTCTAAAGGGCCAAGCAAGGAGCACACACATGCAAGTCACGGGCATGCTCTACGGCGGCCGAATGCTTAAGTTCGTCGGCTTCCCGGCTGCCGAGGTGCTGGGTCCGGATGCGAGCGAGGACGAGATCAAAGCGCTCATCGAGCGCCATGGCTCGGTGTTCATCAAGCCGGTATTCAAGGGAGGGGTCGGCAAGAAGGGTAAGGCTGGCCTGTTGGGCCGGGCCAAGGATCTTAAGACCGCGCTCAAGGAGAAGGAGCGGCTGTACTTCGTCGAACATCACCACGGCAATCAGTTCGCCAAGGCGAACGGCGTCACCTTCGAGGGCGCGGTGCCGGCCGAGCACGAGGTGTATTTTTCACTGACCGACTCGACGCACTTCCGCGCGCCCACCATGACTTTGACCCATCACGGCGGCATGGAAATCGAAGAGGTCGAAAAATCGCAAGTGGCGCAGGTTCCGTTCGATCCGCTGACCGGCTTCAAGGCGTTTGTCGTAGCCAACGCGCTGTCCAATCTGAAGGCGCCGAAGGAAATCATCTCGCCGCTGGTGCAGCATCTGCCGAAGCTCTGGGAGCTGTTTCACGACTACGGGATGACCACGCTTGAGCTGAACCCGATCCGTATGCGCCCCGACCGCTCGGGCAGGCTTACTCCGGTCGCCTGCGACTTCAAGTGCGGCTTCGATCGCGATGATCCTCGCTGGCAGCGCCTTCAGCTCCCTCAGCATCTGTTCGCCGTCGACTTTTCCGATTTCGAGCATGAGATCAATCAGCTGCGCACCTACCAGGGCCAAAGCGACGTTTACGTCATCAACGCCGAGGGAACCATCCTGGCGCCCACCTTCGGCGGCGGCGCTAACTCGCTGGTGACCGAGCTGCTCGGCGATAACGCGATCATCTCGTCGGACTTCGGCGGCAACCCGCCCTACGCCAAGATGAAGGCGGTTGCCGAGATCTGTTTCAAGCACTGGCTCAAGCAGACGAACGTGTTGTTCATCATCGGCGGCAAGTCCAACAACACCGATATCTTCGAGACATTCCGCGCCATGGCGGATGCGCTCCGCGAGCACTTCAGCCGCAACGGCCCGACTCCGCTCTTCGTCGTCATTGGCCGTGGCGGGCCTAATCTCGTGCGCGGCATGGGCGCCATGCGCGATACCATGGAGGCGCTTGGCCTGCCGTACCGCATCTTCGGCTTCGACTCGGACATGAGCGAGGTGATCAACTACGCACGCGCGGTCGACACCTGGATGAAAGAGGGTGGCCGCGAGGAAATCGCCAAGCATCTGCGGATCGCCGAGCCGGCCAAGGCGATGGCGGCATGAACGGCAGGCGCGAGCTTCGCTCGGCGCATTCGCAACGGTCTTCGTTCTCCCAGGAGCCTATCATGCAGAAGCGGGGCGTCGGCAGCTTCAGATACTTCGTCGGCATCAGCTCGCTCGCACAGATTGCGACCCGCCAAGATCGGGTGTGCGTGCTCAACATTCTCGGCGGCGAGTCGAGCACCGTCACGCCCGTCGGTCACAGCTATTCCGGCGGCAATGTCGTGTTCGGCACTTCGCCCGGTCGGCGCGGGCAGTTCATGCAGACGGTCAAAGGAAACATCCCGGTCTACAATAGCGTGCTCGAAGGTCTCGAGGCGGGTCACCAGTTCAATTGCGGCGTGATCTATCTTCCGCCCAGCGCGGCGCGCGACGGCGTGGCGGAGTTGATCCGGGTGGACCCGAAGCTCGAGAAGGTTTTCATTGTCACCGAGAAGATGTCGGTACATGACGCCCGCGAGATCCGGGCCATGGGGCAGATGAATGGCATCGACATTTTCGGCGGCAACAGCCTCGGCGTGGCGGACGCTTGGAACGAAGTACGCATCGGTGGAGCCCTCGGCGGCGACAATCCCGGCGAGGCGCTCAGGAAGGGATCGATCGCAATCCTCTCGAATTCCGGCAATTTCACCACGACGATTGCCACCTATCTTCGCATGGCCGGCTGGGGCACCACGACGCTGATCTCGAGCGGCAAGGATGTCTACATCCATTATGCCGCGCCCGAGTTCGCTTTCGCGCTCGCCAACGACGCACGCAGCAAGGCGGCGGTGCTCTACGTGGAGCCGGGCGGCTACTACGAGCTCGACGCCGAGTTCACCAAGCCGCTCGTGGCCTGCGTGGTTGGACGCTGGAAGAACAAGTTGACGCGCGCCGTTGGTCATGCCGGCGCGATGTCGGGCGGCGCCGACGATGCGGTCGCCAAGGAACGCTGGTTCATGGAGATGTTCGGCATCGACGGCATCTTCACGCCGGAGAAGCCGGTCTTCTCCGGGAAAGGAGCCGTTGTGACCAACATCGCTCACGTTCCGGCGGCGCTGACCGCGGTCATGCGGGAGAACGCCACCCGGCCTGACTTTGCCCCAGAGGGAAGCTTGGCGCTCAAGCCGTGGTTCGGCTCGAACCTGGGATTGAAGTTGCCGCGCGAGCTCGATCTCGCCGTCGTCGCGGCGATGCCTCCATACAATGGCCAGATCGCGGCGCTGAACAAGCAGATCGGTGCGGCTATCCCGCGGCAAAATATGAAGGATTGCTCGGGCGCTTCGGTCATGGACGATAAGACGCAGGTGACAAGCGTGCACGGCATCCCGGTGCTCGATCTTGCCCGCGAGCCGCTGGAGGCGAACTTCGCGCTTCCGCTCGTGCACGAGATCGCGGATGCCAATGATCGTGCGCTGCTCGATGTCGCGGTCGCCGCCGAGGTCAACCTGGTAGGCGATCCTGTCCTCATCGCCGCAGACGCGGCGCGCGAGGCGGGCAATGCTCCGAACACCGTCATGGCTGCCGCGGCGAGCATTATCGGGCCAAAAAGGGTCGAGCGAGCGCTTGCCTGCACCGATGCCCTCATCGACCTGTTCGCCCACAGCGGCCTCACCGACGCGCACGATGAGAATTTCGACCTGCGCAACGTCAATGTCGGCGAGAAAACCAAGGCCTTGTTCCTCGCGACCGAAACGGACAAGGACGTTCGGCCCGCCCTCATGATCAAGGCGGTCCGAGCGCGAGGCGCAAAGTCGCTATTCCTCAAGCTTCTGGAGAGCTTCGCCGCGCCGGTTCATCGAGATGCCGTTCTGGCTGCGCTCGCCACGACAATTGCTTGGGGCCCTTTGATGCGCAAACGCATCTCGAGAATCACCGCACGCACACTGCCTCGGTATCTGCGGCTTTACGGCGTGATGATTGGCGCCTCTATCCCTGGCGCGCAGCATCAGCGCGGGTCACTCTGCGGCATCCCGCGCGACGAGCGGTTCGAGAAGTGGACCATGGCGGATCTGGCCTTCCTGGCGATGACCGGCAAAAAGCCGACGGAGGCCGAGGCGCGGCCCTTGCAAATCCTGATCGGCCTGTTGATTTCGAACGGTCCAGGTGCAATTTCAGCGCAGGGCGCCAAGGGTGCCGTCGCCGCCGACGGCCCACAGACACCGGGGCGCGTTCAGCTCAACAAGGCGATGGTCGGATTCCTGACCCATACTGGCTATAGCCACGGCGGCAACGGCTTCGAAGGCATGGCTTTCCTGCTCGACCAGTTCAAGGACAAGAACCTCGAGGATCCGACCGATCCGAAACACGGCCTCGACCTCAAGGCGATGGCCACCGATTTTGCGACGGCCTACGCGCGCGAGAAGGCAGAAGGAAAGGAACTCGGCACCGGCGGCCCGCGCGCGCTGCCTGGAGTGCACCACCCCGTGTTCAAAGGCAACCCGATCAATCACGATCCGCGCGAGCGGTTCATCGCCAAGGTCATGGAAGAACGCGGCGACTACAACATCTTTCACGACTTTTACCGGCAGCTGGTTCACGCGCTCTACGATGTCGGGGCGTCTCCCTATGTGTTCTGCGTCAATGTCGATGCCGTGATAGCGGCGCTCCTGCTGGCCCTGCTGTGGAAGGACTACAAGAGCGGCGCGCTCGGGGAACGTGATCTCGAGACGGCGGCGTTCACGGTGTTCCTCTATGGCCGGATGATCGGCTGCGCTGCCGAGATCGACGATCACCTCAACCGCGGTCGCAACATGGATACGCGCACACAAACTTCCGAGTGTCGGTTCGTCGCGTAAGCGCTGAATGACCTGCATTCACGAAATATCGCCGACGAGTATTTGACTGAAGTCCGGCGCCAACTAGTGGGTCTGATCTGACAGTCGACTCCGAAGGCGGATTCCCGCGGCTCGCGAGGTGTGCGAGTGTGGCGGATGCGCCAAGGAATTTCGATCACTGTTGATGCTGCCGCCCGTGCTCGTCTTGCGGCGATCGTGGCGGATCGCAATCGCCCGCAGAAGCACGTTTGGCGGGCACGGATCATTCTGCTGACGGCCGACGGCGTCGGGACGAGCGGCATCGAGCGCCAGACCGGCAAGGACAAGACCTGTGTGTGGCGTTGGCAGGAGCGCTTCATACGGGAAGGTGTCGACGGGCTCTTGCGCGACAAGACGCGCCGGCCCGGCAAGCCGCCGTTGGCGACCACGGTGATTGACGTCGCGCTCACCGCGATGACCGGTCAGGGTACCTCACAGGCCAGGGCAACGCTTCGCTCTTCGCCGAAGTGATTACAGTTGACGCGTCGCGATTGTCGCACTATCGCACTATATTAAAAGACGACGTTAATTTCCTCTAAGATCAAGGAAATCGATTATGATAACCTTATGTGTCCGCTACAAATTCAATCCCGACAAGGTTGCCGGCATCCAAACCTATTTCGATAATGAACAACAGGTCGTCGAGCGGAGCGGTGGAAAAATAGTCGGATGTTTCATGCCGACCGATTTTGCCGGGCCCACCGACGAGGCGATCTGGCTGATCGATCTGCCATCGATCGTGGCGTACGAGGAATACCGCCGGAAACTGGCCGACGATCCCTAGCACAAGACTAACGTCGCGTGTCTGACACAGAGCGGTGCGGCGGTGGCGATGAACCGCTCGTTCATGCGGCGCGTTCCGGTGCAGGGATGATAGATGGCGACGGGCAATGATGTGGCCAACCAATATTCGAAGAGCCGGGTTTTTTGCAGGCTGCTAGTGGATCTGATCTGACAGTCGGCTCCGAAGGCGGATTCCCGCGGCTCGCGAGGTGTGCGAGTGTGGCGGATGCGCGCCAAGGAATTTCGATCACTGTTGATGCTGCCGCCCGTGCTCGTCTTGCGGCGATCGTGGCGGATCGCAATCGCCCGCAGAAGCACGGCCAGCTCGACCTGCGACCATTGCAGATCGCACAACTCGGACGCCCGCAAGCCGTGGCGATAGCCGATCAGGATCATAGTCGCGTCCCGATGGCCGTAGCGGCTGGACTTCCTGGCGGCCGCCATCAAGCGCTCGATCTCGGCCGTCGTCAGATACTCGCGGGTACGAACTGAGGAATTTACAGTGATTGGTGCCGACCGGCCGCCCCTGCGGTTTTCCACGATATTTTGCCCGCGTTCGAAGCCAACTGGCGAATTATCAAGTGCTCCTCTCTAGTGTCAATCGGGGCAGTTGGTATCCATGGCCAACCCTGGCCCGAAGTGAGCCGACCCGTACGGCCTCAGCGGGGCGGCATTCCGGAATTGGTCGAGGAAATCGGGCCCATAGGAGATCAGACCACCGCCGTCGACGAAGACACGCTCGTAGTAGACCGCAGGCAGCTTATAGAGGGCGGCCAGCTTAATGATCAGGTCGCGCAGTTGCCGCACCGGAGAGCTCCCGGTCGCGATCAGGCCTCCATTCGGAGAGCGGGCGAAAGTCGCTACGGCCCGCTCGATCTCGCTGGCGCCGCCCACGTTGACCGGATTGACCTCCACACCCAGTGACGGTGCCACGGCCTGGATCACGGCAAATTGGCTGGCGCCGGATCCTATGGTGATATCTCGAAGCACCGCCGCTCGCTTCACGCTCGGTGCGATCTGCTTGAGCAGCTCCAGCCACTTCCCGCTGATGCTCCATTCGTACGCCATGAAACCGGTGGCGTTGCCGCCCGGCCGCGCCATGCTGTCGGCAAAGCCGCCGCCGACCGGATCAGCGATTGCGATGAACACGGTCGGCACAGTGCGGGTCGCCTGCCGCCACAACCCCATGATCGAGGTGCCATAGGCGAGGACGACGTCCGGTGCGAGCGCGGCCAATTCCGCGGCGTGTCTGCGAATTTCGGTGGAGTTGGTCGTGGCCCAGTGGGTGTCGATGCGCACGTTGTGGCCGATCGTCCAGCCCGATTGCCCCAACCCCTGCAGGAACGCCCCGAAACGGGTCTGCCATACCGGATCGTCCGCTGCCGCGGGCAGCAAAACGCCGATGCGCCGCATGCGTTCGCGCTGCTGCGCGCGCGCCGCGAGTGGCCACGCGGCCACGGCAGGCCATGAGTATCGGAAATCGCGCCAATGGTTCGCATCATGCCCAATCAGACTAGAAGAGGAGCCGCGTGCGCCGCGAGCCCCGTGCTGGAGCTCGCCATAGCAGCTCGCCAGTTCAGCAGGCATTCCGTCACTTCCCCGACCGCTCACATCTTAGCTGAGGGAGACCGGACTGCGTGGCTGACGATGCAGTCAGCTGCGAACCATTCTTCGCACCATGCGCAATCTACCGAACCAGAGCGCCGATGGACGCCTTAGGCCAGCTTGGCGTCGAGCACGATCTCGGCCTTGAGAACCTTGGAGACTGGGCAGTTCTTCTCGGCGTCTCTCGCCAAATCGGCGAACTTTGTTT
>Ga0306923_10008130_pt1 | contig 10514 bp, 12 predicted proteins | sample sta12Can44000108_FD_203841 | JGI IMG/M metagenome (GOLD analysis project Ga0306923, IMG submission 203841) | Lab enrichment of tropical soil microbial communities from Luquillo Experimental Forest, Puerto Rico - statanox.12C.anox.44.000.108 (v2)... | ecosystem: Environmental > Terrestrial >...
GCACCTGCGGGTCGGGCTGTCTCGGCTGGAGGCGGCACGGCGGGGGGAGACGCTGTTCGTCGTGTCGTCGGAAACGGCGCCGGTGCCGCTGCTCGAGCGGGTCAGCGACGCGCGGCGGGTGGGGGCCACGATCCTGGCGCTGGACACCGGGGACCCGGAACTCGACGCGCTGGCACACGAAACGCTTGTGGTGCCCGCGTCTGACGGTGCACCTGATGGCGCGCCTGATGGTGGCGGGGCTTCGGGGACCGGGGTTGCCGGCGGGCTCGCCGGGGCGGAATGGACGGCGCGGGGCGGGGTGATGTCTTTCGACACCGCGCAGCACCTGGTTTCCGCGGCCGCGGGTGAGCGCGATGGGAGTAGCGCGTCTGGCGCGGCGCGCGGGGTCCGCGGGCTGCGCGACCGGATCGCCCGCCTGCTGGACGCGGTAAGCGGCCCGAGCGTCTAAGGGTCCGCGATTTGATTGCGATTTCCCGTGCCATAGCGCGCGAAACTGCACTCAAATCGGGAGGCGCGACGGGTGCTGAGATTATTGCGCGATGTTTGACCCCTCACAGGGGACCAAACATCGCGCAATCTTTCCGGGCGGGCGCGCGGCGAGGACGTGAGTGGCTGATGTGACTAGAGGTAGCCGATCGGAGGCACTAGTGGTCGCGGAAGGCGGCGGGCCGGGGACGGGAGTGGGCGGCGCGCGCGGCCGGCCGGGGTTAGGCGTCTAGGGACAGGACCATGGTGGGGCGCTCGATCACGTGGTCGTCGCGGAGCGGGCGGACGGCCGTGCCGATCGCGAAGAACTCCGTGGTGTGCGAACCCCAGGTGTGGCTGTGCTGCCGGAGCTGGACGCCGACGATGCCCTCGGCGTGCAGTTCCTCGGCTTCGGCCTGCATGCGGGACATGGCCAGCTCACGGGCATCGTACAGAGCCTGGGTGAACTGCTCGATCTCGACGTTCCGGCCGATGTTGCCTAGCTTGGAGCCCATCCGCTGGTGCGCGATGTGATAGACGCACGAGCCCATGACCATGCCGAGCGGCGCGTAGCCTGCCCGGATCAGCGTCCAGAAGTCCTGTCCGGACAGGTCGGACGTGAACGGCTGGTTCTTGTTGTTCCGCCAGTTGCTGACGCCGCCGCCGCCCGCGCCGGGCTCGGCCTTGACCGCCGTGCCCACCGCGATGAACTCCGCGATGTCCGCGCCGAACTCCTTCATCTCCACGTCCAGCCGGACGCCGACGATCCCGTCCGCTTTCAGCGCGTCCGCCTCGGCCTCCATGCGGGACATCGCCAGCTCACGGGCGTGGTACATCGCCTGGGACAGCACGTCGAGTTCCTGGTTGCGGCCCCAGCGGCCGATCTGCAGCCCGACGTGGTAGATCGACGAGCCGAGCACCAGGCCGAGCGGCCGGAAGCCCGCCTCCCGCACCAGCAGGAACTCGTTTACCGACAGGTCGGAGGTGAAGATCGACCCGGCCTTGCCCGGCTGCAACTCCGCGAGCCGCTTGATGGCGTCCTGCGGGACGCCCGCCACGCCCAGGTCGGTGGTCTGCTGGTCCGTCATGACGTCCTCATCATTTCCTGTTGGCGCCGATGTCGACCCGTGCCGCCTGGCGGCGCTGCGGGTCCAAAGACATGATGGCCAGAGGGGAACCCCCGGCCCGTTCCGAGGAGGGAGAGAAGCGGACGATCGCGGTGCCGACGTTGACCGCCTCGACGATGTGGTCCCGGCCGCCCTCTTGCGCCGGGCACTCGCGCTCGCGCACCCGGAAGTCCATCTCGGCGACCACCACGCCCTGCGCGCCGAGCCGCTTCACGTCGGCTTGCAGCTGCGTCCGCGCGTCGTGCCGCGCGTCGTTGACCAGCTCCGTCCAGCCGTTGACCTCGGCGTTGCCCGCTCCCCAGCGGGTCTGGCCGACGGTCAGCCAGTCATCGTGCCTGGCGGCGATCGAGATGCCGAGCACCAGCCCGGCCGGCATCCAGCCCTTCATCACCAGCTTGGCGAAGTCCTGGCCGGACAGGTCCGAGGTGAACGGGTGCCGCAGCTTCGGCGCGCCCGGCGCCCGCACCGCGGTGCCGATCGCCTTGAACTCCAGGCCGCCCGCGGGGAAGGAGCCGATCGTCAGGCGGACGCCGACGACGCCGTGCCCGCCGAGTTCGGCGCACTCGGCGACCATCCGGCCGATGGCTCTCCGCCGCGCCTCGTACATCGTGTTCACCAGCGGCCCGAACGACCCGTAGCCGCCCCTGCTGGACACCTGGGTCCGCGCGCCGCGGCCCCAGGACAGCCCGTACCCGTAGTTGCCCCAGGCGCCCGGGCAGCCGTAGCCGCCGGCGTAGCCGATGTTGTACACCGCCGCGCCGAGAACCTGGCCGACCGCCTCGAAGCCGGCCGAACGGATCGCGGCGAACTCGTCGGAGGTGAGCGCCGAGCCCCACGTGCCGCTGTGCCGGATCTCGGCCATCCGCGCCTCGGCGATTGGCGGCAATTCATTGCTCACGGTCCTAGGGTAGTCCTGGCCGGGCGCTGATAACGCCGCCGCCCGCGACACGCTAACGGGCCCCGGCCGGCTAATCCTGCGCGTCCCACGCCTCGTTGCGTTCTTTCACCTTCTCGAGTGCGTGAGCCGCCTCTTCCCGCGTCGCGTACGGGCCGAGCAAGTCTTTGCCCGGACACGGCGTGTCTGCCGGCTCGACGGTGTTGTGCCTGGTGCAGAACCACCACTGCTCGCTGGAGTTCGCCATGGACATTAGACTCGCAGAACATGGCCACTTTGCTCCACCCGGGCCGGCTTTCCCCCGCCCGGCAGGTCCCCGCGAACATCGTCCGCCCCGAGTACGTGGGCAAGAAGCGCCCCGCCCTGGGCGAGCCCGACGTCAAGGACGCCGGCACGATCGCGCGGATGCGGGTGGCCGGCAAGCTGGCCGCGCAGGCGCTCGAGGAGGTCGGGCGGCACGTCCGGCCGGGCGTCACGACGGACTACCTGGACCAGGTGGGGCATGACTTCCTCGTGAGCCACGGCGCCTACCCGTCCACCCTGGGTTACCGCGGCTACCCGAAGTCGCTGTGCACGTCGCTGAACGAAGTCATCTGCCACGGCATCCCCGACGACACGGTGATCAAGGACGGCGACATCGTCAACATCGACATCACCGCCTTCATCGGGGGGGTGCACGGGGACACGAACGCGACCTTCCTCGCGGGCGACGTCGACGAGGAGTCCCGGCTGCTGGTCGAGCGCACCAAGGAGGCGATGATGCGCGGCATCCGCGCCGTCGCCCCAGGCCGGCCGCTGAACGCGATCGGCCGGGTCATCGAGTCCTACGCGCGGCGGTTCGGCTATGGCGTGGTGCGCGACTTCACCGGGCACGGGATCGGCACCACGTTCCATTCCGGGCTGGTCGTGCCGCACTACGACGACCCGGACAACGACGTGACGATGGAGACCGGGATGACGTTCACGATCGAGCCGATGCTGACCCTCGGCACGATCAAGTACGACATCTGGCCGGACGGGTGGACCGCGGTGACCAAGGACCGCAGGCGCACCGCCCAGTTCGAGCACACGATCCTCGTCACCGAAGACGGCCACGAGATCCTGACGCTGCCGTAGCGAGGCCGCGGTGGGCGACTTCGAATTCGACACCGATACCCGCCTGTCCGGCGAGGGCCCCGCGTTCGGGGCGCTGGTCAGCGACCGCTGGAACGGACTGGCCGGCGTCAACGGAGGCTACCTGCTCGCGCTGTGCACCCAGTCGCTCGGCCGGGTGCTGCCGTTTCCCGACCCGCTCGTGGTGTCGGCCTTCTTTCTCCGGCCCGGCTCCTGCGGGCCCGCCACGGTGCGGGCCGAGGTGGTGCGGACGGGCAGGACCACCGCGTTCGGGCAGGCGAGCCTCTGGCGGGACGACAAGGAAGTGGTCCGCGCCACCGCCGCGTTCACCGATCTGGCGAAGGCCAGCGAACGCGCCGACCTGACGTTCACGGGCGGCCCGGCCCCCGGCCTGCCGCCGCCGGAGGAGTGCTTCGTCCTGCCGCCAAGCGGCCTGCCGGAAGTCACGCTCACCCAGCGGCTCGAGTTCCGGTCCACCGCCCCTCCGGGCTGGCTGGACGGGCAGCCGTCGGGGAACCCGGTGCAGGAGTTCTGGATGCGGTTCCGCGACGGCAGGGAGCCAGACATCGCCGCGCTGCCGCTGCTCGTCGACGCCGCCGCGCCCGCGGTGCTCGAGGTGGGCGTCCTGTCCACCACGGTGCAGCTCACCGCCCACCTGCGGGCCCGCCCGGCGCCCGGCTGGCTCGCCTGCCGGGCTGTGACCCGGTTCGTGGCCGGCGGTTACAACGAGGAAGACTTCGAGATCTGGGACAGCGCGGGCGCGCTGGTGGCGCAGTCACGGCAGCTCGCCCTCATCCTCGGCTGAGGTCTTCTTTCTTATCCCGAACGGGCCGGTGGTGGCTGTCTAAGGCTTCAGCCGCTCAAGAAGCTGGTGCCGGACCGGGCCGAGGTCGAATTCCGCGGCCGCCTCGGCGACCACCCTGGCGAGCGCTCCCATCGGGTCGGCCGGGTCCAGCCGCAGGCTGTCGCGGCGGCCACAGAGCGCCGTCAGCGTATGCCTGGCTCGCTCCACCGCCACGATCGCGTCCCAGGGCCGGCCAGGAGGCCGGTGACGACGCGGAGGCTGGCAGTGATGTTCGGGCTGGTGGCGGCTAGGGGGTGCCAGCGGATGGAGACCTCCTCGAGCGAGTCGAGCACTACATCGGCGGAGTCGCCGGCCCGCGATGACGATTACGGCCGCTGCCCCGAAGAGCGCGCGGGCCTCCCCCGCCGGGTCGATGGCCGCGTCGTCGGTGACCACGACGTCGAAGTCCACGTCCGACAGCTCGTGCCACGCTCCCGTGCTCACCGAGCCGAACACGGCGACCGCCCGTACCCGCGGGTCGTTGTGGTAGTGAGCGACGACGTGCCCGATGAGGGACTGGTGCGCCGCGCTGCCCATGGCCGCCATGCCCAGCAGCGTAGCCGGGGCAGGGATAATGCTGTGGTGATCGAGGCGGTCGTATTTGACTTGGACGGCGTGCTCATCGACTCCGAGCCGGTGTGGGAGGAAGTGCGGCGCCAGGTAGTCGCCGACTACGGCGGACACTGGGATCCCGACACCCAGAACCGGCTGATGGGCATGAGTACCGGCGAATGGTCGCGGTACCTCAGCTCGGGACTCGGCGTCCGGCTGCCTCCGGAGGAGGTGGCCCAAGTGGTCATCGGGGCGATGGCCGCCCGGTACTGCGAGCACCTGCCGCTCATGCCCGGCGCCGTGGACGCGGTGCGGCGGATGGCCTCGCGGTTCACGCTCGGCCTGGCGAGCTCGGCCCCCCGGTCGCTGATCGACACGGTGCTCGACGCCGCGGGGCTGCGGTCGTTCTTCCAGGCGGCGATGTCCACCGAGGAGGTCGCGCGCGGCAAGCCCGCGCCAGACATCTACCTCGCGGTGGCCGGGCGGCTGGGGGTGGAGCCCGCCGCGGGCGCGGCGGTCGAGGACTCATCCAATGGCCTGCGCTCGGCGGCCGCCGCGGGCCTGGCCGTGATCGCCGTCCCGCACCCGAAATACCCGCCCGCGCCCGACGCCATCAAGGCGGCGCGACTGGTGCTGTCCGGCCTTGACGAACTGACCGTGGACAAGGTCGCCGCGCTCGATAGCCCCCCAGCTTGAAATAGCTCTGGCCCATCCGCCACTACCGGGTGCCGCCCGCCCCCCGGCGACGCGTCAGCCGCCGTATCCCTGAGCAGACCCGGGGATCATTCTCGCCAGGCGATACCTGTCCGACTTGGGCGCAAGTCCCGACCCTGTTGGCTAATTCTCTGCTCAATCTGCAAGGTGGCGGCACCCACAGCCATTAGGGCCGGGTACGCGTGACTGGCAGATCTCGCTGACCTGGTCTTTGCTCCACCGGCGACCGACGGCCCGGCAAGGGGCTTCCATGATCATGGGTCATTTACGGCGGATATCGCCGCTTTTGACCCATGATCATGAAGGCCGACCCTCCGGGATACCCGGGCGGGTATCCCGGGCCGGAAACGCGGGTGCGTGGTGCGGGCCGATTCCGTACCGCGACGCGGTGACGCGATAATCGGCGTCAGCAGGTCGGACTGGCCGGAAGGGGCAGCCATGACAAGCATCGCGGCCGGGGACGGCGCCGAGCTCGGGCCTGCAGCCGAGAACCAGGGGCGGCGTCGCGCCGCCGGGATATATGGCGCCATCATCACCGCCGCGATCCTGGACACGATCGGGGGGCATGCGTCCACCACCGTCCTGGTGATCTCGGTCGTGGTCACGCTGCTGGTGTACTGGATCGCTGAGGAGTACGCCGAGGTGCTGGGTGAGCACACGGCAGGCGGTCAGCTGCCGAGCCGGGCCTCGATCCAGGGTGCGCTGGTCGCGACCTGGCCGATGGTCACCGCGTCTTACCTGCCGCTGCTGGCGGTGGTGCTGGCCACGCTGGCCGGGGCCTCCGCGCTGACGGCCGCTAATGTCGGGCTGGTGGTGGCGGTCGTGCTGCTGACGGTCCACGGGTGGTTGGCGGGCCGGGCGGCCCAGCTGCAGAGCTGGAAACTGCTGGTGGCCACCTCGATCGCGGCGGGGCTGGGCCTGGTGATGATCTTGCTCAAGGACCTGGTCCTGACCCACCTGCACTAACGCCTCCCCGGACCGCCCAGAGGGGGGCGGGGCGGCACCGGCAAGACGGTCACCGGGTGATCAGGGCGCCAGGACGGCGATGAAGTCTCTGGTCCAGCCCACCAGGTACTGATTGGCTGGACGGTGCTGCCCGGGGAGTCTGGCGCGCAGCGCGCCGCCGGGCTTGCCGGCCGCGTCCAGCTGGACCCACTCCGGGTTGATGTCGAGTTCCATGGCGACCACCGCCCCGCTCTTGGCGAGCGCCGTGGCCAGGTCCGCGGGGCTGGCGGACATGCTCGCCGCGTATATCAGGTCCCCGGCGGCGTTCTCCCCGAGCGCGGAGCGGGCGACGTTCTTGGCGTGCCCGATCGTGCCGCCCCACCGCCACCACCGGGCCGCCTGCGCGGTGGGCTTGCCGCCGCTGACGAGCGGCCACAGGTTCTGCCTGACGCTGTAGACCGCCTCGCCGGGAACGGGCACCGTGCGGCCCCAGACCCCGATCCGCGCCTGGCCGGAGCGGTCGATCACCAGGCTGGCCAGGCCCCTGTGGAGCGGCCGGGCGACGTGGCCCTCCTGCTCGTAGCCGCCGGCCAGCGAGGACATCTTGAACCCGCCGTTGAAGGCGGCGAGCAGCCGGGCGCGGGCCGGCCCGCTGATCCTCGGGCCGGCCAGTACCGGGCCGGCGAGCCGTCCGGGATCCTGGCTCCCGTTGTGCAGGACGTAGGTGACGGGTCCGCGGAACGTCGCGATCGTGATCACGGACCCGTCGGCAGCCCGCACCCGGGAGAAGGTCACCCGCGGCCGGCCGGACTGCTCGAGCGTCCGACGGGCGGCCTGCTTGGCCTTGACCGGCGGATGGATGGTCGCCTTGAGCGCGGCCGGGTGCGCCGTGGTGCACGAGGCGATGAGGGCGACGGCCAAAAACAGGCCCGCCGCCCGCAGAGCATGCTTGCGGCGGGTCACGGTCACCGGTACATCTTGCCCGATGACCGTGAAGCGCGCGTGACGACGCCAAAATGCCGATCGCGCAATCGACCACAGTAGAGGGTCGATCGCGCGATCGGCATGGTGCGGGCCGGGGGCCCGGCGCCGGGGCCCGGCCCGCGCCAGAGCGGGGGTCAGGCGTCGCGCTTGCGGAACAGGTAAGCGCCTGCCGCCAGGAGCACGGCGGCGTAGATCAGCGTCACCCCGAACTGCGGCCAGGCCGACCACAGGTGCGGCTCGGTCTGGCCGATGGTCTTCGATAGCACCCGCCCGGCGGCGTCGGGGAAGAACCGCATGACGTCCCAGCGCCAGGTGTCCGGCAGGGCTACCTGGATGATGATCGGCAGCACGAACATCAGGCCGATCACCGAGGTGATCGCGCCGGCGGTGTGCCGGATGATCGAGCCGAGGGCGAACGCGATCAGCGCGACCACCGTCACGAACAGCGCGGAGCCGATGATCGCGGTGAGCACGGTGCTCGGGGAGATCACGATGGTGCCGATGAAGTGGTAGCTCGGCGGTCCGTTCGGGCCCTGCGGTCCGGGCGACATATTCACGTCCCGCGGGATCGTGATGGAGTGGAACAGCGAGGCGCTCACCCCGGAGCCCGACATGGCCGCCTGGCCGACGAAGAACGAGACGAACGAGGTGATCAGCGAGACGATCAGTGCCACTGCGCCGAACACGATCAGCTTCGCGGCGTAGACCGTGCCCCGCCGCGGCATCGCGGTCAGCGAGGTGCGGATCATCCCGGTGGAGTACTCCGACGTGATGACCAGCGCGCCGAGCACCGCGATGATGAGCTGGCCGATCTCGAAGAAAGCGATCAGCGACGCCTGCGCCGCGTCCGCCCCGGCCTTGTTCCACGGGTTGTTGTGGATGTTGTTCGCGATGCCGGCTCCGGCGATGGCCGCGACGCCGACGCTGACGATGAACAGCGCCGCGATCGTCCAGTAGGTGGAGCGGACCGAGCGCAGCTTGGTGAACTCCGAGCGGAGCGCGCCGGCCAGGCCGGCCCGGCCGGTCGCCGGGGGAAGGTTGGACAGCTGCAGGGCCGCGGCCGAACCCGGTGCGATAGTGGTAGCCATCGGTCAGACCCCGCTTCCAACAGTCGCCGCCTGGCCGGGGACCCCGGCGTGGTACTCCACGCTGTCCGCGGTCACTTCCATGTAGGCCTCCTCGAGCGAGGCACGCGTCGTGGTCAGCTCGTGCAGCCGGATGCTGTTCTCGAACGCGATGTCGCCGACCTTGTCCGCTGCCATCCCCTGTACTAGCAGCGTGCCGTCGGTATCGGCAGCCGCGCTGCCGCCTTCGGCGGCGATCGCGAGGACCAGCTGGTCCGGCGACGGCGTGCGCACCCGCACGGCCGAGCCGGACGACCGCGCGATGAACTCGGCCATCGTGCAGTCCGCGATCAGCTTGCCCCTGCCGATCACGATCAGGTGATCGGCGGTGTTCTCCATCTCCGACATCAGGTGGCTGGACACGAACACCGTGCGGCCCTGGGCTGCCAGCGCCTTCATCAGGTTCCTGATCCACAAGATGCCCTCAGGGTCTAGGCCGTTCACCGGCTCGTCGAACATGAGCACTTTCGGGTCGCCGAGCATTGTCGCGGCGATGCCGAGCCGCTGGCTCATGCCGAGGGAGAACCCCTTGGAGCGCTTGCGCGCCACCTCGGACAGACCGACCAGCTCAAGGACCTCGCCGACACGCGACGTCGGGAGGTTGTTGGTCTGCGCCAGGCACAGCAGATGGTTATAGGCGCTGCGACCCCCGTGCACCGCCTTCGCGTCGAGCAGGGCCCCGACCTCACGCATCGGGTAGTCCAGGTCGTGGTACTCCTTGCCGTCCACGGTGATCGTCCCCGCGTTCGGGTAGTCCAGGCCGAGGATGCATCGCATGGTGGTGGTCTTGCCCGCGCCGTTCGGCCCTAGGAAGCCAGTGACCTTGCCCGGCTCGATGCCGAACGTCAGGTCGTTGACGGCGACCTTATCGCCATATCGTTTCGTGAGGCCCCGTACCTCGATCATGGAATCCGTCCTCTCTAGTCGAGACGATCCCAAGTCTGGCCGGCCCAGCATGCCCGTCGCGTCGGTCGAAGTGATGATTCCGGTCTACTCCCTTGGGCTGATGGATGCCGGCCTAAAGAGGCGCCACGGTACGTTCGGAAAAATCGGTTTTCGAGTGCAGGGTGACCGAAAACCCGTGAGCGGCGCCCTGCACGCGGTGCGTGCGGCGGCCGGCGTGCAGCCGCACGCGGCCCGCGCGGACCGGGGCGCCGTCCTCGGTGGCCTCGCCCGCGAGCAGCGTGGCGCGCGCGCAGTCGCAGTCCGCCGTCCCGCCGGGCGGCAGGATGAGCAGCCAGGCGCCGTCGGCGCCCGGCACGGGGACGCGGACCGGGCCGTCGGCGTCGAAGCGGACCAGGTCCCACCAGCGCTGCGGCGCCGCGGCGAGCCGGGTTAGCTCGCCGGCCAGCCTGCCGTCGGTGCGGGGCGCGCTCGCGGCGCGGGCCCGCGGCGGGAGGACGAACGGGGCCGCGAGCTGTGCGATCTCAGGAGCAACCGAAAGGTCGGCGTTCACAAGGGGTTCCTTCGTATATGGGATGCATGGCGCTGACCGGAGTTAGTCGGGTCAGCGACAACACGAAGGAACGCGACAGCACACCACGGCGACGAGGCTGGTCGTGTGTGCTGGCATGCGCACTAGGACACCGTAGTCGCGGCGCGTTGTCAAATCCGCAGGCCGCTGTCTTTCAGCGTGGCGAGCGCGGCATCGATGTGCGCCGCGGTCGTTTCCGCGGAGCCCGCCCACGCGGCGGCGGCCAGGGCGCGCAGGCCGTCGGCGCCCGTCCCGTGCCCGCGCACTGTCAGCTGGC
>Ga0306923_10008131_pt1 | contig 10513 bp, 8 predicted proteins | sample sta12Can44000108_FD_203841 | JGI IMG/M metagenome (GOLD analysis project Ga0306923, IMG submission 203841) | Lab enrichment of tropical soil microbial communities from Luquillo Experimental Forest, Puerto Rico - statanox.12C.anox.44.000.108 (v2)... | ecosystem: Environmental > Terrestrial > Soil...
TCCGGCCCGGCGGTCTCCCGGACCAGCACCAGGTACCGGACGGCTTCCTTGGCGGTGCGCACCCCGCCGGCCACCTTGACACCGACCCGCCGGCCGGTGGCCGCCGCGAAGTCCCGCACCGCCGACAGCATGACCAGCGCCACCGGCGGTGTCGCCGCGGGCTGCAGCTTCCCGGTGGAGGTCTTGATGAAGTCAGCGCCGGCCAGCATCACCAGCCAGGACGCACGGGACACGTTGTCGAGCGTGGCCAGTTCCCCGGTCTCCAGGATCACCTTGAGGTGCGCGCTCCCGCAGGCCTCGCGGACCGCGCGGACCTCCTCGTAGACCTGGGCGTACCGGCCGGCCAGAAACGCCCCGCGGTCGATGACCATGTCCACCTCATCGGCCCCGGCGTCGACCGCCTCCGCCACGTCGGCGAGCTTGACCGCCAGCGAGGCCCGCCCGGACGGAAACGCCGTGGCCACCGAGGCCACCGCGACCTGGCTACCGGCCAGCTCCCCCTTCGCCACGGCGACCAGATCCGGGTACACGCACACCGCGGCGACCGGCGGGACGGCGGGGTCGGCTGGATCCGGATGGCGTGCCTTGGCGCACAGCCCTCGGACCTTGCCGGGGGTGTCCGCGCCCTCCAAAGTGGTGAGGTCCACCATCCGGACCGCCATATCGAGCGCCCAGAGCTTGGCCTCCCGCTTGATCGACCTGGTCGCCAGGGCGGCGGTGCGCGCCTGCGCGCCGGTCTGGTCCACGCCGGGGAGGCCGTGCAGCGCGCGCCGCAGCGCGGCGTCGGACAGCACGGCGCCACTGCCGGGCACCGGCACGCCCGCGAGCGCGGTGTCGGTCACCGCACCGCCCGGCGCGGAGACCGTCGTCCCGGCCAGGACGTCCAGGCCCGGGCGCGCGTTCTGGTCGTTGGCAGCCATACCCCGCTACTTACCCAGCCCGCTGACCCGCACCACGGAATCGCTGGCCGCGCGCGCGGTGGCGAACCCCGGCTTGATCACCGTGTTGATGATCCGTAGCCGCTCGTCGAAGTGGCCGAAGGCGCTCTTCATCGCGTTGATCGTCAGCCACTCGATGTCCGACCAGCCATAACCGAAGGCCTGCACCAGGCGGTGAAACTCAGAGGACAGCGTCACCCCGCTCATCAGCCGGTTGTCGGTGTTCACCGTGACCCGGAACGAAAGCTGGCGCAGCAGCCGGATCGGGTGCTCCTCGATCGACGGCGCGGCACCGGTTTGCACGTTGGAGGTCGGAGCCATCTCCAGCGGGATCCGGCGGTCCCGGATATAGCTGGCCAGCCGGCCCAGTTCCACCGCCCCCTCCGGGGTGACCCGGATGTCGTCCACGATGCGCACCCCGTGCCCGAGGCGCTCCGCGCCGCACCACTGGAGCGCCTCCCAGATCGACGGGAGCCCGAAGCCCTCGCCGGCGTGAATGGTGATGTGGAAGTTCTCCCGCGCCACGTACTGGAACGCGTCCAGGTGCCGGCTGGGCGGCCAGCCCGCCTCCGCACCAGCGATGTCGAACCCGACCACGCCCCGGTCCCGGTACCGGACGGCGAGTTCGGCGATCTCCAGCGAGCGTGCGGCCGTTCGCATGGCCGTGAGCAGGGCGTAGACGGTGATGCCCCGGCCCTCACTGCCGATGCGGAAGCCCTCGAGCACCGCCTCGACCACCTCGTTGAGGCTGAGCCCGCTGGCCACGTGCAGTTCCGGCGCGAACCTGACCTCGGCGTAGACGACGCCGTCGGCGGCCAGGTCCTCGGCGCACTCGGCCGCCACCCGGATCAGCGCGTCGCGGGTCTGCATGACCGCCAGGGTGTGCTGGAACGCGTCCAGGTACAGGTTCAGGTGGCCCCGGTTGGCTCCTCGCTGGAGCCAGACCGCGACCTCGTCCACGTCATCGCTGGGCAGCCGGTCGTAGCCAATGCTGCGGGCCAGGTCCACCACGGTGGCTGCGCGCAGCCCGCCATCCAGGTGATCGTGCAGCAGGACCTTGGGCGCGGCGCGGATCTCATCCAAGCTGGGCGGCATTCGCCAATTCTCCCACCCCGGGATGGCTGCCGTTACCCGCCCACCTGGTCGATGACCAGGGCGGGCGGGACGGGGCGGTCGGGGCCTACCTCGAAGGCATCGCCGAGGGCGGCCAGCGCCGCGTCGAACCGTGACTCGTCGTCGGCGCGCAACTCCAGCAACGGCTCCCCCTCCTGCACCAAGTCCCCCGGCTTGGCCAGGCACAGCACGCCCGCCGCCGCGCTCACCGGGTCCTCCTTGCGGGCCCGGCCCGCGCCGAGCCGCCATGCGGCGTTGCCCACCGCGCGGGCGTCCAGGCGCCGCAGCCAGCCGGCCGCCGGCGCGGGCACCGTCCGCAGGTGCCGGGCCACCGCCAGCGGGGCATCCGGGTCCCCGCCCTGCGCGGCGATCATGTCGCGGTATCGTGCCAGCGCCTGCCCGTTGGCCAGCGCCGCCTCGGGGTCGGCGTCCAGGCCGACCAGCCGCAGCATCTGCCTGGCCAGCGTGAGCACCACCTCGACCAGGTCGGACGGCCCGTACCCGGCCAGGGTGGCAACCGACTCCTCGACCTCCACCGCGTTGCCCACCGCCCGTCCGAGCGGGACGTCCATCCTGGTCAGCAGCGCGGTCGTGCGCACCCCGTATTCGGTGCCGAGCGCCACCATGGTCTGCGCCAGCAGGCGGGCATCCTCCTCCCGGCGCATGAAGGCGCCGCTGCCCACCTTGACGTCGAGGACCAGGGCACCGGTGCCCTCGGCGATCTTCTTCGACATGATCGAGCTGGCGATGAGCGGGATGGACTCGACGGTGCCGGTCACGTCCCGCAGCGCGTAGAGGCGGCGATCCGCGGGCGCCAGCCCAGCGCCCGCGGCACAGATGACGCAGCCCGCCCGGCGCAGCACGTCGAGCATCTCCTCGTTGGACAGGACGGCGCGCCACCCGGGGATTGCCTCCAGCTTGTCCAGGGTCCCGCCCGTGTGCCCGAGCCCACGCCCGGACAGTTGCGGGACGGCGGCCCCGCAGGCCGCCACCAGCGGGGCGAGGATGAGCGAGACCTTGTCGCCGACTCCGCCGGTGGAGTGCTTGTCCACCGTGGGCCGGCCGGCCCCGGACAGGTCGAGCCGCTCCCCGGAATCGATCATCGCCCCGGTCCAGGCGCGCAGTTCGGCGGGCTCCAGCCCCCGGAAATAGATGGCCATGAGCAACGCCGACATCTGCTCCTCGGCGACCTCACCGCGCAGATAGGCCCCGATGAGCCAGTCGATGTCGTGGCCGGACAGTGGCACGCCGTCTCGTTTGGCCCTGATGAGGTCGACGGCCGCGGGGACCAGGCGGTCGCTGGACGCCGGCGGGATGAGGGGGGCCGCCTCACTCATCGGCGCCCTCGCGGTCGGCCAGGTCGGCGCTGGTGAACGGCGAGGGCAGCAGCCGGGCCAGCTCGACCGGCCCGCCGGCGGTGTCTACCAGCAGGCCGGGCCCGCCCGCCTCGATCAGCAGCTGGCGGCAGCGCCCGCACGGCAGTAGCGGCTGGCCGTCGCCGCTGACCACGCTGACCGCGGCCAGGGTGCCGCCGCCGGTGGCGTGCAGCGCGGAGACGAGGCCGCATTCGGCGCACAGGGTGAGCCCATAGGAGGCGTTCTCGACGTTACAACCGGTGACCACGCGACCGTCGCTGGTCACCCCGGCGGCCCCCACGTGCAGCCGCGAGTACGGCGCGTACGCCCGCTCGGTCATCCGCGCCGCGGCCGCCTGCAGCGCCGGCCAGTCAATAGCCATCGCACCCTCCAAACGGTCACGATAACAGCGACACCGGCCGGCTCCGCGGCATGCCATAGGCTCGCTGACCGGGTCCGTTTGCCCACCGGGCCGTTCGCTACCGATCCCTGCCCCCTCCGGCCGTTCTGCGAAACTTCCGGTTGCGATTTGGCAACGGCGCCGGCGATCGCCGCCCACTACCTTCCCTGGACGGCTGACCAGGTCTAGCCTGCGATCATCCCGTAGCAGGCGCCTGGGATCTCAACCCATGGGCGCTCCGGGCGGAGGAGGGGGCCAGCGGTCCGCACGAGGCAGCGGGGAACCCATCCCAACGGAGCAGGCGACAGGCGCTCCGGAAGAGGAGGTAAGAAGTGAGACCAGCTTTCCGGGCCGCGGCTGCACTGGCAGCGGTGGCCTTGCTCGCTGCTGGGTGCGCGAAGCCCAGCTCGTCGTCGAACGGCACGGGCGCAGGCACCGCGCCCAAGTTTTTGGCCTGCATGGTCGCCGACAGCGGCACGATCAATGACAAGTCGTTCAACGAGGGCTCGTGGACGGGCATGCAGGAGGCCGCGGCCGCCAACTCGAACGTCACGATCAAGTTCCTGCCGTCGTCCACCACGTCCGACTACGCCAAGAACATCAGCACGTTTGAGGCCCAGAAGTGCGGGATCATCGTCACCGTCGGCTTCGCGATGGGTCCGGCGACCCAGACCGCTGCCCTGGCCAGCCCGAAGCAGAAGTTCGCGATTGTCGACTGCTCGTACGCCTCCTTCTGCCTGTCCACCAAGGCCCATCCGCCGATCGCCCACAACATCACCCAGCTGGTGTACAACACCGCCCAGGACGCCTTCCTCGGCGGCTACCTGGCGGCCGGGATGACCAAGACCGGCAAGGTGGCCACCTACGGCGGCGCGAAGTACCCCACGGTCACGATCTACATGGACGGCTTCTGGGACGGGGTGCAGTACTACAACAAGCAGCACCACACCCATGTCCAGGTGCTCGGGTGGAGCTATCCGAGCCAGAACGGCACGTTCGCGGGCAACTTCACCAACGTCGCCGCGGGCGAGACCATCGCCAACACGTTCATCACCCACGGTGCCGACATCATCTTCCCGGTGGCGGGCGGCGTCGGGCTCGGCACGGCAAAGGCCGTCCAGACCGCGAACCAGGCCGGCAAGCACGTGGCCATGTTCTGGGTGGACACCGATGGCTGCCTCAGCGAGCCGACGTACTGCCCGTACTTCATCACCACCGTGGAGAAGGGCCTCAGCGCCTCGGTGAAGGCCTCGGTGCTCCTGGCCGCCAAGGGCGCCTCGGGCGGCAGCTACGTCGGCACGCTCCAGAACGGCGGGGCCGTCCTCGCGCCGTACCACGACTGGGCGAGCAAGGTCCCCGCGTCGCTGCAGAGTGAGCTCAATACGCTGAAGCAGGACATCATCAGCGGCAAGATCGTTGTCGCCACCAAGAGCCCCGTGTAGCCAGGGCGCCAGGCGAGAGTTACCGTCAAGCTGGTCAGTGCCCCCGGTGGGGCCGGGGGCACTGGCCAGAATCGGCTGGAGGGTGGCTGCCGGTGAAACTTGAGCTGCGCGGCATCACGAAGCGCTTCGGGAGCCTGGTCGCCAACGATCAGATCGACCTGGTGGTCCAGCCCGGCGAGATCCGCGCCCTGCTGGGGGAAAACGGCGCGGGCAAGACCACGCTGATGAACGTGCTCTACGGGCTCATGCAGCCGGACGAGGGCGAGATCCTGCTCGACGACAAGCCGGTCGCCATCCACTCGCCCAGGGACGCGATCCGGGCCAAGATCGGCATGGTGCACCAGCACTTCATGCTGGTGCCGGTCTTCACCGTGGCCGAGAACGTCACGCTCGGCACCGAGCCGGTCCGCAAGGGGCCGCTCGGCCTGCCCTCTTTTGGCCTGCTCGACCGGGGCAAGGCGCGGCGCGAAGTCCTCGCGCTCTCCGAACGGTTCGGCCTGCGCGTGGACCCCGACGCCCTCGTGGAGGAGCTGCCGGTCGGCGTGCAGCAGCGTGTCGAGATCATCAAAGCGCTGCTCCGCGACGCGCAGGTGCTCGTCCTCGACGAGCCGAGTGCGGTGCTGACCCCCGGTGAGACCGAGGACCTGTTCCGGATCATGCGCGAACTGCGGGAGGGCGGGCGGTCGATCATCTTCATCTCGCACAAGCTCAAAGAGGTCCAGGCGATCGCCGACAACATCACGGTCATCAGGCGCGGCAAGGTCGTCGGGGAGCGGCCGCCGACCACCACCACGATGGAGCTCGCGTCCTTGATGGTCGGCCGGTCGGTCCAGCTGCGGGTGAGCAAGGAGCCGGCCAAGCCGGGCGACGTGGTGCTCGACGTCCAGGACCTGACCGTGGCGGGCGAGCGCGGTGAGCAGTCGGTGCGCGGCGTGTCCTTCCAGGTGCGGGCCGGCGAGATCCTGGGCGTGGCCGGTGTCCAGGGGAACGGCCAGACCGAGTTGTGCGAGGCGCTGATGGGCCTGCGGCCCGCGACCGGCTCGGTCCGGCTGGACGGCACCGACCTGAGCCACGCCTCGACCCGGGCCCGGCTGCACGCGGGCATCGGCTACGTCCCGGAGGACCGGTCGGAGGACGGCCTGGTGGCCGACTTCTCGGTCGCCGACAACCTCATCCTCGACGTCTACGACCGGCCGCCGTACGCCTCCGGCATCGCGCTGAACCTGGACGCCATCCGGGAATCGGCGGTCAAGCGCGTCGAGGAGTATGACGTTCGGACCACGTCCACCACGACGCCGGCCGGGACGCTGTCCGGCGGCAACCAGCAGAAGGTCGTGGTCGCCCGGGAGATGAGCCGCGACGTCAAGCTGATGGTCGTCAGCCAGCCGACCCGCGGCCTCGACGTCGGCTCGATCGAGTTCGTGCACAAACGCTTGGTCGCCCAGCGGGACGAGGGCGTGGCGGTGATGATCGTCTCGTCCGAGCTCGACGAGATCTACGCCCTGGCCGACCGCATCGCCGTCATGTACGAGGGCCAGATCGTCGCGTTCTGCCCGCCCACCATCTCCGAGCAGGACCTCGGCCTGCTGATGGCGGGCAGCGGCACGGCCGAACCCTCCGCCCCCGACTCGGAGGGGGAACCCGGCCCGGAAGGCGAGCCGGAGACGCCAGTGCCAGCCCAGGAGCCGAGCAGCCATGAGTGATCAGCACGAGGCAGAGCCCTCCGCCGCGCTCCCGGCCGAGCCGTATGTGGCGACCGCCACCGCCGAGGACGCGGGCGCGCCCGCGCCTGACCAGCCGCGCGGGCGGCGGCCGCTCACCGGCCACATGATCATCGAGGCGGTAACCGAGGGACACTCGGTCGTCATCACGATCCTGGCCGTGTTCGTAGCCCTGTTGGTGGGTGCCGTGCTCATCGTGGCCAGCGACCCGGCCGTGCTGCATGCCTGGGCCTCGTTCAGCTACGCGCCCGGCACCGCGCTGTCGGCAACCTGGAACTCGGTGGCCGCGGCCTACTCCGCGCTGTTCGAGGGCGCGATATTCAGCCCGGGCACGGTCTCGGCCGCCTTCCACGGTGGCTCGATCGCGGCGATCTTCTATCCGCTGTCGCTTACCGCGTTCGAGGCGACCCCGCTGATCCTGACCGGGCTGTCGGTGGCGCTGTGTTTCCGGGCCGGGATGTTCAACATCGGCGCGGCGGGCCAGTGGATCGGTGGCGCGGTCGTCGCGACCTGGCTGGGTTACGCGGTCCACCTGCCGATCGTGCTGCACGCGATCGTCTGCATCATCGGCGCCTTCATCGGCGGCGCGATCATCGGCTGGATCGTGGGCGAGATCAAGGCGCGGACCGGCGCGCACGAGGTCATCCTCACGATCATGCTCAACTATGTCATGTACAACCTGCTGGCCTTCCTGCTGACCAGCCATAACCTGATGCAGGCGCCGGGCCAGGGCAACGCGACCGCGCCGGGCATCGACGGAAACGCGATGCTGCCGCACGTGGGCGGGCCGCCGCCGCAGGTCGGCGTCGGATTCCTGATCGCGCTGGCCGCCGCGGCCGGGACATGGTGGCTGCTGTCCCGCAGCACGCTGGGCTTTGAGTTCCGGACGGTGGGCGCGAGCCCGAGCGCGGCGCGTAGCGCCGGCATCAGGGTGGAGCGCGTCTGGGTGCTCGCGTTCCTGATCGCCGGCGGCCTCGCCGGGCTGTCGGCGGCCACGATCGTGCAGGGGCAGACGGCGCCGCTGACCACCAACAGCTACGGCACGTACGGTTTCGACGGCATCACGGTCGCGCTGCTCGGCCGGGCCAGGCCGCTGGGCGTGGTCATCGCCGGGCTGCTGTTCGGCGCGCTGAACGCCGGCGGGACGGTCATGGAGGCCGCCACCGGCGTTCCGTCCGACGTCACCAACGTCGTCGAGGCCCTGATCGTGCTGTTCGTCGCCGCACCACCGCTGATCCGGGCGCTGTTCCGGCTGCGGGGCACCGGCGCAGCCGGCCCGCAGGCCGTCGCCTCGAAGGGATGGTCGGGATGACCTCCACCACTCTGGTTGGCTCCGTTCGCGCCCCGGTCTCGATCAGCCGCCGATATCTGGCCGCGGGCACGTTCATCGCGCTCGGCCTGATCGACATCTTCGTCTTCGGCCTCTTCGCCCATCGCGGCGACGCCGTCTTCGCCCTGTCGCTGCCCGGCGCCACCCCGCACGTGCCATCGATCCGCGTTCCCGGGGCAACCACGGCCTACGTGGCCGGGGTGATCTCGATCGGCCTGGGCATCCTGCGGGCCGCCGTCGACCTCCCTCGCTGGGGCAAGCGGCTCACCATCGCCGTCGTGCTGTTGTGCTTCCTGGTTGCGTTGCTGTCGTGGGCGGACGCCGGCAACTCGGTCGGGGCGCTGGAGGTCGTCGACCTGCTGCAGGGAACCTTGACCGCGTCGATCCCGCTGGTGCTCGGCGCGCTGGCCGGCCTCCTGGGCGAGCGGTCCGGCGTGATCAACATCGCGATCGAGGGCCAGTTGCTCACCGGCGCGTTCGTCGCGGCGGCCGTGGCCAGTGTCACCGGCGGGGTGTGGCTCGGGCTGATTGGCGGATCGCTGGCCGGCGGCCTGGTCGGGGCGCTGCTCGCGATATTCGCGATCATGTTCCTGGTGGACCAGATCATCGTGGGCGTGGTGCTCAACGTGATCGCGCTCGGGCTGACCAACTACCTGTACAACCGGGTGATGGCCCCGTACGCGGCCACCTTCAACTCCGGGAACACGTTCGGCACGGTCAAGATCCCGGTGCTCGGCAACCTCCCGATCATCGGACCGGTCTTCTTCGACTCGAACGTCTTCCTCTACATCACCTACGCGCTGATCCTGGTGATCCAGATCGGCCTGTTCCGGACGCGGTGGGGGCTGCGGGTGCGCGCGGTGGGCGAGCACCCGGTCGCGGCCGACACGGTCGGCATCAGGGTGCAGTGGACGAGGTACCGCAACGTCATCCTCGGCGGCCTGGTCGCGGGGATCGGCGGCGCCTACCTGACGGTCGGCTCGGTCGGCTTCTTCACCTCGGACATCAGCTCGGGCTTCGGGTACATCGCACTCGCCGCCATGATCTTCGGCCGCTGGACGCCGCTGGGCTCGGTCGCGGCGGCGCTGCTGTTCGGATTCAGCTTCCAGCTGCAGACCGAGCTGTCCGTCCTGCGGGTGCCGGTGTCTTCGTTCATCCTGCTGATGGCGCCGTACGTGGCGACGATCATCGCCGTGGCCGGGCTGGTGGGCCGGGTGCGGCCGCCCGCCGCCGACGGCAAGCCGTATATCAAGGCATGACCGCGATCGCCGATCCGTACCAGGCGGCGCAGGACAGTGCCGCCCGGCTGGCGGAACTGACCGGCCAGCCCCGGCACGACGCCGCCGTGGTGCTCGGCTCCGGGTGGGCGCCGGCCGCGGCCACACTTGGCACCGTGGCGGCCGAGGTCCCGCTGGCCGAACTCGGCGGCTTCCCACCGCCCAGGGTGGCCGGCCACTCCCCCGCGGTCCGGTCGGTGCGGGCCGGTCCGGTCCGCGCCCTGGTGTTCCTCGGCCGGGTCCACCTCTACGAGGGGCACGACGTGGCGACCGTGGTGCACGGTGTGCGCACCGCGGTGGCGGCCGGCTGCCAGGTCGTGGTGCTCACCAACGCGGCGGGCGGGATCCGGGAGGGCTACCAGGTCGGCCAGCCGGTGCTGATCCGCGACCACCTCAACCTCACCGGGCGCTCGCCGCTGACCGGCGGCCCGCCGCCGCCCGGCTATCCGTCGCGCTTCGTCGACCTCACCGACCTGTATTCGCCGCGCCTGCGCACCCTGGCCACCGGGACCGGCAACGGGCTGGCCGAGGGCGTCTACGCCGCGCTGCCCGGGCCACACTACGAGACCCCGGCCGAGATCAGGATGCTCCGCACCCTCGGTGCCGACCTGGTCGGCATGTCTACGGCGCTGGAGGCCATCGCCGCCCGCCATCTCGGCGCGGAGGTGCTCGCGGTCTCGCTGGTCAGCAACCTCGCCGCGGGCCTCGCACCGCACGGGCTCGACCACGCGGAGGTGTTGGCGGCCGGCCAGGCAGCGATCGGCCGGATGGGATCGCTGCTGGCCGGGCTCCTGCCCGTCGTCGTGCCGGACCCGCCATCGTGATCGGCGCCGGGCTGCGCGCGGAGACCGAGCGCTGGATCGCGGGCGACCCGGACGAGCGGGACCGCGCCGAACTGCGCGCGCTGCTCGACGACGGCGGTGCGGCGGCCGCGGCC
>Ga0306923_10008136_pt1 | contig 10511 bp, 10 predicted proteins | sample sta12Can44000108_FD_203841 | JGI IMG/M metagenome (GOLD analysis project Ga0306923, IMG submission 203841) | Lab enrichment of tropical soil microbial communities from Luquillo Experimental Forest, Puerto Rico - statanox.12C.anox.44.000.108 (v2)... | ecosystem: Environmental > Terrestrial >...
AGAATCAAATCCATTAGAATCAAAGCCAATAGAATCAATTTCTTCGTGGTGGAAGGTTGCGGCCCTGGGTACCATGGCGGCGGGTTTCGCCGCGCTTATTCTGTTGACCGTAAAGGCTTACCAGAACGCGCCGCCGATTCCGGAAAAATTTGCCGACCCTGCCGGGAGCGCGGTCTTTTCAGCTGATGACGTCATTGCCGGCCAGCAGGTCTTCCTGAAGCACGGCCTGATGGATAATGGCACGATCTGGGGGCATGGCGGCTATCTCGGCCCCGATTTTTCCGCGCAATCCCTGCACATCCTCGCGCTCGACCTTGCCGATCGCATCGCGCACGAGCGTCTCGGTCGCGGCTACGCCGACCTGACACCCGACGAGCGGGCTGCGGTCGACGGCGCCGTCGCCCTCGTCCTCAAAGCCAATCGCTATGATCCGGCGACCGGAACGCTGGCTCTGCCGAAGGGAGCGGCCGAGTCGTTCAAACGCCAGGTCGAATACTGGACGAAATATTTTGCTGCGCCCGAGAGAAATGGCGGGCTCGCTCGCGAGACCGTAAGCGATCCGAACGAGCTCCGCCAGCTCAGCGCGTTCTTCGCCTGGACGGCCTGGGCCTCGGCGGCAACGCGTCCCGGCGCTTCGCATTCCTATACCAACAACTTCCCGTACGAACCGTTGGCCGGAAATACCCCTACCCCCAGTGCGCTGATCTACAGCGCGCTCAGTCTTGTCTTTTTACTTGGCGGGACGGCGGCCGTCCTTCTCGCCTTCGGAAAGTTCGACTATCTCGGCTGGCACCGCCGGGCGACGATAGCCTCGCGTGCTGCGGTTCTGCCGGTGAGCGAGGCGCAGCGCGGGGCCTTGAAGTTCATGGCTATCGCCGCGCTACTGTTCTTCGGCCAGACGCTGATCGGCGGTGGCGTGGCGCATTATCGCGCCGATCCCGGCAGCTTCTACGGCATCGATCTGGCGCGGCTTTTGCCCAGCAATCTGCTGCGCACCTGGCATCTGCAGCTGGCAATCCTGTGGATTGCCACCGCTTATGTCGGCGGCGCCCTGTTCGTCGCGGGCATGCTCGGCCGCAGCGAGCCCGCCGGGCAACGCGGCGCCGTCAAGGTGCTGTTCGGCGCCCTGCTCGTGGTCGTTCTGGGAAGCCTGCTCGGGGAGTGGGCGGGGCTCCTTCAATGGCTGGGCAACGCCTGGTTTTGGTTCGGCAACCAGGGTTGGGAATACCTCGAGATCGGGCGCTTCTGGCAGATCCTGCTCGCCTTGGGTCTCATCTTCTGGTTCGGCTTGCTGTGGCGGACCGTAGCGCCGGCTTGGCACGATCCGGAACGGCGCAGTCTCATCAATTTTTTCTTGATTGCCGCTGCCGCAATCCCGGTGTTCTACCTTCCCGCGCTGTTTTTTGACGGCTCGACCCACTACACCGTCGCTGACACTTGGCGCTTCTGGATCATCCACCTGTGGGTCGAGGGCTTCTTCGAGCTGTTTGTCACCGTGGTTGTGGCGATCATCTTTTATCAGCTCGGGCTGGTGGAGCGTATCACCGCTCTGCGGGTGATCTATCTCGACGTCATTCTTATTTTTGGCGGCGGGCTTATCGGCACCGGACATCACTGGTACTTCACCGGCCAGACCGAACTCAACATGGCGCTCTCTGCGACCTTCTCAGCGCTCGAGGTTGTTCCGCTGACCTTGCTCACTCTCGATGCCGCCGACTTCGTCACGGTAACGCGCGGCGAGGCCGGCATGCCGTTTCGGCATAAATGGACGTTCTACTTCTTGATGGCCGTCGGCTTTTGGAACTTTACGGGGGCCGGCGTATTCGGCTTTCTGATCAACATGCCGATCGTGAGTTATTTCGAGGCGGGGACCAATCTCACCCCCAATCATGGCCATGCGGCTATGATGGGCGTCTTCGGGATGCTGGGTGTTGCCCTCATGGTTTTCGTGCTGCGCGAGACGGTGGAGGAATCACTTTGGGCGCGACTTGAAAAGTACGTCCGCTGCGGCTTCTGGGGTCTCAACATCGGCCTCGCGATGATGATCCTGTTCAGTCTCTTCCCCTCAGGCCTGCTGCAGGTGCGCGACGTATTGGAAAACGGCTACTGGCATGCGCGAAGCCTGGACTATCTCGGCGGCGCGCTGCCGCGCTTCTTGGAGTGGCTAAGGCTGCCGGGCGACCTGGTCTTCATCTTCCTGGGTGCGCTGCCGATCCTCATCGCCGTTGGGGTCGGATATTTGAGCCTGTGGTCGGAACGGCCGCAAACTGGGGCGACGCGCCCGGTTAGGGCCGCATAACCGGCCGGCGCCGGCAACTGCAGCCTCGGGCCGGGGTCGAGGCCGAGATAGATGCGGCCGCCGATCGGGTACCACTCGGGCGCCAGGGTGACCGTCTGGCCGACGGTGTGCAGGTCGCGCCGATTCCGGCCTGTCGATGGACCGCGATCGAACCCCGGGGAGTCGACCCATTACGGTCAGCATAATGGGTTGGCGATTGGAAGCGCGTTGATCCTCGCTGAAGACGCGGGCAGACTTGCGATCGTCACCTGCCCGAGGAGGAAGCGGTGAGCGGAGAGCGAGTCGAGCGCCGGCTGGCGGCGATCCTCGCCGGCGACATTGCCGGCTACAGCCGGCTGATGGGCGCCGACGAAGAAGGCACGCTGTGCACACTCAAGAACTCCGCGCGTCATTTCTCCACCCGAAGGTCACCGAGCATCGCGGCCGCATCGTCAAGACGACCGGCGACGGCGTCTTGATCGAGTTTCCCAGCGTCGTCGACGCTGTTTCCTCAAACAAGGAGCGTCTTTCCACCCTGGCCGACGCGCTTCGCCGGGCGGGATTGCCGGAATGAGTGCCGAGCACGCTGACCGCGAAGCCGGTTCTATCCCAATCATCCCCTCGACCTATCAATGGCCTACCGCGGTGCGCGTCCTCGATCTGCAGCCCGGGTTCCGAATCGGCGAATTTTTGCGCGGCGATCGCGATTGATCGCCAAACCATTGGCCCAGGCTCGACGCGCGGCGGGTCTGCGGGAATGTCCCGGAAACTTGCCGCGGCATGGCCCCCACCTGAGATAGTGCGACCGCCCACGGAATATTTAATGATAACGAATGAACGGCAGAAAACCACCCACTCCAGCCAGTTTCTCGACCAGCGGGCAAGGTCGCCTTCGGGGCAGGTTGAGCGGTTCCCGCCGGCCGGGCTGAACGCCTGCAAACTGATGCGACACCCGCCTTTCGCCCGAGCCCCTGCAGCGGGCCGCAGCGCGCCGACAACGGCCATTCCAGCGACGGCGAAAGCGGACTAGTAAGAGCACGTGCAATGTCAACGTACTGGGCATTGGTTTGTGACCTTGCCGATGGCCGACCCATAGGCCGCCGATCGTGTCGAAGTAGATGATCCGCTTGCCCGCTTCTATTCTCGTCGGATGCGTGGTCTGTGCAGGGCTGATCCTTGTCGATTTTGGCTCCATCAGTAGCCGCCGCCCGTCACCCGGGGCCCGCCTGCCGCCGGTGGAAATCGAACTCGCAGCGCCGGAAATTCGGAAGGCCGCCAATCCGTTGTTCAGCCCGACACAGCGCCGTCCGGAAACCGCGTCCTCGGCCAACGATGCTGATTCAGCTTTGCACGATGTGAGGCTGACTGGCGTAGTCATCGGACGGGATTTGCGCATCGCGATCTTCGCCGTGACCGGTGCGAACTCCCGTGTGCTGTCGGAGGGCCAAGTGCTGAAAGGCTGGCGACTTGAAAGGATCTCACCGAAAGGGGTCGTGCTCAACGGTCCGGCCGGTAACATCGTGCTCGAGCCGCAGCCGGATGCCAGCCTGGTTCGACCGCCTCCGCCTGTTGAGGTCCAGTCCGACCAACCCGCCGCGGCGATGGCTGGTGCGCCGTCGCAACCGGTAGCTGTGACACCTATTGCTATCTACAACTTATCGGCACCGACCCCCATTCAGACGCAAGGCTATCCTTCTTATTCTCAAGAGTATTACTCCGGATTTGACCCGAACCATACATGGGACTGGGATTGGGGTAATCCATGGGGTTGGGAATGGCCGGTCGGAGTCGCCGTCGGATTTGGCGGATGCTGGAACTGCGGGTTCCGTGCCGGCCCTTTCCGCCGAGTCTTCCCGCGCTTCGGCGTTGATCACCCTGGTTTCATCCATCCGGGGTTGGGACGCCTAGGCTTTGCCCATGTGAGTTTTGGGGGCGGGTTCCGAGGCGCCGGCCGCAGATAGCATGTTCAATATCCGGTCCCGGGGAAAATCCGCGGCTGAGGACATGGTCCCAACTCAGCCTGACGCGAGTAACACTCCGCGCGGATCTGATGCCAAACAAAATGAGTGATCCCCACCCAAACCGGGCAAATTCGGATAGGTGTTGCGAACGGCAGGTGTGGGGAGCAAGAGCGGCTCGCGCCGCCATGGCACTACCCGAGCGGCCGCTTTTGGGTCGGGAGGCGTCGCCGGAACCGAGTACTAAGCGGCATTCCGTAGTAAATAGACGGGCAGCGCAGAGCGCTCGCACAAGGGGGCGAACCGTAAGGATCGATACTGTCGGTCCGTACCGCTACCGCAGGCGCGAGCCGGGGTCCATGCCGAGGTACACTCGGCCGCCGATCGGATACCATTCGGGCGCGAGGGTGACCGTCTGGCCGACGGTCTGCAGGTCGCGCCAGCACTCCGCCAGCCGGCTCGCGCGCTTGAACGAGGTGCTGCCGCCGTGGCGGTATACCAGATCCATCGCCTCCCGCGCGCAATCGGCGGCATAGGTCGAGGCCAGCCGGCAACGGGCGCGCTGCTCGAGCGTGGTCTCGCCGCCGGCGGCGACCGTGTCCCACAGCTCGGCGATCTGCGCGCTGCGGTAGGCGCGCCCGGCGTTCAGGATCGCGTCGGCCCGGCCCACCGCTTCCTGGACCTGCGGACTGTCGCACAGCCTCGCACCGGTCCGGCCGCGCGGGATCTTGCCGCCGGCCAGATCGATCAGCGCGTCGAGCCCGGCCCGGGCGATGCCGGTGATGACCGAGCTGTGGTGCGGACCGACCCAGCACTGGACCGGCAACTGGTACATGACCCCCGGCCAGCGCGCCCACTGGTTCTCGAGCGGGATGCCGATTTGTGGCATCGACCGCCGTTCCGGGAGGAACACGTCCTTGACCGTCCAGTCGAAACTTCCGGTGCCGCGCAAGCCGGCCACGTCCCAGCTGCCGGACACGATCTCCACCTCGGAACGCGCAAATACGCCGCGCCAGTAGAGCGACCCGCCATCTGGATGGCGGCGCGGCTGGCCGTCATCGCCGATCACCTGGAAGCTTCCCAGCATCCAGCTGGCCTCCTGACAGCCGGTGCCGAACTGCCAATGACCGGTGACCCGGTAGCCGCCCTTGACCGGCGCCGCCTGCCCGCCTCCCGGCACCGCCGTGCCGGCAATGATCGTATCGGCCCGCTTGCCGTAGATCTCCTCGACGCCGTCTTCCGGCAGGCCCAGGGTCACCAGCTGGCCGACGCCGCCATTGCCGAGGTTCCAACCAACCGAGCCGGCGCCCTCGGCCAATTTCTCAACAGCACGCAGAAAGGTCAGCGTGTCGACCTGGAGCCCGCCCAGCGAGCGCGGGATCACCATCTTGTAAAAGCCGGCCTCGCGCAGCCGGGCGAACACCGCCGGCGGGATCCGCTGCTCGCGCTCGAGCTCGTCATGGTAGTCGCGGAGCACCGGCTGCAGTTCGACCGCGGCCCGCACCATGGGCTGGGCGTCGATATCGACCGGTAAGCGCGTCTCTTCGGCCAAACCGTCCATGAACTCCTCCTGCCGCGTCCCCGGTGCCAACCCCTGCATGCATTGTGCCGCAGCAACTTCTCTGGCGCCATCGCTGCGCAGCAAAGTCTAGCACGCCTTGCCGCGATGCCGTGCCGCCGAGGCGCCGACGGACAGCCATGCATAAACGGGCCGGTCCGAGAGCGTGCGCAGTTCGCGCGTGCCGCTCCGCGCGCAATCGCGATGAGCGTCAAAGTCGCGTCAAAGCCGCGAGCCGCCCAACTGCATTGCGGCCGCGCCTTCTTCACCTCCTGTTAGGAAATCGGGCGCATTGTTGGACGCGACTGACGCAATTTTGACGGATGCGTCACAAATGTTCACAACGCAACGGATCGTCGAGTTTGCGCTTTGGCTCGAAGAGATCGACCCCGGCTTCCTGGCGACCGTGATCTCGGCCTAGACCGGAGATGACTACCGGGCGCGCGACCTGCTCGACCAGGTCGCCAGGGTCATCGAAATCTTCGGCGTGGTCGGCGCCGCGAAGATCGTCGGCTGCCTTTGAGGCGGTCAGCCGCCCTCGATGGCGCGGACCAGATTGCCCGCCGCTCCGACCCGCTTGGCGCGCCTTCGCCCCGCCCATAAGCGATAGCCGGCCGCGGTCCGGGCGGGGCAAACCAACGCCGCCACGTTCTTGCCAAAAGATCGTCGTACCGTCGGCGACGATGGCAACTTGGTGCAAGCCTGCGGCGGATGATCGGAAAATTTGGCGGATGCCTTTTGCTCGGTTGGCTGCGGGGAATCCTGTTTCGGCGGGAGAATTCCCGCCCCTTCCCGTCAATTCCCGGTTCGCGCGATTTAATTCCCGGTTTGACGGAAAAAATTCCCGGTTCCTGGTTCACGGGAATTGCCTCGCAACCCTTTCTTTCCGCGAGAATATTTTCGCGAGAATCGACGGTTTCGAGGGCAAAACCCGAAAATTTCCCGGTTATTCGCGGTTCTACGGGAATTCTGCGGCCGCAGCGGCCGGCGCGGCGCGTCCCTCGGCGGCGCGGCGCCGGGTCAATTGGCGACGCGGCCGGTGCCTTCGATGACCGCGTCCCAGTCGTCGACGTTGCGGTCGACCGGGTGGATCATGACGTGCTGCACCCCGGCCTCCCCATAGGCGGCGATGCGGGCGCGCAACTCGCCCTGATCCCGGCCGTCCCAGTGGGTGCGCATCGAGATCGTGAATTCGGGCTCGGGCCGGTCGCGGCGCAGCCGGGCGACCACCGGAGCGGCCTCGGCCGGGGTCAGCTGGCTGCCGTGCCAGCCGTCGCCGACCGCGACCGTGCGCTTGTAGGCGGCTTCGGAGCGCGCCCCGAACCAGATCGGGATCGGCCTGACCGGAAGCGGCAGCATCGACATCTCGTTGATTTCGGCGGCGATGTATTTGGCGCGAAAGGTCACCGGATCCTGGCTCCACACCGCGCGCATCATCGCGATGCCCTCGTCGGTCCGCCGCCCGCGTTCGCGGAACGGCACGCCGAGTGCGGCGAACTCGGCTTCGAGCCAGCCGACCCCGGCGCCGAGGATCAGCCGCCCCTCAGAAAAATTCTGCAAGGTCGCCAGTTCCTTGGCGAGCGGCAGCGGATGCCGCATCGGCAGCACCAGGACGCTGGTGCCGAGCCGCACCCGCTTGGTCACGGCGGCGGCCCAGGTCAGGCTCAGCACCGGGTCGAAGAACAATGGCGAGCGCGGAAAGCTTGCGCGCGGCACGATGATGTGCTCGCTGACCCAGACATCGCTGAGCCCCATATCCTCGGCCCGCTGCGCCGTGCGCCGGATCAATTCGGGGGTGGCCTGGTCGCCCGCATGGGGCAGATGAATTCCGATCTGCATCGCCGTCCCTCCCGCGATCGCGTGACGCGCGCCGTCGCACGCGCGCGGTTGGGTATTGTTTGCGCGATCGGGCGTCTATCCGCAAGCCTGCGACGCGGACGGCACCCGGATATACCCGGGCCCGGCGCACCACGGGCGCTCGATCGTCGGCCGGCCGAAATGGTAGCCCTGCAGAAAGCCGACCCCTTCCTCGCGCAGCAGGGAGGCCTCCTCTTCGGTCTCGACGCATTCGGCGATGGTGCTGAGCCCGAAACCCCGGGTCAGGCCGAGCAGATGGCGCAGGATCACCCGGTTTTCGCGGCAATCCGCCAGGCTGCGGACAAACGACCCGTCGATCTTGATCGTATCGACCGCCAAGACCTGCAAATGCCGCAGCGAGGTATGGCCGGCGCCGAAATCGTCGAGCGCCACGCGGCAGCCGGCATGACGCAAGGTCTCGACAAAACGGGCCGATTCGTCGAGGTCGCTGAGTGCCGCCGTCTCGGTGATTTCGACGACGACGCGGTGCGCCAGCCCGGGTTGGCGGCGCAGCAGCGACATCAGCAAGCGCAGCCACGGCCGGTCACAAGCGGTCAACCCGGAGACGTTGAAGCCGAGCCTGACCCCGGGATGGGCCGCAAGCTCGGCGAATGCCCGCTCGAGTACGAAACGGTCGATCAGGCCGATCAACCCAATCTGCTCGATCGCGGCGATGAATTCGCCGCAGGTGACGAGTCGGTCGTTCATTTCGCGCATTCGCAACAGGCATTCGAAGTAATCGATCTGTCCGGAGGCTGCGCACACCACCGGCTGGAAGGCGAACAGCAACCGGTTCTGGCTCAGCGCGTTCCGAACCGTCTCGCCTATCGCCGCATCGCGCCGCCGCTGGGCCGGAGGTGCGGGCCGTTGGCGGAGCTGCATAGGGTCAGCCACTTTCCGGCTCGACGCTGGCCGGCTCGACGCTGGATCGGTCGTCCGCCGCGCGCGGCCCAACCGCGCTGGCATCGATTTGGTTGGGCAGACCCGGCACGCTCCCGCCTCGATCGCTGGTTGCCGCTTGCACTCGATGGTCAACACCACGGAATGCGCGTTCGGCGGCAAATTACCGGGCAGCCGGTTTAAGAACGCTTAAGGGTTTTGGTCCGGGACCGGCCGAGGGGGATCAGGACGGCGTGTGCGAGACCAGAAATGGCAGCACCGCGTTGTTGAATTCACGGGCGCGAACGTGGGTCAGGAAGTGGCCGCCACGCGGAAACAGCTTGATCTCAGCCCCCGGAATGAGGCGCGCCAGCTCCTCGGAGTAATAGGACGGCGTGACGATGTCGTCTTCGGCGCCGATCACCAAGGTCGGAGTCTTGATGCGCGCGAGTTCGGCGGTGCGGTCGAAGGCCAGCATGGCGTCGATCCGGCCGCTGACGATTGCGGTTGGCGCGAACGTCGCCAAATGCTGCGCCTCGATCTGGCGCAGGCGCTCGTTGTTGCGGGCGATCCACCAGGTCGGATACCACAGCAAGGTCGCCGATTGCAGATACATGCTGGGCCCGAGCCGCTCCAGGATCTCCTTGCGCAGGGCATAGAGCCGGCGGAAATAGGCGTCGGCCTTGGTCCAGGTCGCCGACAGCACGACGCTGGCGAGCCGCTTCGGGTGCTCGATCGCCAGCACCTGCGCGACGGCGCCCCCGGTCGAATGGCCGACCACATGGGCACGCCGTATTTCAAGCGCATCCAAGAGCGCCACGGCATCGACCGCCATGCGCTCGACGGTATAGCCCATTCGCGCCGGGTCGCTTTGCCCGATGCCGCGGTGATCGAAGGTTACGATTTCGAACCGCTTGGCGAAGGTGGGGACCTGATCCTGCCAAAACGAGGCAAATCCGCCGAGCCCCGTTATGAACAGGACAGGGAAGCCCATGCCTTGGCGCTCGTAATAGAGCGAGCATTCTCCGATCGAGATGCGCGGCATTTATCGACGGTCCAGAACGGGGGAAATTCGGTATCATCGGCACAGCCGGCTGTCAACGCGGCGGGCATGCGTCAGACGCAAATGTGACTGGCGCGGTGCACCGCGGTAGAGGTAAATCTGCCCAAGAATCGACACATCGCCACCCTTCTATGCCGACCCAAGGGTTGCGCATGGCTGGGGATGCTAGCGTTTATCACCCCCCCGACGACTCGGCGTACCGGGCAATCGAGTGCTTCCTCGTGCGGCACTATTTCAATGACCAGATCAAGTGAGCGAGATGAGCGAACAGGAACAGATGATCAAGGCGGGTCTTGTCCATGGGGCGCAGTCCGACGGCGCGGCGGCCAAAACGCCATCGACGTCGCGCGCCGCGCCCCCGCCCCGCCGCTCGACGAGCCGCAGCCAGGACGTCGACCGCCATGTCGGCGCGCGCGTCCGGGAACGCCGCATCATGCTCGGGTTAACGCAACAGCAGCTCGCGGATCTGATCGGCGTCACCTATCAGCAGGCGCACAAATACGAACGGGCGATCAACCGGGTCTCGGCCGGTCGCCTGTTCGAGATCGCGCACGTTTTGAGCGTGCCGGTCAGCTATTTCTTCGATGGCCTCCAGCAGGACAGCGATCGTGCGGCCAGTCCGCGCGAGAGAATGTGCCTGGAGCTCGCGCGAAATTTTGCCCAGATCCCGAACGAGCGCCACCAGGAGGCGCTCAGCCAGCTTGCGCGGGTGCTCGCCGCCGAGTGAGCCGTCGCGCCAATTACGTCGGCCGGCTCAGATCGGAGGGCCTCGCCGCGCGGCGAAGCCCGTAACCAACGCCACCGCAAAGATTACCAGGAAAATGAAAAACAGAATCTTCGCGATGCCGGCGGCGGCGAACGCCACGCCGCCGAATCCGAGAAATCCGGCAATCACCGCAATGATCAGAAAGACCAGCG
>Ga0306923_10008137_pt1 | contig 10511 bp, 9 predicted proteins | sample sta12Can44000108_FD_203841 | JGI IMG/M metagenome (GOLD analysis project Ga0306923, IMG submission 203841) | Lab enrichment of tropical soil microbial communities from Luquillo Experimental Forest, Puerto Rico - statanox.12C.anox.44.000.108 (v2)... | ecosystem: Environmental > Terrestrial > Soil...
TGGCGAGGGCTGCTAGCTACAAATTTTTTAACTCTGCACGGAAGGGCTATTCCAAATCTCGTAGCAATGCCGAGCGGAACGGCAGACCTTTCGTATTGCGGCGGTGCATATTCTCGATATCATAGTTGCTAAATAACTAAACTATTCTTCGATCGCCAGAGGACTGGGGCTCCGAACAGGCGCCGCTTCACTTATCGAAAATCTGCAAGGCGGCAGGACCCAGCGTGGCCGATTTTATTTGCGAAATAGCGGAGCAGGAATCGATGTCGGAAAGGGTGAGCACTACCAGCGATGGAGTAACAAGAGGCACCAGGAGAAAAGGAAGTAGAGCATGCACGGACTTGAACCTAGAGCAGAGAAAAGCCCCCGCAGGTCGCGGAGGCTCGGTTGAGAAGTCTTGTTCTCTTACTTCTTCGCAGTTTCGGCTTTCGCCGTCTCTGCCTTTGCATACTTGCGGCGGAAGCGCTCAACCCGGCCTGCAGTGTCAACCAGCTTCTGTTTGCCGGTAAAGAACGGATGACACGCTGAGCAGATTTCCACATTGATGTCGCCTTTGTGGGTCGAACGGGTCGTAAAAGTATTACCGCACGCACAATGGACGCGTACTTCCTCGTAAGCCGGATGAATGGATGCCTTCATAGAAACTCCCTGAATCGTTTGTGGCAAAGTTTTATTTTACTGGAAATACTGCGGTCTGCCAACGTAAGCCCTGAAACAACGCGCTGCAGATTTTATAGATTCATTTCCAAGCGCGCGAGGTATCCAATCGCAATTCCATTGCCGGCTCCCAGCCGGAGTCAGCTGCTCGGTCGCACGATCTTAGTGCGGCTGGTAGTCTTCAGTTTGAAGACATCGCCGGGAATTTTTCCGTTGACTTGGATATTGCTGTACTTCGCCAGGCGGTAGTCGCCGGAGGGCTCAAGAAACTCCTGCTGCACGCTTACGCCGCGCACCGGGTCAATCCACAACGTAATTGTCTTAAACATGCCGGCAACCCGCGCCGACTTTGGCGTCAGTTCCAGCTTGGCGGAACTCACACCCTGGGCTTGTTCCGTCCCAACGTATTTCACGACGAAGGAATTTGCCAGGTCATGCCCACGACCACCGAATCCCAGCACCATGAAACTCTCGATATCAGCCTTGTTCTTGCCAGTCGAATATTCAGTGACCTGGTCCAGCGGTGGCGGCTGATACAGGCTAACCTTGCCGTTCGCGGCAAGCACATATTTTCTTGTAGGAGAAGTAATGTCGGTCGCAACTTCTACCTCGTTGCCCTCCCGGCGAAAATACATTGTGCCTTTCTGAAAGTCGTGGTCGTCGACCACCTTTTGGTACTGGTCCCACACGAAATCGCACTGCGCGGTGTGAAAGTTCGCCGCTGCTTTGTCCATTGCGTTCAGGACCGCTTCCAGGTTTTGCGCTTGTGCAGCAGTAAGGCTGCAGAAGATCGCGGCTAGCAGTACGAATAGCGTTCGTGTCTTCATGTTCCTTTGGTCTCGATTAGATGCCAACGAAGGAGCCAGGGATCACAAGGCGACACGCCTTCAAACTAGCGATGGCCCCATACCTTGTAGGCGATCACGTTGTGCTTATTGTCGTGCACAGGCTCGTAGCGATCGATGATGATATAGCCGGCAATCGGCTCGATTACTCGCTCAACTGATTCACGAATTTCAGCGTCACTCGCCGCATTCACCACCGAGGCATCCACCCGATAGAGGAACCCGTTTCCTTCAGGCTGCACCACGACTTCGGTTTGGTGCGGAGGCCGCAGCGTCGGTTTGTCGCGGAAGTTCACCCAGAGCGGCACCAAGAAAATAAATGCGAGGATCGCCGTGACCATCACGTCGTAGTGAACGCTGCCGCGGGGATAGGTCCACCAGAAATAGCCCCTCAGAGTTTGGCTCAGCTTGCTCATTCGCTGTACCAAGTCTAGAGAGCGAGGCAGCGATGCGCAAGAAAACTATGTCCTCAGTTCGACCACGGTTGCCCCGCCTCCACCATCGCTCAGCGGCGGCTCACTGACGCTGGCGACGTGAGGATGGCCCTGCAGGAACTGACGCAGCGCCTTGCGCAGAATGCCCATTCCGCTGCCGTGCACAATACGCAGCCGGAGCACACCTGCCAGAAAGGCGCGATCCACAAACTTCTCCACCGCGCGCGTGGCCTCATCAACGTTCTGCCCAATCACGTTGATTTCGGTGGGCACATTGTCGCCCTCGCGCGCAAGCGAAACATTGATGCCGCGAGCCCGGGCGGCCGCCACCGGGTTGACCTCGCTCCGGGCGATGACAGCGGCGAAATCGTCGCGCGCCACTTTCATCTTCATCGCGCCCACCGCGACTTCGAAGGAGTCATCGTCGAAACGACGCAGCACCTTTGCCTCGCGCCCAAGTGACTTCAGTCGCACAGTGTCGCCGGTTGCAACGTGTTGGATGACGTGAGGCGAGGCATGCACATCTCCCGCATCGGCGCCAGTGGAATGCGCCACAACCGTAGCGTCGAACTGCTCGCGAAATTCCCGTCGCATCCTGGCAATCCGGCGCTCCGCGTCCTTCGAGAGCTTCAGTGCCTGGGCGCGATCGTGCACGGCATGTACCGTTTCGCGCACACGATATTCGAAGTCATGGAGCAAGCTGTCCACCTTTCTTTCCAGCTCACGCACCTTTTCCCGCTGCTCCTTCCGGCCTTCCATCACGAGCCGATTTCGTTCTCGCTCCAGCTCCTGCTCGAGCTGGTGCAGCTGCGCGCGCTCAACGTCGACCAGCCGCAGTTCGGCATGCAGCCGGTCGAGAAAGCGTGAGACGTCCTGGGCTTGCGAGGTCATCCGTTGGCGAGCTGCACTCACAATCCCTGGATTTAGGCCTAACTTCTGCGCAATATTGATTCCGGCAGACGCGCCCGGGACACCAATGCGCAGCTCGTATGTTGGCGCAAGCGTGTGCTCGTCAAATCCCACGGCCGCGTTCAACACGCCCTCCGTGTTGGCCGCATAAACCTTCAACGCGGTATGGTGAGTGGAGACAATGCTCAGGCAGGACAGAAGCCGGAAGTAGTCCGCGATGGCGACCGCCAGCGCCGCGCCTTCTTCAGGATCGGTCGCCGAGCCGAGTTCATCGAGAAGCACCAGCGACCTGGCTGTCGCATGATGCGAGATAAAGTCGATGTTGGTAACATGAGCCGAAAACGTGGAAAGGTTCTGCTCGATCGACTGGTAGTCGCCGATGTCGGCGAATATGCCGTCGAACAGTGGCGTCTCGGCTCGCTCCGCCGGAACCGGTACTCCCGACTGAGCCATGAGCGACAGCAGCCCAATCGTCTTGAGCGCCACCGTCTTGCCCCCGGTGTTAGGTCCGCTGATGACCACCTGGCGATGCTCTTCATCGAGCTCGACGGTCAGGGGGATCACCGTGCCGCCCTTGTGCTTTAGTGCCCGCTCGAGCAGCGGATGGCGGGCCTTGCGCACCACCAGTGCGTCTGGAGAACCGCTCTGCTCCGGCACCTCCGGCAGCAGTTTGACTGCGACACAATCGTAGTCCTGGGCGAAGCGGGCCTTCGCGAACTGCAGCTCCAGTTCCGAAAGCACTTCAACGGCATGGCTCAGCGCTTCAGCCTGCTCGCCCACGCGCGCCGTCATGTCGAGAAGAATGCGATGGATTTCGGCCTGTTCTTCGTCGAGCAGGCGAACCAGTTCGTTGTTTTGCTCGATGGTCTCCAATGGCTCGATGAACACGGTCTGGCCGCTCGACGAGACTCCATGGGCGACTCCCTGCACGCGGCGCCGCTGCTCCGTCTTCACGGGAATCACGAAGCGTTCGCCCCGGATGGTGACCAGCTCATCCTGCACGGCGCCGTCTTCCGACAGCCTTCGCAGATACGAGCGCAAGGACTCCTGGATCGTGCGGCGCTGTTTCTCGATGTCGCGCCGGATCCGGGCCAGTTCGGGCGAGGCGCGGTCGTCAAGTGTGCCATCGGGAAGGATCTTGTTGCGGAAGTGGCGCAGCAAAAGCGTGAAATCTGCCAGCATGGCAGACAACTCATGTACTGTTTGCCAGTTCTGCTCAACCTCGACCGGCGGGTGCAGCGCAATTTCACGCCATTCAGCGGCGCGATCAGCAACCAGGAGCACATCACGGATCTCGGCGACCTCGAGCGCCGCGCCGGCAATGCGAGCCTTGTTCACCAGTTCAGTGGGATCAAGCAAGCCGGAGAAATCGAAACACCCACCACCTCGCAGGTAGCCGCGCAGTTCCTCGGTGAGCCGTTGCTGCCGCTCGATCCAGTCGCGGTCGCCGGATGGCGCGAGCTGCACGATCCGCTTCTGCCCGAGCGGCGAGCTTGCATAGACGGCAAGCAAATGGCGGAACTGCTCGAACTCGAGTACGCGTTCACTAGTGTGCTGGATGAGAATGGAAGAAATCATGCGCCCGCTCTTAATGGTACAGGAGGGCATGCCAGCATCTGGCAATGTCAATCAGCAACTAACAACTTGCAACCCAAGTGCCGCGCCGACCATCCCGCCCTTAGCAGTCCGAAGAATGCCTGTGATCACGATTCGATTGATTCCTACTTGCTGATTATTAATTGCCCTGCTCGCTTGTTGTTTTCTCACTCCACTCGCCTTCTCGAGACATAGGGGTTTCCTGCAATCATGAAGCGCAAGGGCTGATCCATGGCCTTAGTGATTCCGATTCTTTCCGTGATGGCAACACGCTCGGGACGAAAGCCATCATCCGCGATCCACAGATCCGATCGGCGTGAGGTGAGATCTTTTCCGTTGTCGCGATTACGGGTGATACCCAGCGCCTGTGACATCCGGCCAGGTCCGCTCGAGATCAAGCGCAATAGAGCCGCCCGTGGCTCCGGCAACAACTGCAGTCCGCGTGCATGTGCCATTGCACCAATCCCAAATACTGGTTCCATCGCGCGCAGAAGAATGCATCCCGCAAAACCCTCAGGCATACAAGAAACGTTCAGGCAATAGTGATTACCATAAATAAAGTACACGTAGGCATGACCCGGGGGCCCGAAGAGGACAAGGTTGCGGGGGGTGCGCCCGTTGTAGGCGTGGGCAGCAGGATCTTCCTCGCCGAGGTAGGCTTCATCTTCAACGATGCGGCCAGCGAGAAGAGTTCGTCCTTCGCGGCGGATCAGCAGCTTGCCCAGCAGCTCGCGCCCCACGATAACCGGATCTCGATCGAAAAACGCCCTTGACAGCGGCTCGGCTTGTCGCACGTAGGCGGTCGTAAGCCGGCCGGTAAACCGCGACTCTGCGTTACTGCGGGATGACATGTCTCGAGCTCTTTGCATCGTATGAATTGGCAGGCTAAGCGCAGTGTGCGAATTGGTGCATGCGCTGCTGGTGGGGCCACGCCTTTAACTCAAGTATGAGACAGCAGAAGGTAGCAATGACTTGCAAACTGAATCCTTGCGATTATCTCATCTCTTGTTCTCTTGGCGCTGACCGCCGGCGGCGCCACAATCATTCCTGCAGGAACCCCGATCCGGTTTGTGCGCCGCAATCGCTGACTCCGAGACCGCCAGGGTTAGCGGCCCTTCGACGGGACTCTGGCGGAAGCCGTGAAAAGCAGGTACGACCATGCTGTTGAGAGGCGCAGCTGTACGCGGGAAAGTCACCGATCCCAAGTCCAGCGGACGCCTCAATGCTCCCGGTGAGCTGACTCTTCGGCTCACCTCAGTTGCAGGACATCGCGTCAGCACGTCGCCTATGCGATCAAGGGCAAGAGCCACACTAAGAGTAACGTCACGAAGCTTGGCGGAGGCGCTGCCGGCGGAGCAGTGATTGGTGGACCGGCCGCAGGCGGAAAGGTGCCACGATCGGCACCGCTGCCGGCCGAGCAGGCGGCAACGGTGTGGCAGCCGCGACCGGAAAACAGCCTGCCGAAGTCAAACCGAGGAAGCCATCACCTTCACCACTCAATAGCATCAAATCGGTGGTCATGCATCAGCGCTTGACCGCAATCATCCGTAGGCGCCGGTAGTCGGCTATCCATGCCCCGTCGTGAAAAAGAGCGGGACGGGCAAGCGACTCCACGCGGCGGACGAACTCGGCCCGCTGTTCGCGGGTGAGAGTATCGGTTGCGAACCCCCCGAACATGGCGATCCAGGTTGCCAGTCCGCGTTCGCCGCCGTCCAGCCTAGTTGGCCGGTCGAAGAGCGTCGCAAAGCTTACCTCCAGACCTTGCGATTCCAGCAGCGTCGCATACCCGCCAACCGAGGCATAGAACCATGGCGACAGGCGCTCCGGTTGATCGACTCCGAGCGAAGTCAGTGCCCCCAGAAACGCCGTCCAGATTTCCCGAATGTTGCCGTGCCCGCCCATCTCCATCACGAAACGGCCACCCGGCTTCAGGGATCTCGCGATGGAATGGACCGCGCCCAGCTGATCGCGCACCCAGTGCAGCACCGCGTTGGAAAACACGGCGTCGAATTCGTTGTTAAACGGCAAGCTCGTTGCATCCGCCACCTCGAAGCGAAGATCGGGGAAGTTCAACCGGGCGGCGGTGATCATGTCAGGAGAAAAATCAGTTCCAACGACCTCGGCTCCGGTTTTTGCAATCTCAGCCGTAAGCTGACCTGTGCCGCAACCCACGTCAAGAATCCGTTCGCCTGCCCTGGGTGACAGCAGCTGCACCAACTCTTTCCCATACTGCCAGACGAAGGAATGCCCTTTCTGGTACAGCTCGGAGTTCCAGTGATGTGGGTGAGCAGACATAGTGACAATTGTAGTGTCAAAGCAACGGCATGCTCACGTCCAAGGCTGCCTCCTATACAATCGAAAAGGCGAACGCATGAACAAGATGATTGTTGCCAACCTGGTGCATCGTCCCTTTCGCACCATGATCAGCGTTGTGGCCGTCGCCGTCGAGGTCACCCTAATTCTCCTGATCGTAGGGCTTTCCTTCGGCATGCTGAATGACTCCAACAAGCGCCAGGCCGGCATTGGCGCTGACATCATGGTGCAGCCCCCCGGCTCCTCGCTGCTGATGGGCGTGAGCGGCGCTCCGGTCTCGATCAAGGTCGCTGACAAGCTTAAGCATTTGCCGCACGTGATCGCTGTCGCCCCCGTTTTCATGCAGTTGACCACGTCCGGGGTGGTCGAGGTTATCTACGGTATCGACATATCGTCGTTCGAGGCCATGGGAGGACCATTCCATTACATTTCTGGCGGGGCTTTCCAAGGTGCGAATGACATGCTGATCGACGACCTGCTCGCCTCTTCGAAGCATCTCAAGGTGGGCGAAACCCTGGAGACTCTGAATCAGCCATTTCGCATCTCCGGCATCGTGGAACACGGCAAAGGCGCGCGTAAATTCCTGCCGTTGAAAACCCTGCAGGAGCTGACCGGCGCACAGGGCAAGGCGTCGATCTTTTACCTCAAGCTCGATGATCCCAACAATGCCGACGCGGTGGTGCGCGAGATCAAGAATATTCCCGGCATGCAGGGTTATGGCGTGCATTCGTTGAAGGAATATCTCAGCCTGATGACTTCCAGCAGTATTCCTGGACTCTCGACATTTATCGCCGTCGTAGTCGGGATTGCCATGGTGATCGGCTTCATCGTCATCTTCCAGGCCATGTACGCGGCGGTGATGGAGCGCACGCGCGAGATCGGCATCCTCAAGTCGCTCGGCGCGGGCAAACTATACATCGTGAACGTGATTCTGCGCGAGACCCTGCTAATTGCGATTGCCGGCATCGTTCTTGGGATCGTGGTGAGCTTCGTCGCCAAAGCCGGTTTGCGTGTGAAGTTCCAGACATTGCCGATCTTGATCACGCCCGAGTGGTGGGCGATACGGGCACCCGTCATTGCGATTATTGGCGCTATGGTCGGAGCCTTCTACCCCGCGCTGAAGGCCGCACAGAAAGATCCGATCGATGCGCTGGCGTACGAATAAAGCAGCACTCAGTGATCCGCAACTGGAAGGGCGCGGCTTGAGCAGTGTCCTACCAGGCCCCGGAAAAGTCTGGGCTGTAACCCCTGAGGCGCTTGGAATTCGTTGCCGCGGATTTATGAGATCAGTTGATCAGCTCTGCCTAAGGCGCTGAGCGACCTTCATTGGCACTTCTGTTGTTCCTATTCGTCGTTGTTTGTTGGTCGTCATCCAGAGCGAGGAGGAGGTCACAGCTTGGCAATTGACTCGCTCTGCCCTCCTTCCCCGCTACAATCAAACCCATGGCCAACGTTACTCTCTCCCTGCAAGGGCGCGTCGCGCTCATCTCCGGAGGGTCGCGCGGCATTGGCGCTGCCACCGTCCGCCTGTTTGTCCAGGCGGGGGCTCGTGTCGTCTTCAACTACGTGCGCGCGCAGGCTGAAGCAGACCGCTTGGTAGCCGAGTTCGGAGCCGACCTTTGCCATGCTGTGCAGGCTGATCTCAGGGGAACTGCGACAGCCGAACCGCTGGTGCGAGCTGCGGTAGAACGTTTTGGCGGGCTCGATGTGCTGATCGCGAACCACGGGGTCTGGCCGTCGGAAGACGCTCCGGTGGATCAGATGTCCGATGACCAATGGCACACCACAATGGCCGTAAACCTTGATGGCGTTTTCGCCCTGGTGAAGCATACGGTCGCGGAGATGAAGCGGCGGGCCGGCGGCGGGCACATCGTGCTGATAAGTTCCACTGCAGGCCAGCGCGGCGAAGCCGGCCACTGCGACTACGCGGCCACCAAGGGCGCGCTGATCAGCATGACGAAGGGTCTTTCGACGGAACTGGCGCCCTTCGGCATCTACGTGAATTGCGTGGCGCCGGGATGGGTTGCCACCGGCATGTCGGCAGACGCCCTCAATGATCCCCAGCGGAGCCGAGAAATCCACGACACGATTCCCCTGGGACGTGTCGCCACGCCGGAAGAAATCGCCGCGCCTATTCTTTTTCTCTGCACGAAGCACGCAGGCTTCATCACCGGCGAAATTTTCAATGTGAACGGCGGCGCGGTGCTGGCCGGCTGAAAACTTCGCAACGGGCTGCCGTCCGCAAAGTTCTTCCGGTTCTTACGCACCGGACTTGGTGAGACCGTTCTTACATTTCGGAATCGTGCCGGCATCTTTGGTGAAGGTAGCGTTATCGGAGAAGACACCGCCGGCGGACTTGTTGCCGAAATTTGATTTATCGCCCGTAGAACCACCCGCAGAAACGCAGGCTCCTGTAAGGTGTAGTTGAAATTGAACTGCGTTATCTGAAACGGCTTGAGCGCGTACGTGGGTGACGCCATGCTGAGGGGATCGCCGACTTCCAGCGTGTCCTGGCAGAAGTCTTTGGGAACCTGCCCGACATTTTCCGTGTCCCTACCCCAACGCGGCGTGGTGTTGCCGTTCTTGTTGGGCGTCCTCACGTGGATCATCCATCCACTCGCCTATCTCGTGGCTCAGGGGGAACGTAGTGGGGGCGGTCGCCGCTAGGAATCCCGAAGTATCGAAGTCGGCAACGACATAGGTCTGCAGATCGCCCGCCGCATTCTTGTAAGAGCTGTGGTATCCAACAAAGCAGTTGTCCGGCAACGGATCGCAGAATTCTATGCTGTCAGTCAGGATGATCGGTAATATTTGTGCCGGATTGAGGCCGTCGTTCTTCAGCGAGTTGATCTCTGTCCTGACCACGCCGTCGAAGAAATTGATGTCGATCAATCCATAGGGTCCGCAAAAGCCCGTGACGCGCGGGATGCGGCTGATGCCTACCAGGTTCGGCACCTTGATCACCTTCGTTGGCATATCGACCACGCCGGTCAGCAAGACCTGATAGCTTGTGTCTTCGACGGACTGCCAAAAGTTGGCGCGCTGAAAATAGTCGCCATATTGCATGATCGGAGCCTTCTTGAGGCCCTTGCTCACGTCAACCCCATTCAGCTTCGGATACTTGAAAGCCAGAAACAGCGGCCACTGCAGCGTTACGGCGGCCGCCGACACGGCGTTCATGTTGTTGTCCTTTAAGCATGGGCCTACGGAGGTTGGATCAAAGGTGTGATGTTGTTGTCCTGAAAGTCGAGAACAGAATCCAGGATGATTGTCTGGATCCGGGTTTGTTTTGTGATTGGTCTTGACCGAAGGATCCAAACCGACCATATAGCCCGCAAAGGCGTTCCCCGGCTCAGCACGGCTGGACACGACCTTATAACTCCACAACGGAATCGTCTTGCCGAAATCTTCGGCTGCTGCCAGGTCACCAGAAACCTGCTCTCGCGGCGTTTTCTGTGCCAGGCAGAATGTGGCCATAAAACAGAGCCCAAGGGCTGCAACAAAGAGACGTGAAGACAGTGTGCGCTGCATTTCAGTACCCTTCGAGATCGGAAAAGCGTCGACCGGATTTGCTTGCATGGCAAGGCCTCGACAATTTTCGAGAGGAGCAATTCGGATACCGCGTCGTGCCAAGAACCCCTGATTTGGCCCGGCGAAATGTGGGTTGTGAGTAATCCGCTGAAGGGTGAGGCCTTACGGGCCGTGGATTTTCCAGGCACCGCCGGTTTCGAAGACATGGCCCGAACGCCGGTTCGTG
>Ga0306923_10008141_pt1 | contig 10508 bp, 12 predicted proteins | sample sta12Can44000108_FD_203841 | JGI IMG/M metagenome (GOLD analysis project Ga0306923, IMG submission 203841) | Lab enrichment of tropical soil microbial communities from Luquillo Experimental Forest, Puerto Rico - statanox.12C.anox.44.000.108 (v2)... | ecosystem: Environmental > Terrestrial >...
CGTCGCTCGCCGCGCGGCTCGCCTCCGGGAGCCATGTCCTGCAGTCGACCCGCGCCGGGGTGCCCGCGTCGACGCCCGCCTTCCAGGCCGGGCTGTTCTACGGCGTATCGCCGGCGGTCCCCGGCTTCGTCTGGTTCGACCGGCGGACGGGGCGGGAGGTGCGCATGGACCGCGCGGCCGATGCGGCGGAGGTGGAGCGTCGCGTCGCCCGGAACGGCCCGGGCCTGCTGCGCGGGGGGACGTCGTACTTCTCCATCCTGTCCGGCGGCGCCGCGCTCCCACACTTCTGCCTGTCGGGCGTCGCCGGGGAGCTCGACCTCGAGTGGTACCAGCGCCACATGGGCGCCTGGGACGCCGTCGCCTCGCTGCTCGCCCACTCGGTCACGACGGCGCGCTCGGCCGCGCGCGTCGCGCACGAGATCGGCGTCGGGGTCGTGGACGGCCTGCGCTGGTCGGTCGCGGTCGGCCGCGCCAAGCACGAGCCGCGCTTCCTCCTGCACCGCGTGCTCGTGGCGGCGGTGCTGCGGGAGGTCTCGGTCCAGGCGATCCTGCTCGACCTCTCGCGCGGCGTGCCGGCCGTCTACGTCGATTTCCTGCCATTCGACGAGTACGCCCACCGCCGCGGACCCGACTCCGAGGCCGCGCTCGGCACGCTCCCCTCGATCGACGCCGCGGTCGCGGCGATCCTCGCCGGCGCCGACGCCGTGCCGGAGCTCGGATACGAGGTCTACGTCGTCTCGGACCACGGGCACGTCGCGACGCGGCCGTTCGAGTCGCTCGCGGGCGTGTCACTCCCGGAGTACGTTGCGCTCGCAGAGCGCGGCGCGCCGCTCCCGCGCGGCGCCGCGCACGGCAGGCCGAACCGGGGGATCGCCGGCGGCCGCACGGTGGGCGCCGCAGGTGCGGACGGTGTCTTCACGGCCGAGGCGGGCGACCTCGCGCACGTCTACTTCCTCCGCGATCGCGGGCCGCTCCCCCTCGACGCGCTGCGGGCGCGCCACTGGCGCGTCCTCGCCGCGCTCTCGGCCAGCCGTGCGGTGGGGATCCTCGCCGTCCGCGGCGGACGGCGCGGGCTGGCCCTCGTGCGCGGCGACCTCGTCGATCTCTCCGATCCGCTCGAGGTGCAGCGGCTCCCGCACCCCCAGCCGGCCCTCCTCGCCGCCTACCTCGCCGACCTCCTCGCGCTGCCGGAGTCCGGCGACGTGGTGGTGCTCGGCTGGCGCGGCGAGGGGCGCGACGTGATCGCCTACGCGTGGGAGTTCGGGTCGCACGGCGGCATCGCGCCCGAGGAGCTCGAGAGCTTCGTCATCCACCCGGCGGAGCGGACGCGCTCGTTCCCCCACGTCGTCCGCCCCTCCGACCTGTACCGGTTCTTCGAGGACGCGTACCGGCGCCCGGACGAGCGCGGGACTCGGCCGCGCCGCGCGAGCTGCGACGCCGAAGCCGCGGAGCCGCGGTCGCCGTGAGCGATCGCCGGTCGTGGGCCCCGCCATGCGCATGCTGAGCTGGAACGTCCACTCGCTCCGCGGGACGGACGGGCGCCGCGACGCCGAGCGCGTCGCGCGCGTCATCGAGGAGCTCGCCCCCGACGTCGCGGGGCTACAGGAGGTGGGCGGCGTGCTCGACCCGGACGGCCCCGCAGACGCGGCGGCGTGGCTCGGCGGGCTCACCGGCATGCAGAGCGCGTTCGGCCCGACGATGCACTTCCGCGGCCACCCCTACGGGAACGGCATCCTGTCGCGCCACCCCATCCGCGCGACGCGCACCTACGACCTGTCCGTCCCGGGGCGCGAGCCGCGCGGGTGCCTCCGCGCCGACGTGGACGTGGGCGACGCGCGGGTCCACTTCTTCGCCGCGCACCTCGGTCTCCACTGGCGCGAGCGGCGGCGCCAGGCCGCGCAGCTGCTCTCCGCCGACATCCTGCGCGACGCCGCGCTCGAGCACCCGCTCGTGCTCGTCGGCGACTTCAACTCGCTGTCGAACCGGGCCGGCGTCCCGCGCTGGCTCCGGCGCCAGCTCGTCGACTGCGCGCGGAGCGCCCGCAACGAGGGCCCCACGTTCCCGTCGTGGTTCCCGCTCCTGAGGCTCGATCACGCCTACGTCGACGCGGCGTTCCGCGTGCTCGGCTGCGAGGTGGTGCGCTCCGCGCCTGCGCGGCTCGCGTCCGATCACCTGCCCCTCCTCGTGGAGCTCGAGCTCTCCCCGACCGCGCGGCGCCCGCCCGGTCCGCGCCCCGTCGAGACCGCCGGCGTGGAGACCGTCCTGCGCGCGCCGAGCTGAGCGGGCCGCGCGCGGACGACGCCAATACCAGGCGGGAGGGTGATGCCCGGGCCGACCATGCCCACCCTGTAGCGCGGGTCGCCGGAGAGCGGGCGGGAGGAGACATGGACTGGACGGACTGGGGCAAGAACTGGAGAACGGCGCGGAAGTACCTGGATCGCGAGGAGATGCTGAAGCGAATCGGCCTCGAGCAGCGCTCGCCGGCCGGCGACGTCTTCACCGGGCTAGGGCTGTTCGCGGTGGGCGTCCTCGTCGGGGCAGGGCTCGGCCTCATGTTCGCTCCCAAGCGCGGGGACGAGATGCGGCAGCTCGTCGGCGAGGCGTGGAAGAACCGGGGGCGGCAGCCGGCGGAGTTCGAGCGTCACATGGGCGTCGAGTCGGGCCTGCCGCCCACGCCGACGGGCAGCCACTAGCTCGCGCGCCGGCCATGCCGGCGCCAACCAGACGGGCGGGCGCGCGCGCGTCCGCCCGCACGCTTCTCGGGATCAGCCCTCCCCGGCGGCCGGCTCGTCCGCGGCCGCGGCGATGCGGGCCCAGAGCGCGTCCGTGCCCGTCCCCTCGATGGCCGAGAACGGCACGACCTCTCCCCGCGCGAGGCCGAGCGCCTCCTCGGCCTCGCGGAGCGCCGTCGCGCGTCCCGTCTTCGGCAGCTTGTCGATCTTCGTCGCGGCGACGAGCACGCGCCGCCCGGTCGCCCGCAGGAACGCGAGCGCGTCGGCGTCGCTCTCGGCGGGCGGGTGGCGCGCATCGATGATGAGCACGACGGCGCGGAGCTCGTCGCGCCCTCGGAGGTAGTCCTCGATCATCGCGGCCCAGCGCGACCGCTCTTCGCGCGAGACCTTGGCGTAGCCGTAGCCCGGGAGATCGCAGAACCGCACCCGGCGCGGGCGCGCTGCGGGCGTCGGCCGGTAGGCGACGTCGAAGAACTGGAGGGCGCGCGTCCGGCCGGGGGTCGACGAGACGCGCGCGAGCTTCCGAGCGCGAGAGAGCGCGTTCAGCATCGACGACTTGCCGACGTTGGAGCGGCCGACGAAGGCGAGCTCTGCGAGTCCGCCGCGCGGCCACTCGGCGGGGCGCGTCGCGGTCCGGACGAACTCCGCGGAGACGACCTGCACCGCCACCTAACGGGCCCTCCGGTCGCCGCCGTGCTCGATGAGCGAGAGCTTCTTCCGGTATTCGAAGCGCTCGAGGCTGGGGGTCGAGTCCGTGTGGCACGCCGCGCAGGTCCGCTCGCCGGCGTCGACGAGGCCGACGGCGTGCGCGAGCTCGGGGTCCCGCATCACGTAAGACGCGGAGTACACGCGGCCAGCGCCGTGGCACGCCTCACACGAGACCCCCGGGATGCCGTCCGCGAGGTCCGGCGCGTGGCAGGCCAGGCAGCGCTTGTCGTTCCGGCTCCGCTCCGGGAGGCTGTCCCGAGCCCGCGCGTGCGGGTCGGTGTGCCACTTCGCGTACGCAGCGGGGTGACAGGCCTTGCAGGTCTCGGGTCCTACCTTGTCGCCTGCGGCGACGGCGAGCAGGGGGAGCGCAGCGAGCAGGGCGGCGGCGAGCGGGGCGGGGGTGCGCACGGGGGCCGGAGTATAATGCCTCATGCGTCCTTGGAAGCCCGCTCTGCTGCTCCTCGTCGCGATTGCCCCGGCGATCGCCGCGGGGCGTCCTTGGCAGGGCATCCAGCCGGGCACGAGCACCCAGGAAGAGGTCGTCCAACGGTTCGGTGAGCCGACGACGCGGACGAAGCGCGCCGCGAAGACCGTCCTCGCCTACTACGGGGATCAGGCGCTCTCCGGCACCAAGCAGGCGCAGTTCCACGTGGACGGCGCCGGCGTCGTCCAGGAGATCACGATCTTCCTCACCGCCCAGCTCGACGCGGAGACGGTCCAGGGCACCTACGGGAAGCCGCCGCAGCGGACGTTCGTCGAGGACACGTTCCAGAAGGTGTGGGTCTACCCGGCGGCTGGCGTGACCGTGTACTTCGGGAAGGACGGCAACGTCGAGGCGCTCTCGTTCACGCAAGGCAAGGGAGCGTCCCGCCCGCCGGCCAGCGCGGCGCCCCGGTCCGCTGCGGCACCCTGACCGTGCGCATCGTCGGCCTCACGGGCGGGATCGCCACCGGCAAGAGCACCTTCGCCGCCGCGCTCCGCGCGCTGGACGTCCCCGTCGTGGACGCGGACGCGCTCGCGCGCGCCGTGGTCGCCCCGGGCACGCCCGCGCTCGCGGCGATCGTCCAGGCGTTCGGTCGGGACGTCCTCGACGCCGAGGGCGGGCTGGATCGCAAGCGGCTCGGCGCGCGGGTCTTCTCCGACCCCGACGCGCGCCGCCGGCTCGAGGCGATCACGCACCCGGCGATCCGCCAGGCGATGGTCGACGAGACCGCGCGCCTGGCGGCCGCGGGCCACGACCTCGTGTTCTACGACGCGCCGCTCCTCTTCGAGGTCGGGCTCGACCGTGCGCTCGCCGCGGTGGTGGTGGTCTACGCCCCGCGCGATGTGCAGCGCGCGCGGCTCGCGCGGCGCGACGGGCTCTCCCCCGCGGAGGCGGAGGCGCGGCTCGCCGCGCAGCTCCCGATCGAGGACAAGGCGGAGCGCGCCGACGCCGTCGTCGACAACTCCATCGAGGGCGACCTCGCGGAGAAGGCGGCGCGCCTGGTCGAGGACCTCCGGGCGGGCCTCGGGCGGAAGCTTCCCAACGCTCCCCCCGTGCGCTATTGACCCGCGGGTGGGAGCGAGCGAGCGCGTCGAGCTGATCACCGGGTATCCGGGGTTCATCGGCAAGCACCTCGTCCGCCGGCTCGCGCTCGGGCAGGCGCGCGGCGACGCCCGCGGTCGGCTCGTGCTGCTCGTCCTCCCGAAGTACGCCGAGGCGGCGCGCGCGGAGCTCGCCGCACAGGGGGCGACCCGGGCCGAGGTGATCGAGGGCGACGTCGAGCAGATGCACCTCGGCCTCTCCGGCGCCGAGTTCAAGCAGCTCGCTGCGGCGGTCACCGACGTCTGGCACCTCGCGGCCATCTCGTGGCTCGGCGCGGATCCGCGCTTCATGCGGCGGGTGAACGTCGAGGGCACGCGGAACGTGCTCGACTTCGCGTACGCGGCGAAGAAGCTCGAGCGGCTGAACCACTTCTCCACCGCCTACGTCTCGGGGGACCGGATCGGCGTCATCCTCGAGGACGAGCTGGCGATGGGCCAGCGCTTCCACAACGCCTACGAGGACAGCAAGTTCCAGGCGGAGCTGCTCGTGCGCCGCGCGCAGGCCGATCTGCCCGCCACCATCTTCCGGCCGAGCATCGTGGTCGGCGACTCCCGCACCGGCGAGATCGACCGGTTCACGGGGCCCTACGCCCTCGCCATCCTGCTCGTCGCGTCCCCGCTCTCGGTCCCGCTCCCGCTCCCGGGCGACGCCGTCGCGCCGCTGAACGTCGTCCCGGTCGACTTCGTGGTCGACGCCTCCCTCGCCATCGCCCGCGATCCGGCGGGCGCGGGGCGGACGATCCACGTCGTCGACCCCTCCCCGCTCTCCGCGCGCCGGGTCTACGAGATGATCGCGGCGCGCGCGGGGAGGAAGCTGCCGTCCGTCTCGGTCCCCGCACGCGCGTTCCAGGCCGTCCTGCAGCTCCCGCTCCTCGAGCGGCTCTCGCGCGCGCACCGGCCCGCGATCGAGTACGTGAACCACCTCGCCATCTACAACTGCCGGAACCTGCTCGAGCTCCTCGAGGGAACGGGGATCCAGTGCCCGCCCATCACGAGCTACCTCGACCGACTGATCGAGTTCGTGCAGGGGACGTTCGCGAAGCGCCGCGAGGCGGAGATCGAGGGCGACGTGGAGGACCCGCTGGATCCTTCATGACGGGGGCTGCGCCCCCTCCCCGCTGACCGCCAGCGACCGCGCGCTAACGCGAAGCGTCACCCGCGCCACGAACCCGACCCGGAACTTGTGCTCCCGTCCCCGCCCCCTTAGAGGGAAGACATGAAACGCCTCCAGGACTTCACCGTGGGAGACAGCTTCGAGCTGGTCCGGGAGGTCGACCCGTACCGGCCCGTGTATTACGCGGGCGCGTCGGGCGACTACAACCCCATCCACATCGATCCTGAGGTCGGGCGCGCCGCCGGGTACCAGGGCGTGATCCTCCAGGGCATGTGCACGTTCTCGTGGCTCGCCGACGCCTGCGTCGCGTACCTCGGCGACCCCACGCGGCTCGTCCGCGTTCGCGCGCGCTTCACCAAGCCGGTGCAGGTCGGCGACGTCGTGCGCTTCGAGGGGCGGTGCACGGCGGTCGAGGGCGACCGCGTGAAGCTCGAGGTGAGCGCCAGGAACCAGCGGGGCGAGGACGTCTTGAAGGGCGCCGTGGCCGAGGGCCACGTCGCGGAGAGGTGATCGTGGCCATCGACCGCAAGCACCTCGGCCGCCGGTACGGGCCGTTTCGGTTCCAGGTGAGCGTCGAGCAGATCCGCGACTTCGTCGCGGCGGTGGGCGGCGGCGTTCCGGGCCACGCGTTCGCGAACCCGCCCGATCGTTTCCACCCGTACACCTGGGACGAGGACGCGGCGAAGGCGTCGCCGCACGGCGGGATCATCGCGCCGCCGACCTTCGCGACGACGTTCGCCATCGCGCCGTTCGCGCGCGCGTGCAGCGATCCGGACCTCGCCGTGAACGTGCTCCGCCTCGTGCACGGCGAGCAGGAGTTCGAGCTCGTCGAGCCCGTCCGCCCCGGCGACATCCTCGAGACGCGCGGCGAGATCACGCGCATCCAGGAGCGCGGAAACCTCGACTTCCTCGAGGTGACGACCACGACCACGAACCAGCACGGCCGCCTCGTGGTCAAGGGCGTCTGGACGGCGATCATCCGGAACTGAACCGAGGAGCCTCCAGGCTCCAGGAGCCGCTCGCGGGCGGCCGTCCATGAAGCCTGGAGTCCGGAGCCCCGCTTCCCCTACGGCGCGGTCCCCTTCGCGGCCATCGAACGGCGATGGGCCTCGCTGCCCTCGTCGTGGATGAGCTTCCGCACCTGGTCCGCCATATCCGGCGTCATCTTCGCCTGGTGCGCCTGCTGGGCGTGCCGGGTCGCCTGATCCATCACTTCCTTCTCGTCCTTCCCGCGCGCGACGAAGTCGCAGTTCATCCCTGCGTCCCGGCAATGCATGTCCTTCATGGACGGTCCTCCCTTCCCGCGCTCCGTTAGCGCGGGGAGGGAGCGCGGGAAAGCCGCGCACGGGGACGCGCGCGGGCGGGCAGGCGCAGCGCAGCGCGGGCGCTTGGTCGCCCCCGCGTGCCGTGCACCGCTACTCCTCTTCTCCGTCGCCCGCGCCGAGCAGCGCCGCCAGGCTCGGCCCGCCTCGCGCGGCGCCGAGCGCGCGCAGCGCGTCGAGGTGGTGGAGGAGCAGCTCCCGGTTGTCGCCGACGGACAGGTTCTGCAGCTCGAGCGCGCCGATCCGATCCTCGGGCGTGAAGGCGGGATCCTCCACCCGCTCCATCGAGAGCTTGTGGGGGGCGTAGCTCATGTACTGCGCCTCGGTGGCGACGAGCGTCCAGTCGTCGCCGCGGCGAAGCTCGACCGTGACGGAGCCCGTGACGGCCGGCGCGATCCAGCGCGTGAGCGCTTCCCGGAGCATCATCGCCTCCGGGTCGTACCACTTGCCCTCGTAGAGGAGCCGGCCCAGCCGGCGGCCCAGCGTGAAGTAGAGGTCGAGCGTGTTCTCGTTGTGGATCGCGGAGAGGAGCCGCTCGTACCCGAGGTGGAGGAGCGCCATGCCCGGCGCCTCGTAGACGCCGCGGCTCTTCGCGTCGATGACGCGGTTCTCGATCTGATCGCTCATCCCGAGCCCGTGCCGCCCGCCGATCCGGTTCGCCTCGACGAACAGCTCGAACGGTGACGCGAAGCGCTTGCCGTTCAGCTCGACGGGCCGGCCCTGCTCGAAGACGATCGTGATCTCCTCGGCCCGGATCGCGACCTCCGGCTTCCAGTGCGCGACGCCCATGATCGGGTTCACGATCCGCATGCCCGTGTCGAGCCGCTCGAGATCCTTCGCCTCGTGCGTCGCCCCGAGCACGTTCGCGTCGGTGGAGTAGGCCTTCTCCGTCCCCATCTTGTAGGGGAGCTTCCGGCGCTCGAGATACTCGCTCATCTCCTTGCGGCCGCCGAACGCGGACACGAAGGCCTGGTCGAGCCACGGCTTGTAGATCTTCAGCTCCGGGTCGACCAGGATGCCGTACCGGTAGAACCGCTGGATGTCGTTGCCCTTGTGCGTCGAGCCGTCGCCGAAGACGTGGACGCCGTCCTCGCGCATCGCGCGCACGATGGCCGTCGTCGTGACGGCGCGCCCGAGCGGCGTGGTGTTGAAGTACTTCTTCCCGCCCGAGGAGAGGTGGAACGCGCCGCACTGGATCGCGGCGAGCCCCTCGCGCACCATCGCGTCGCGGCAGTCGATGAGCCGCGCCTTGACGGCGCCGTGCTCGAGCGCGATGGGCGGGATGTCGGCCGGGTTCGCCTCGTCGGGCTGGGCGAGGTCGGCGGTGTACGCGTGGACGGCGAGGCCCTGCTCGGAGAGCCACGCGACGGCGCAGCGGGTATCGAGGCCGCCGCTGAAGGCGATGCCGAGCGCGGTCCCCTTGGGCGGGAGCGACTTGTAGATGCGGCTCATGGTCCCCGCCACCTAGCAGGAAAACGGCCCGGGTTCCAGCATCCTGTGCCGCTCGGCCGGGCGACGGCCTTCAGGCTTCCTCCCGAGCCCCGAGCCCCAGCCCGGGCGCGGGCTCGGGCTCGTTCAAGGGACGCCTGCGGGCGAGAGTCACCGCGCCGCGATCACGCCGTCCGCCACGAGGTTCGCCAGGATCCGGGCCGTCTCGAGCCGGGGCAGGCCCGAGACCGCGAAGAGGGCCTCGTAGTCGACCGCGCCGTCGATCTGCGAGAGGAGGAATCCCGCCCGGTGGTCGAGGTTCAGCCAGAGGATCTCCTCCGGCTTGATCGCGAGCCGCGGGACGGCCGACAGGGGGCCGAGCTTGGACTCGTACATCGACGTGAGCGTGACCTCGTTCTGGGCGAGGTACGCGCGCGCCTCGGCGTGCTCGGGATCCAGGTGCAGGATCTTCTCGATGAGCTCGAGCGAGCCGGTGAAGTCGCCGAGCGCGAAGAGCTCCCGCGCGGCCCCGAGCCACGCGTCGATCTCGGCCCCCGCGCCCTCGGGCGGGGGGGCCGCCGCTGGCCGGGGCCGCTCCGCGACGGCGCCGAGATCGATCCCTCCGTCGGGCTCGAGGACGTAGGTTGCGACCGCCGACGGGCCGTCGTCCCAGGGTGAGGACGCGGCCTCGACCGGCGCGCGCGGCGCGGCGTCGGGGCGTGCGCCGGCGGCGCCGGGCAGGGGCACCGGCGCCGCCACCCCCGGGTGGACGGGGCGCGTCGCGCCAGGGGGGGGCGTCGTCGAGGGGGTGACCGCGTGGATGCGCACGATGTAGCCGCGCGCCTTCGCGTTCCCCGGCTCGAGCTCGAGGACCCGCTGGAAGGCGGCGAGCGCGTCCTTCACCCGGCCCGCGAGGTAGGCCTTGATCCCGCGATCGATGAGCTCGGCGACGGTCGACACGCTCATCTCCCGCCCGGGCGTCCGTCGGCGAGCCCGCGGAAGAGCTGCAGCGTCCGGTCGAGCGGCTCGAGCTCCGCCTCGAGCGCTGCGGCGTCGCGCGCCTCGATCGCGGCGCGCGCGCGGACGAGCACCGCGCTCGCCTTCTGGATCGCGTCCTTCCCGAACTTCGAGCGCTCGAGCGCGCCCTCCACCGCCGGGACGAGCGCCTCGATGTCACGGATCATCGCCAGCGCGCGCTCGCGCCCCTCGTCGAGCTCCTTCCACGACCGCTTCTTCTCGAGGAGATCGTCGCGCTGCTCGTCCAGGATCTTCTTCAGCTCGGCCTCGGTGAGTCCGCTCGTCGCGGTGACCGTGATCGACTGCTGCTGGCCGGTGGCCACGTCGCGCGCCGAGACGCCCACGATGCCGTCGGCGCTGATGTCGAACGTGACCTCGATGGAGACCTCGCCCCTCCGCGCCGGGCGGATGCCGTCGAGCACGAACTCGCCGAGCAGCTCGTTGTCGATGGCGCGCTCGCTCTCGCCCTGAAGGACCGCGATGCGCACCGACGTCTGATCGTCCTGGACGGTCGTGAAGAGGTGGGTCTGGCTCGTCGGGACGGTGGTGTTCTTCGGGATCACGGTCTGGAAATAACCGCCCACGACGAGAGGCCGAGGTTCT
>Ga0306923_10008142_pt1 | contig 10507 bp, 13 predicted proteins | sample sta12Can44000108_FD_203841 | JGI IMG/M metagenome (GOLD analysis project Ga0306923, IMG submission 203841) | Lab enrichment of tropical soil microbial communities from Luquillo Experimental Forest, Puerto Rico - statanox.12C.anox.44.000.108 (v2)... | ecosystem: Environmental > Terrestrial >...
CACGATGCCCCAAACCCGCGCCGCGTCTTCATCTCAGGCCAAAAACGCGGGGTCTTCGGCCGCATCAAACGCGAGCTCACGCGGCGCTCCGCCATCGAGGCGGTGATCGGACATATGAAAGCAGAGAGCCATCTCGGCCGCTGCTATCTCAAAGGTCGCGCCGGCGATGCCGCCAACGTCATCCTCAGTGCCGTCGGTTACAACCTTCGCCTCGTTCTCGCCTGGCTGAGGATCATTTTGCGCGTCATCCTACTCGCGCTACTCCAGACCTTCACAATTCGGCCAGCCCTTAAACCGGCTTCTTAACGGGCGACTGGTTAAACGCTGCCCATGCGGCCTAATATATGTATTTCAAGAGTTCGTTTTGGAATGCGAGCAATCCCTGCTCCGTTTTCCACCAGTCCGAACGGGTATAGCCCAGGGGTTCTACCGCCGGGACCTCGATGCTCACGTCCGTGCTGAAAAACTCGTGACGAAAAATCCAGCGCACTCGGCGAGCCGAAAAGATCTCGCTCGGGATAATGAACACCGAAGCGGCATTCCGCTCGGCCCACTCCCTCAGCGCGACTGCCTCATCTCTGGTATTTTTGCTTGCAGCTCCAAATGTTTCAATAGCACCGGGCGGTACTCCCAACTTCACGAGTATCTCGCGATTGAGTTCAGTGTGTGACGGCATCGCGTCCATGCTGGCTGCCCGCTCCTCTGGTGCCTGAGAGACCAAAATCTTATCGGCAAGACCTCTTCGCCACAGCTCCGCCGCTTCGAAAGGCCGAGTTACAAGTCCTCCACCGAGGACGACAATCGCGTTCGCGCGACTCACGGGATCCGAGACGATCCATAGGCTTGCAGAGCCAAGGAGCACGGGCTCGCGCACGAGCCAGCCACATGCCGCAATACTGGCCAGCACGAAGATAACTGCGGCGCAGCGCCAAAAACGATACTGCCACGGCAACCGCCGGGACGCAGGAAAATGGCGCCCGGGAAAGCGCGACGAATGAACTGAATGAGCCGTTGGTGCGATATTGCGCAAACGTCCGCCTACTCTACTCATTGCGTTAGCAAGGAGCCGTCGCAGTCGTCTAGTAGCTATCCCCCTTACTGTCCAGCCTCCGCTTGCGGCCGACAACTCCGCTACCGCGCCGATGATGTGATAGAGACTGGTAGCTCGCGCCGGCTCGAGGATGAAGACGTTGTCGGCGCCCAGTTGATCGAACCAGACGCCTTCGGTCGGCGTGGCGAGAAAACGCCGCAGTCCCTTGATGGCTGCGGCAACTTCATCCTTGGACCGGCGCTGCGCGAGATAGGCACGAATCCGTTCCGCGTGCGGCCACAAGCGCGCCACCGGATCATGGATGCCGCCGTCGGCTAGCACGGCGTTGACCGCCACGCCGCGACGCGGATTGAGGCCGCGAGAGTCGTCGAATGCGATCAACCGCGGCGCCGCTTCGGGCGGCTTTCGGGCGGTGAGTCGCACCCAGCGATCCAGCAGAAATGCCCACTCGTATTGGTGCCCAGGCTCGCGGATACGTCCTTCGACACCCGGCGCCGGCGACCAGTCCGCGGCAAAGAATTCGCCCAAGGCCCCTCGGATCAATGAACTTCTCCAGGCAAAGGGTGGCAATGGCATCCGCCATGCGGCGCCAGCCCGGATCGCTTTCGATGGCGATCCAGGCGAGTGCGGCTTCGAGCAAATGCATGTGCGGGTTCGAGCGTTGCGGAAGCCGCCCGGCGCGATCCTCGACAAAGCCGCCGAGCGGGTGAGCATAGGATTGCTCGCGGGCTCGACATCGTGCGCAAGACGCTGGGGCAGCACGAGATCGCCACCTTACAGACTACCGCCCTCGATCAAACTGCCGGCATGGTCCATTTGACGACCACGCTGGCCCATGCCTCGGGCGAGTGGATCGCCTCAGATTGGCCGGTCTGTCCGATCGCGGACACCGTTAATCCCCAGCGCATGGGCGCCGCCCTGACCTACGCTCGCCGCTACGCCCTGTTCACGCTCGTCGGCATCGCAGGGGAGGACGATCTTGATGCGCCTGATCTCTGTGAAGAGACCTCATCGTCGTCAGCGGTCGACCACTCGTTTAGGCCGACGGACGATCAATCTCGCATGCCGCCGCGAACGCCTGGCAATGGATACGTCCATCGCGGCAGGAAGGGCGAAATCCCGGTCACCCTCGACCCTGAGCAATCGGCCGCGCTACGCGAGAAGTTGCTGGCCGAGCTTGAGAACATCACCTCGGCTGATCTCGCCGCGGCTTGGGCGCGTGAGGCGCTTAGCGCCAAGAACAGCCTCACGGCGACTGATGCCAAGCTCGTCGAGGACACGTTGAACGGAGGCTATCGGAGCTCCCCTCATCCAACGCGGCTGCAGCCGAGCCCGAAGTGATTGCCACCGCCGAAAGCAGCGACCCGGGTCATGCGAAGGGCATCGACAAGAGCATCCTCACGCTCGCACGTCGGTATCGCAACCGGGAGCATCTGCGCTATGTCGCCCAACAGGCGTGCCTCATCTGCGGCCGCAAGCCCGCGGACCTCCACCACCTCGGATTCACGCAGCCCCGCGCACTCGGCCGCAAGGTCAGCGATGAGTTCGCGGTCCCACTCTGTCGAGGGCATCACCGTGCGGTGCATCGTTCCCGCGACGAGCGCGCGTGGTGGCGGCAGGCCGGCATTGACCTGATCAAGGTTGCCCGCAGGCTCTGGAGGCAGACGCGCGGAATGGGATAGCAGCAGTCTGAGCGAACGGCATCACCTCAGCCGCATGTAGCTGCCCCATCTCCTGAGCCCAAGAACGAGGAAATCGACGCCACCGCAACGCCGCAAGAAGAACCCCGCTTGCCGGATGTTGCCGGCTAGCAGGGCCGGCGCGGCTGGATGCAGGATCACCAATGACGATGTAGACACCTACCGAACCCATGTCTCGGACCTTCCGGGGCATCCGGATTGGGCTGGAAGCGCACTACCAGCCGTTTATACGATAACACCGGCCAGGACGAAGAACGCCCGGCGCGTCTTTACGGCAACTTGGTCTGCCGAGCCGGCATTCAGCCGCCGGAATGGTAGTGGTGTTTTTCCAGAACCCCTTTGCGGGGAATTATGCGTTGGATGCGGACCACTGGGAAGCGTTATATACCGATCGAAATTCGTACTCACTAGCATTCTAACATTCTGGCGGACTTTAACAGCCGCGTCGAATTGGTGATTACCAGCACTCAGGGCGCACGTGGCGCCCAGCTTATCAGATTCTAACATTTTGGTTCGATTTAACATTTGCGCGCGACTGCTCTCCTGGTATAGATGGCGCGTCGAGTTTGACCGGTCGGGCGGACGCCAGGACGTTATATAACCCTTGAGAGTAATGAGGCAAACAGATGTTTAGTGATCGCCGCGTTCTTGTCACAGGAGGCGCGGGATTCATAGGCTCCCATCTGTGTGAGCGACTGCTCGCCCGCGGGGACGAGGTCCTCTGCGTGGACAACTTCTTCACAGCAACGCGTCCGAACGTGTCGGGCCTCATGTCGAACTCCAGATTCGAGCTCGTTCGACACGATGTCTCCTTTCCGCTCTATGTCGAAGTCGACAAGATTTATAATCTCGCCTGCCCCGCGTCACCGATTCACTACCAATTCGATCCGGTACAGACAACCAAGACCAGCGTCCACGGCGCCATCAACATGCTGGGCCTGGCCAAGCGCGTAAAGGCGAAGATCCTGCAAGCCTCGACGTCCGAAGTCTATGGCGATCCCACTGTACATCCGCAGACCGAGGACTATTGGGGCCACGTCAATCCGATCGGGCCCCGATCCTGCTACGATGAAGGCAAACGCTGCGCGGAGACGTTATTCTTCGACTATCGTCGACAGCACAATCTGAAAATCAAGATTGCGCGCATCTTCAACACGTATGGGCCACGTATGCATCCTAATGATGGGCGCGTTGTCTCAAATTTCGTCGTCCAGGCACTCCAAAACAAGGACATCACCGTCTACGGCGATGGCAGCCAGACGCGCTCTTTCTGCTACGTAGATGATCTTATCGATGGCCTCGTGCGATTGATGGAAACCTCGGATGACGTCGTTGGGCCCTTTAATCTCGGGAATCCAGAAGAGTTTTCGGTTCGCGAACTCGCGGAGACGATCATTGCATTGATCGGTTCGTCGTCGAGAATCATTCACCGTCCCCTTCCCGAGGACGACCCCAAGCAGCGACGTCCAGACATCAGCAAGGCACAGGCGATTCTGCATTGGCAACCGAAGACCTCCCTCCGCGACGGCTTGATGAAGGTGGTCGTGTACTTCGAGCGGCTGCTCTCCGGACAAGAGGCTCATGCCTAAGCCAAAGATAACGGCCGCTGCATAACGCGCAGCATCGTTTCCCGCCATCAAAGTGGTGGCGCGTAACTCAGTTATCGATCGGACAAAATTGCTGCGACCTCAGCTGTCCCGCCGGAACCTCGAGCCGATCGAGCTGGGACAGCGCGAACCGCTTGGACCTCCGCCAGGAAATCGCCAACTCGCAATTGTCTTCAGTCAGCATTAAAGCGCGACCGTATCGGGCAAGCCATTCCTGCTAAGAAGCACATCCGCTGCCCATCGTGCCACGGCACTTTCTTCAGGCCGCCCCGACGGCCGCGGAACACGAACAGATGGCCGTTGTGAGGATTGCGCCTGAGCGTCCCCTGCACCAGCAGCGCCAAGCCATCGGAGCCGTTGCGCATAGCGGATTGGTCGCCTGCGTCAGCGCTTCATCAGAAGAACTTTCGCCAGCCGCTGCCCATTCAGGCAATGCGGCGACCCCTCCTGCACGGACGGAAACCGTAGAGATCGGAGACAGCCCCTATATACCCGCGTGTCTCACAATAGATCGACAGCCAGAGATGAAGTCGCAATCCCATCGTCCATCACTTGGCTGTGAGCTTGCGGCCGGAGTTTTGGGAGAGGTATTTGCTTGCTGACTTGCTGTTAGTTAGTCCAGACAGCCTTGACGCCTCTCCAGCCCGCCGCAACGCCAGGCACCGCATCAGATTACCCCAATCAAGCGCGTCTCATGTGCTAGGAACCACGCAGGGATTGCTTCCTCTACTGATCCAGCAGAGAGCAGTCTGTTGTAAGGGTTGATGGCAACGCACGCCAAGTGAGCGAACCTCCTGTCGTTCAATGTCCCGGCTGTCATCAGCCGATGGAACCAAAAGGACGCGCTTCGGTCACGGGCCATCTCGTGGACATTCGCTACGTGTGCGCGGCGTGCGGCATGGAGACGAAGCGCACCGTTAAAGAAGAAGCGTAGAAGGGCTCCGGGGAGGTTCATCGCGTAACCTCCGAGTGATCGAGCCGCCGTCGCAAAGCGACCGGGCCTCCAATCACAGGACCCTCGTGAGCATCCGTCCGCACGACCGTGCGATGATCTGCTATTCGTTGAAGGGGGCGCACGATCCATGGCGCTCACACACGAGGAATATTATGGATCGCCAGCAAGCCGGTGGCGTTCTAAGCGGTTCTGGCGATTTCTGTTGCCTTTGCTCAAAGAGGTCCGCGCTGCACGCGGCCGTTTGCGCATCCTAGACGTCGGTGGCACATCACAATATTGGCGTCCATACCAAGCTGAGTTGCGTACGCTTGATACTGCCATCACGCTCCTGAACCTCCAGCAACTGGACGACATACGCGATGAGAATTTCACACGTGGCAGCGCGACCAATATCCCGTTCCCCGACGGCGCGTTCGATCTAGTCCATTCGAATTCCACCATCGAGCACGTCGGCCCTTGGCCGCAAATGTTGAAGGCGGCGGCCGAGATCAGGCGTCTTGCGAATGCCTATTACGTACAGACGCCAAATTTCTGGTTTCCAGTGGAGCCGCACTTCAGAGCGCCGTTGCTCCATTTTCTACCGGAGCAGTTGCGCGCGCGGCTGGTGATGCGACTGCGCCTCGGTTTCGCTAAAACACGATCCGCAACCATCTCAGATGCTATGCTTCAGGTCCAAGATGCAAGGCTTCTGGACCGCTGGCAGCTTGCAGCCCTCTTTCCAGATGCCGCAATCTTGGACGAAAGATTCGTCGGATTCACCAAATCACTGATCGCAATCCGGAGCCCAGGGACACCTCCGGCTCGTTTCCCGTATTCCACCGGGTAGTAGCAGACACCTAGCAGCCTCGCTCGTGCCAAGCTTTTAGAGTGAGACCTCACGGTGCCAAGCGGCCGCTTCCCTACTCGCAACTGTGGCGAGCGTAGCCTCCGAGTGATCGAACCGGCGTCGCAAAGCGACCGGGCCTCCAATCCACTTCATGACAGGACCCTTTTGAGCGTCTGTCCGCTCGTGGCGATCCGTGGATTGGGCAAGTTGGGCGGTGTTGGGGTGGTGGCTATCATGCACGAATTTTGCAATCTTCCCAGGAACCTAATACAGCATCGCGGAAGAGGTCCGCTAATGGCTTGACCTCTTTGTCAATATTGTGGCGCAGTAGAGCGCGCTCTCGCGCATGCGCACCCATACGCACAATCTCAGATACCGGCGCCTCAACACACTCCCGCATCGCAGACGCTAGCTCATCAACGGAACCTGCCGGGAAAAGCCAACCATCTTCGCCGTGCTTGACCAGCTCGGGAATGCCGGCGACATAGGTTGCCAGAACAGGGCGTTCCAGAGCCATCGCCTCCATGATCACGATCGGCAGTCCCTCGGCAAAACTCGGCATCACAAGCGCGCGGGCCTCCAGGATCTCATTTCTTACTTGATCATTGGTGAGCCAACCCGATATCCGAACAAAGCCGGAAAGTCCCAGCGTCCCGATTGACTTTTCAAGTCTAGCCCGCATCTCACCGTCTCCCGCAAGCACCAACTCAAAGTGGACTCCTTCCCGGACGAGCAAGGAAGCAGCACTGAGGAGTAGCATCAATCCCTTTCCGCGAGACAGCCGGCCAACGTAGACGAGGCGTTTGCAACTCTCAGCGACCGGCCGTGACGGACCCAGGAAGCGTTGATCGACGCCACAATGGACCACTTTGATGTTTTGCCACTGTGTCTCGTCAGTCCAGCGGAAAAGCTGACTACGGGCGAAGGAGCTTATGGCGATAACAAATGTTGCGTGTCTTATCTTGTCTGGAAGTCGGATAAATTCAGGTTTATCAAATTCATCGGGTCCGTGCGCCGTGAAGCTATAACTTAGGCCCGAGAGTAAATGAGTGAATAAGGCTACTTCGGTCGAATTGGTCCCAAAATGTGCATGAACGTGGCGAACACGATCATTGGCCAGCCATGGCAACAATCGACAGGCCTCCGCCAAATAAGCAAAGTGCAAGATTGCGGGCCGATCACTCCGTCGCGTGAAACGCAGCGCCACCCAGAGAGCCGCAGCAAATCGCGTCGGCTTGCGAAGCGCAACCGATAGTGTTGCGGACAGAAGTGGTAACAGCCCGCCTTCGAGCACATATCTAGTCCGCTCCCGCTCTCGAAGATCCTCTGGATCGATTACCTCGTCTTTCCAACCTCGCAGGGCTATGCGGACGACCTCGAATCCGTCCCGTTCCAACGCAACTATCTCTCTGCGAATGAAAGTATGGCTGACCTTCGGATATTGATTGATCACATATGCTATTTTGGTTTTTCCCACGACGATAACCCGTCCTTAGTTGAGGTTCGCAGTGGCTGACCGAAGATATCTCCGGCTTTCTGCCTGTCGGTTGTATCGAATATCCGTTCGCGTTTTAGCACGCCGCGAAGCCTGAAGCAGGTGCCGATAGTTCTGGCCGCAGCTTGATGTCGAGGAGGCCCGCCACGAAACAGCGCTCTGGTTGGTTCCAATTACCACCAGCCTGTGATTTTACTGCAATTGTGTTCAACTGAGAATACGGTCGCCACCCAGTCTGTCGTCCTCAGGTTCACGCTCAGCGATGGCGGAAGGATGAGACAGGGGGCGTTTAGTCGAGCCCTGCTGGCGAACCATTCGATATATCGAGTAGCAATATGTCCCCGCCCAACCTGGTGCATATTTGTCGACTCGCCAACTCGGTTGTTAATTCTTTCCCATGAAGGGACGATATGTGATTTAATGCTTGCGAGCCTGGTCCTTGCCCTTGCCATTCGCCAAGGGGAGGGCTCTGAATATCATCAAATCCGCTCAAGGTCGTTTATCGGATCGGAGAAGCCTATGGGCCCCATTGCCTGGAAAATGGCTTTATTAACTTTCGTTCTGCGAAAAATCATCAGCGCAGGGAAAATAAAAGGTCAGCTTAAAAACTATTTCTCAGGGTGCAGCGTGTCCATCACGGGAAGTGGGAGATGCACCTTTGGGGCAGATAATGTATTTGAAAGAGGCTGTTTTCTGGAGATCCACCAAGGAAAACTAACCATGGGGAACGGCAACTATTTCAATAGGAATATCAGGATCACCTGCCTCGGAACGATCACCATTGGGAATGGCTGCTTGTTCGGAGATTCCGTCCACCTTTATGACCATAACCACGGGATTGACGACCCTAACGGGCCTTTTAAGAGCCAGGTTTATGAGCGGGGCGAGATAAAAATAGGCGATAATGTCTGGATCGGCGCCAAGGCGACCATTCTAAAAGGCGTCATCATCGGGGATGGAGCAGTGGTTGGGGCGGGGGCTGTCGTGACAAAAGACGTAGTGCCTTACGCTATTGTTGGGGGCGTACCGGCCAAATTGATCAAAATGCGGAAGACATAACGGTCTTATTCCGCTTGTGCGCATAAGTCACTCAAGGAGTTTGCTAGTGGACATTGGGCCACCGTGGACCAGAAACGCTCGCCTTACCTGCCGCTGTAGCCGTCCATTGCCGCGCGCGGGCTTCTCCGCCTCAGTCGCAAATTACGGCGCGATGCCGGTTTTGTGGAAGCGTGCGCATGTTCAAGTCCGGCACCAGGTCGGAAATCGTGGACGCGTACGCATGTTCAAGCAAGAGGCGCGTGGATCGCGAGATGGGGCAGGGCTTATCAGCGCGCTGGCGGTTGGATGACCTGTAGCTGGTTCCAGGGAATGCGATCGAGCAGATGACCAGGGCCAGCGTCCGGCCAGCACTGATAGTCCACCTGCGGTGGCGGAAGGTCGCGGCATCCGAGAATGCCACCAACATCCCAGTAGACGTCGGTCCAGCCAGGATAATCGTTTGCGCCCTGTCCTTCGGCCCCAATGGCTGAAAAGCCCCAACCAGCGGTATCGGTCAGCACCATGCCATAGTTCTGGATTGCCTTTGCGATCATCAGTCCATAGGGAGTGAGACCAAGGGCGTCTAAGTTCAAGGAGGCTGGGAACCGGAAGATCATGCCCTCCTTGACCAAGGCCCCCGGTGACCAGCCATCTCCCCTTTGGGCTGGAAACACAAAGCCATCAGAGGACGTGGTTGTGGTTGCAAAGGCCAGGGCGTGATTGATCACGCCTACCCTCTGTTCCTCGATTGTGATTACCAGCCCGAGTCCTGCAACGCTGGTCGCGGAATATCCCCATTTGAGATCTGGGAAATTTGGGTCTTCCAGAAAATACCCTGGATTTCCGCTCACGTTCGTCATATGGCCACCCCATGCCGCACTCCATTCAGGAACGATGTCACCAGCGGAATCCACGGTAGTTCGCCCCGTGGGCTGTGCCAGCCAAAGTTCCCAGAGTTCATTCGTTGATGGCCGATAGATGATGGCCGAGTTGTCGCTGCCTTCGGCCGGTTCAAAAGAGCCGGGCAATGGCACAGCACTTAATTGCCGCTCTACCGGCACCATGTAGACGCCTTCCGGGCCCCTGATCTGCACAGTTGGCACCGTTTCGTCCACGAAGTAGATCGGCACCCCGCTGACATTAACGACCCAGCCAGAAGGGGTGTTGTGGACCAGTTCGGCCACGATCGCTGCGGAGTTGGGATCAAGCGGAGCATTCAAAGCCAACGGCGTATTGACAAAAGTGTTGGCAAATTCGCCATCCTGAATGAACGCATCAGCCCGAAGAGACAGCAACGCCAAGATGGCAGCAAGCAAGAAGCGCATGTTATGCTTCCTTTGCAGCAGTAAGTAGTCGGCCATGAAGAACCAGATTTCAGACGGATTTGGGCTGGGCAGGTAGGCTGAGCGCAGTCAGGTATCAAGAGAGAGCCGAAGGGTCTTTCATTCGCCCATTTGAACTTATACCGAGTCAGCCTAAAAGTATTGGGACCAGACGCAACCAGATTCCAGTCTTGAGACCGTCGGCGTGCGGTATTGGTACGTGGGTCGCTATAAGGTCGCTATAAGGTCGCTATAAGGTCGCTATAAGGTATTGAATCGGGATTCCCCGAATGAACCTCGAATGGCGTGGATGGTAGCAATTTTCTGGATTTGGAACATTTGCCGTGGGATGGCGACCTCGGCCATTTGGAAGGCGACATAGCGGTCGTGGCTCACGACTTTCGCGCCGATCTTGATCAGCTTCTCCTTCAAGCTTGTCAGTGACCAATCCTTGATCGGCTCGGGCGTCGCCAGCGTCCGCAAGAAATTGCCCAGATTGTAGGCGAGCGCATG
>Ga0306923_10008143_pt1 | contig 10506 bp, 4 predicted proteins | sample sta12Can44000108_FD_203841 | JGI IMG/M metagenome (GOLD analysis project Ga0306923, IMG submission 203841) | Lab enrichment of tropical soil microbial communities from Luquillo Experimental Forest, Puerto Rico - statanox.12C.anox.44.000.108 (v2)... | ecosystem: Environmental > Terrestrial > Soil...
CCACAACATTTAAGTCATTATTTTAAACAGTTATTTGCACAGGTTACCAACCCACCAATCGATCCTATCAGGGAAAGACTGGTAATGAGCTTGGCAACATTTGCAGGTAATAACGGAAATCTTCTCGTAGAAAACCCGTTGGACTGCCATAGTGTAGCATTGAAACATCCAATACTTTCCAATCATGGATTAGAAAAAATCAGAAGTATTGATACCGGTATCTTTCAGGCAAAAACATTACAAACTTATTTCAGGGCCGATGGCAAACCCGGCTCTCTGCAAAAAGGTTTGGATCGTTTATGCCGTTATGCAGTTGATTCGGTTGAAGATGGTTTTGAGGTGTTGATTTTATCGGACAGAGCCATTGATAGCGAACATGCTCCTATACCTACTTTACTGGCTACTGCTGCAGTGCATCATCATTTAATACGCAAAGGTTATCGTGGCCAGGTTGGTATTATTGTTGAAGCAGGTGATGTTTGGGAAGTGCATCATTTTGCCTGTTTAATTGGATTTGGTGCAACTGCCATCAATCCATACATGGCATTGTCGACCATTCGCAATCTAAAAGATACCGGTGTTTTAAAAACCGATAAAGACCACGAACAATTAAAGAAAAATTATATTAAAGCTGTTTGTGATGGATTGTTGAAAGTGTTCAGCAAAATGGGAATTTCAACATTACAATCTTACCAAGGAGCTCAGATTTTTGAAATTGTTGGATTAAACAAACAAGTAGTTGATAAATATTTTACAGGAGCTACTTCCCGTATTGAGGGAATGGGACTGGATGAAATTGCAAAGGAAGTTTTAGCAAAACATTTCTTTTCGTTCAGCAAATCAGATATTCCTGTACAACGTTTACCGGTTGGCGGTTTATACCAATGGAAACGCAAAGGCGAGTTTCATTTATTCAATCCGCAAACTATTCACTTATTGCAACATGCTACCCGCACAAACGATTACAGCATTTTTAAGAAATATTCAAAACTTATTAATGACCAAAGTGAAAAAGCGGTTACAATAAGAAGTTTATTAGATTTTAAACGCAATCGTCCATCTATTTCAATTGACGAAGTAGAACCGGCAGAAAATATCTTCAAACGTTTTGCAACAGGTGCTATGAGTTTTGGCTCCATATCTCATGAAGCACATAGTACACTTGCAATTGCAATGAACAGAATTGGTGCAAAAAGTAATACAGGCGAAGGTGGTGAAGACGAGATCCGTTATGAAAAATTAGCAAACGGAGATTCTATGCGTAGTGCTATTAAGCAAGTTGCATCTGCACGTTTTGGCGTAACAAGTTTGTATTTAGCTGAAGCAGATGAATTACAAATTAAAATGGCACAAGGTGCTAAACCCGGCGAAGGCGGGCAATTGCCCGGGCATAAAGTGGATGATTGGATTGGAAAAGTTCGTCACTCCACTCCTGGTGTTGGTTTGATTTCTCCGCCGCCGCATCACGATATTTATTCTATCGAAGATTTAGCACAATTAATATTCGATTTAAAGAACGCAAACCGCAAAGCACGTATCAATGTTAAGCTGGTTTCTAAAGCTGGCGTTGGTACCATTGCTGCAGGTGTTGCAAAAGCAAAAGCAGATGTTGTTTTAATTGCCGGCCATGATGGTGGCACCGGCGCATCTCCTATCAGTTCTATTAAACACACAGGTTTACCTTGGGAATTAGGCTTGGCAGAAACACATCAAACTTTAGTAAAAAATAAATTACGCAGCAGAATTACGGTGCAGGCCGATGGGCAAATGCGTACAGGCCGAGACATTGCTATTGCTGCATTATTAGGTGCAGAAGAATGGGGCATTGCAACTGCAGCATTGGTTGTTGAAGGTTGTATTATGATGCGTAAGTGCCATTTAAATACTTGTCCTGTTGGTGTGGCAACTCAAGATCCTGAATTAAGAAAAAGATTTACAGGCAACCCCGATCATGTTGTAAATTTCTTCAAGTTCATTGTACAGGAATTGCGTGAAATTATGGCTGAGCTTGGTTTCAAAACTGTTAATGAAATGATTGGCCAGGTGGATACATTGCAATTAAGAGAAAATATTACGCATTGGAAATACAGCAAACTTGATCTTTCTCCTATTTTATACAAAGAACCTGCATCGCAATATGTTGGATTATATAAACAAGAAGAACAAGATCATGGAATTGCAAATGTGTTGGACTGGAAATTATTAGAAGCAGCGAAACCTGCAATTGAATCACAACAAAAAGTAAAAGCTTCTTTTGATATAGTAAATACCGACAGAACGGTTGGGGCAATTTTATCAAACGAGATCACAAAAAAATATCGCTCTGCAGGATTACCCACAGATACCATTCATTTTAAGTTTACAGGTACAGCCGGGCAAAGTTTTGGAGCATTTAATACCAATGGAATTACGCTTGAAATGGAAGGTGATGCCAACGATTATTTCGGCAAAGGATTAAGCGGTGCAAGATTAATTGCATATCCTGCAAAACAAGCCACATTTACTCCGGAAGATAATATCATCATTGGCAATGTTGCGTTTTATGGTGCAACCAGCGGCGAAGCATTTATTCGTGGTAAGGCAGGCGAACGTTTTGCAGTACGTAACTCCGGTGTAAACGCAGTGGTAGAAGGTGTTGGAGATCATGGTTGCGAGTACATGACGGGAGGGCGTATCGTCATACTTGGAGATACCGGAAGAAACTTCGCAGCAGGTATGAGTGGCGGTATTGCTTACATCTACGATGTGAAAGGGAATTTTGCCAACAACTGCAATAAAGAAATGGTTGATCTTGATCCGATCAATGAAGAAGATGCAAAAGAATTATTCATAATGATTGAAAAGCATTTTCAAAACACAGGAAGCACTGTTGCAAAATTTGTGATGGACGATTTCGAAAATCAACAAAGGAATTTTGTAAAAGTATTTCCGCAGGATTATAAAAAAGTCTTGCTGGAGAGAAAAAGAAAAGCTGAGGTGAGCAAATAGTTTTTTATTGAGCCTGAGTTGTGTCACTCACTTGTACGTTCGGTTCTTTAATCATCCGGTTGAGTAACAAGAGACAATAGGCATAGGACAAAAAGTTACATTAATAATCTCTGTGTCTCTGTGGTTCAAAAAAAGTTGAGTTATATGCAAAATGTACAAGAGTGCGACGCAACTTAGCAAAATAGTATTACAAATGCTTGAAACAAAATATATAAAATTTTTACTTTGAGATCTAAAATTAGTCTCAAATCGTAAACCATAAATCTGAAATAGAAAATGGGCAAGCCAACTGGTTTCATAGAATTTTCGAGAGAGCTACCGGCTAAACGTCCGGTGGCAGAACGTGTAAAAGATTATAAGGAATATATTTTGCCTTATACGGAAGATCAATTAAACAAACAGGCATCGCGTTGCATGAACTGTGGCGTACCTTTTTGTCATAATGGTTGCCCGTTAGGAAATGTTATCCCCGAATTTAATGATGCAGTGTACGATGGTAATTGGGAAGAAGCTTACAGCATCTTATCATCGACCAATAACTTTCCTGAATTTACGGGGAGAATTTGCCCTGCACCTTGCGAAAGTGCTTGTGTGTTGGGCATCAATCAACCTCCTATTACCATTGAAGAAATTGAAAAGCATATTATTGAAATTGCTTACGATAAAAAGTTGGTAACTGCACGTAAACCAAATATCAGAACAGGAAAAAAAGTAGCTGTTATTGGTTCCGGTCCCGCCGGATTAGCAGCAGCAGCACAGCTAAATTATGCCGGGCATTTGGTTACCGTTTTTGAAAGAGATGATGCAGCAGGTGGGTTATTACGTTACGGTATCCCGGATTTTAAATTAGAAAAATGGGTAATTGACAGGCGCATAAAAGTAATGGAAGAAGAAGGCGTTAATTTTAAATACAATGCCAATGTTGGTGTAAATGTGAGCATCAACGATTTGTTGAGAGAATTTAATGCCATTGTTTTAGCAGGCGGGTCAACCGTTCCCAGAAATTTACCAATCCCGGGAAGAGATTTGAACGGTGTTTATTTTGCAATGCAATTCTTAAAACAACAGAACAAAAGAAATGCATCAAAAGATCCATTGGCAAATGCAACTATCGAAAGCAATATTTATGTATCTGATATTGTAGCAACAGGGAAAAATGTTGTGGTAATTGGCGGTGGAGATACGGGAAGCGATTGCGTAGGCACATCTAACAGGCAGGGTGCAACATCTGTAACACAATTTGAATTATTGCCAAAGCCACCTGAAAGCAGAACTGCAAATATGCCTTGGCCAACATACCCGATGCTATTAAAAACAACCACTTCGCATGAAGAAGGTGTTGAAAGAAAATGGGCCGTTGCTACAAAAGAATTTATTGGCGATGAAAATGGAAATTTAAAAGCATTAAAAATTATTGACCTTGAATGGAAAATAACTGAAGATGGCAGACCCGCAAGCTTTGTTGAAATTGCCGGCAGCGAAAGAGAAATTCCATGCGAAGCTGCATTTCTTGCCATGGGGTTTTTACATCCGCTGCAAACCGGATTACTGACAGAGTTAGGAATTGAGTTAGACGAGAGAGGCAATGTAAAAGCAACTGAAAAAAATTATCAAACCAATATCCCGAAAGTATTTACTGCAGGTGATATGAGAAGAGGGCAATCCCTTGTAGTTTGGGCCATAAGTGAAGGAAGAGAATGTGCCAGAAAAGTAGATGAATATTTAATTAATGGCCCTTCTATTTTAGAAAGAAAAGATGCAAGCTTAGTAGCTACATACTAAATAAGCCTACCTTTTTAAAAAGCCATCATTTCATTATGATGGCTTTTTTTATTGTGCTTATCCCCGGTAAAAGCAGCAATCAAAAAAAATATTTTTATTGAAAATTATCTATTTTTAGATTACATTTTATAATATGTATTATTTTTTAAAAATTTATTCAATTTTTTATGTAATTTAGCTTTAAATAATTAAATGATATTTATTTAATATTTTAATTATCGAACGCAGGACTATCAGTTTGGCTTTTTGAAACGGATTTTATTACCAAAGACTATTTTATTTCCAGAACTATCCGCTTCAGCAATATTGTTTATAACAAACTAATTATCAATAGCTTTCGAAAACGGGCAAGTTTATTTGCCATAAAATAAAATATCAGGGATTATTAATTTTCTAACACATTGCTTTTGTTGCCACTTAAACATGGTTGTATGATAAAAATAAAAACTATATGTTTTTATTAAAGACGAAAAACCTAAAACACTCGAAATCGGAAATATTTCTTAGCGGCATCAAAAAGGCGTAGCTATCGCAAAACTTCTGGACTAAGTTTTGAAGCCACGCCCATTATTAATCATAAAAATCACTAGCAATGTTAAAGAAAATTTCAGCAGGGACAATCGGTATTTTAAGTTTTATGGCAGCAAATGCACAAGACACAACAAAAACAGCTCCGCCTGCCCCAACCACAACATTTACCTATTCTGTAGATGGGTACTACAGAGCCGATTTTGCAGGACAATTATCTAACAACAAAACAAGTTTCACGAATTCGAATAACTCGTTTGAATTAGGAATGGCATCTGTAAAAGTTGACCACAGCTTTGGTAAAGTTGCCGCAACAATTGATTTAGGTTTCGGAAGAAGAGCTAACGAATTTTCGTACAACGATGCCGGCGCCATGCAAAGCATCAAACAAGCTTATCTTAGTTACGCACCATCTTCAAAAATTAAATTTACCATCGGTAAATGGGCAACACATCTTGGTTATGAATTATTGGATGCTTATGCCAATAGAAATTATAGTATGAGCTATTGTTTTTCTTACGGACCCTTTTTCCATACAGGGTTTAAAGCAGATATCTCTTTGGGCGGAAAATCTGCAATAATGTTAGGTGTTGCAAATCCGAATGATTTTACAAGCACAACTTCTTCTGCCAAAATGTTTTTGGCTCAGTTTAGCACCGGAACCAAAGATGATAAATTAAAAATGTACCTTAATTATCATGGTGGCAGCAGAGCAGATTATACAAAAATCAGCCAGTTTGATTTAGTATTAAACGGTGTTGTAAGCAGCAAATTCGGTATTAATTATGATGGTACCATAGCTAATATTGATGGAAATGCATGGAGCAGTAATATTTTATATTTCAACTACGATCCTACCGGTAAATTTGGTTTAACACTTCGTGGAGAATATTTTGATGATACCAAAGGGGCTGCAGGCATTGGTACTTCTATTTTTCAAACAACTTTATCTGCCAATATTCATTTAGATAATTTAACTATCATTCCTGAATTCAGAATTGATAATGCAAAGGATAAAGTATTTTTTGATAAATCAGGTTTACCAACCGGAGGTTCAGGTAGTTTCTTAATTGCAGCAGTTTATAAATTTTAATTTTTACCCAATTCAATTTTCAAACTTACTTATTTTATCATCATCCAAAATTTAAGCTTATGTTCTCAGCAACTTTGACCCACTTAAAACAACTAGGGAAAAGGCGGTCTAATTCTAAGGCAGTCGTATATCATCTTACAAAAGCAGATAAATGGCGCCTTGCACTTACCATATTTTCAGGAAAAATAATGGCTGTAATCTTGCTGGTAGGTTTAATGAAGATTATTCCTGCTTTCATTGCTTCTCCTGCAAATGCAGCGGAAACCTATACTCCGCACGAACTTGGTATTTTCAATTCTATCAATACCGTATGGACATTAGTTGCCGCATTCCTTGTATTTGGAATGCAGGCAGGTTTTGTAATGTTAGAAGCAGGTTTCGCAAGAAGTAAAGAAACCGTAAATGTATTATTGGAATGTATTTTTGATACAGCTATTTGTGGTATATTATTCTATGCTGTTGGTTATGCGTTTATGTTTAGCCATGGCAATGGTTTTATCGGTTTAAACTGGTTTTTCTTAAATGGTGCACCTGCTACTTACGAAGCAACCGGTGTTCCTGTTTTAGCACACTGGATTTTTCAATTTGCATTTGCCGATACAACTTCAACAATTACATCGGGTGCAATGATTGGAAGAACAAGCTTTAGAGGTGATATTCTTTATAGTATTGGCGTAACTGGATTTATTTATCCAATTATCGGGCATTGGGCATGGGGCCCGGATGGTTGGTTGGCCTTAATGGGTACAGAAGGCCATTTCTTACCAAAATTAGGCCAGGGCTTCCGTGATTTTGCCGGCTCTACAGTTGTACACACAATCGGTGGTGTTATTTCTCTTGCAGGAGCTTTAGTTCTCGGGCCAAGATTAGGAAGAATATTTACAAGAGATGATAAAGAAAAAGGCGGCATGCCGCCTGCACATAGTTTACCGTTAGCAACAGTAGGTGCATTTTTATTATGGTTTGGATGGTATGGTTTTAACCCGGGAAGCACTTTATCTGCAATGGATGCAGATGGCATTGGTAGAGTTGCAGCAAATACAACATTAGCTGCTTGTGCTGCATCGCTAACTGCTATGCTACTACCGTTATGGTTTGGGCCTAATAAAGGAAAATACGATTTAGGATTTACTGTTAATGGTTTATTAGGTGGCTTGGTGGCCATTACAGCTCCTTGTTACTGGGTATCTCCTTTAGGTGCTGTTTTAATTGGATTAGTAGCCGGAATTCTTGTTTACTATGCTACACTTTTATTAGAATATTTAAGAATTGATGACCCCGTTGGTGCGGTTCCTGTTCACTTAGTTAACGGTATTTGGGGAACATGGTCTATAGGCTTCTTTGCATGTGGCTTGTACGGTGCTACCGGTCCTACAGGTGCCGATAATTCTGCTCCTGTAAAAGGATTATTTTATGGTGGCGGTGCCGATGTACTAAAAGCTCAGATAATTGGTAATGCTGCTATTACAATCTCAACATTTATCATTGCAATGCTGTTAATGTGGACTGTAAATAAACTACCTTATCCATGGAAATTACGTGTTGAACCTGAAGCTGAAACAGGCGAAGGACTTGACATTTTTGAACATGGTGTTTCTGCATATCATTTTCAGGATTAAGTACAATAAATTAAAGAAAACAACCAAAACTAACATGAGAAAAGAAAAGCATCCTTTTTAGAGGGTGCTTTTTCTTTAAAGAAACTTCGTTTCCCTAATACTTAAATTCCGCTTCATTTTAATCAGTTTTGAAACAAAATCATTCGTTATTGGCCTGCTTTCCTTCATTTTGAGCCAAACTTTAAAAATGTGGATAACTTTTTCATAAGAAGAAAGCCCATTTTTCTGTTTTTAAAAAACATATTTTTCTTACCCTTCTATTATTTTACTTCTATTTTTAGAAAAAAAAGAAGCTTTTTTGAGGCAATGCTGTTTCAAGCGCAGCAAGTTTTAAGAAAATACAAACATGTGATAATATTTTAATATTTATTGTATTGTTTCATTGTACTTCGCTCATTGTAAATATCAATTTTTTCATATCAACTTTGCAGCGAAATCATTCTTTTAAAACTATAAATATCAGTTATGTTCTTATTAAATGCACAGCTTGGTCAAATAGCAGTAAACACAGCTAACGAAGGCGGTTTAATGGTTGTTGGCATAGTAGCTTGTTTTGCAACATTTGCTTTGTTGCTCTGGAAAAGAGATAACCATTCTCACCAAGCTTAGTTTAAACTTTTACAAAAGTTATTGAATCACCTCTTTTCAGGAGGTGATTTTTTTATTTACGCTTAATTTTAAAACTTTAAAGAACAATTAAAGTCCATTCGCTTTTTCATTTTTTGCCGCATACGGATATACAGATGAACGGAGCGTCGCAAGCGGTGTTGCACATAGCAGTATAGTTCATCTTCTAAAACCATTATGCCGAATTTCTGCTCGCATTAATAATACCGAACGAGCAACGCATTGCTAACTTTTCGTATGTTTTTTTAATTGGAGTATCTACCAATTGTTCTTCAATTTCCCTTACTTTGGTAATGGCATATTGCTGAATGGTTAACAAAGGCATTACTATTCTTTCACGCATTTGAATAGACAAATGCTCTATCGGATAATCGGCCATTAATTCGCTTTTACCAGAAAGCTTCAGGATATACTTTTTTGTTAATTCAAACTCATTGTAAATCTGGTTCCATATCTCTCCATATATTTCATGTGCAGATAAGAATGCTGTAAGTGGAAAAAAACATTTATACATTGCCATCTCGCAATTATCAATCAATGTTTTAAAAAATAAAGAACTTTTATACAATTCTTGCAGTTCCTCAAACTTGCCGGCTTTTTCCATTTCGGCTAAAGCGGTACCCACGCCATAATAACCTGTTACATTTTGTTTTAATTGACTCCATGCACCTACAAACGGAATGGCACGTAAATCTTTTAATGTAAGTTTTGATGAAGCACCACGTTTTGCAGGGCGGCTTCCGATATTGGTTTCAGAATAAAAACGCAAAGGGCTTGCATGGCCTAAATATTCGATAAAATAAGGATGTTCTTTCAATTGAATATATGCCTGGTAACCTTCTTCTGCAAGCATTTGCAATAAGGCTTCTTCTTTAGGTTGTAATGTTGTTGATTTACAGGATAGAATATCATTTGATATTCCTGCATGAATTAATTGCTCGATATTAAACTGAGCAGCATCAATAGTTCCGAAATTCGAACTTACGGTTTGCCCCTGAATGGTTAACTGAATTTCTTTGTTGGCAATATTTTGTCCCATGGATGCATAGAACTGATGTGTTTTGCCACCGCCACGGGCAGGCGGGCCGCCACGCCCATCGAAGAAAACAACATCTACATCATATTTTTTTGAGATATCAGTTAATGATTCTTTGGCTTTATAAATACTCCAGTTTGCCATCATATAACCACCGTCTTTTGTTCCGTCGGAAAAACCAAGCATTATTGTTTGTTTATTTTTCCTTCGCTTTAAATGATCACGATAACAATTATTTTGATACAATTGCTTCATAATATTTGCCGCATGTTTCAAATCTTCTATCGTTTCAAATAACGGAACAATATCTACAGTTAATTTTTCCTTTTTCCACCCGCTTAATAAAAACAAACCATACACTTCAAAAATATTTAACACCGAGTTACATTGACTGATGATATATCTGTTGCAGCCTGCTTCTCCATTTAATTGTTGAATAGATTTTATTGCCGCCATTACATCTAATGTATCTCTGTGAACATCGTCTGTAATAAAAATATTGGTTCCAACTTCTTTATCGATACATGCTAAAACATGCACTTTATCTGCGTCTGATAAACTGTTATAATCAGACGGCAATGCCTCTGTATTTTCTGCAATAGCGGTTAATACTTTTGCGTGGATGCTACTATCCTGACGAATGTCTAAAGAAGCAAAATGCAACCCGAACAATTCAACTTTATTAATTAACGAATCGATCAGATTTACAAATAAATTATTATGCTCATATATTAATTGATATCTTATGTTTTTTAATTCGTTTAATAACTTTTCTTTATCTAAATCAAAATCATATCCCGGAATAAATAAATTATCGTACAATCTCTTTTCGA
>Ga0306923_10008148_pt1 | contig 10504 bp, 7 predicted proteins | sample sta12Can44000108_FD_203841 | JGI IMG/M metagenome (GOLD analysis project Ga0306923, IMG submission 203841) | Lab enrichment of tropical soil microbial communities from Luquillo Experimental Forest, Puerto Rico - statanox.12C.anox.44.000.108 (v2)... | ecosystem: Environmental > Terrestrial > Soil...
CAGCAGCTGGCCGGGGTGGTGTGGGTGGATGAAAAGGCACACGACGTCGCGCGTCTGGAAGCCTACTTTGTGAAGGATTTCAAATTCGGCGGCGGCCTTCTCGCCAACCTGCAAAAAGGCACCAGTTTCGTTTTCGAACAAGCCTATCTCAACAACGAGGTTTGGCTTCCCACCTACGAAGAAGCCCACGTCGGCGCCCGGGTACTGCTGCTAAAGGGATTTAAGGTTAACGAAGTGACCCGCTACTCCGACTACCAGCGCTTCAACATCGAGACACTTTCCACCATCGGCAAGCCGAAGGCCGCCTCGGACGAGCCTCCCGACAAGCCATAACTGCTTCACAGCAGCGGCCGCACCGCGGGCGCCATCGCGTCCAGCACTTCCCGCACTTTGCTCGCGAGCGAGGCCGGCGTAAACGGTTTCTGCAGGAAGGCCAGCCCCGGCTCCAGCACCCCGCCGCTGGTGATCACATTGTCGGTGTAGCCGGACATGTACAACACGCGCAGGTGCGGATGTTTGCTGGTGAGCTTCCTGACCAGTTCCCGGCCGCTCATGGCCGGCATCACCACGTCGGTTAGAACCAGCTGAATGTCCGCCCCGGGAGCGTCGGACAAATTCTGTGCGTGTTCCGGGCTCTCCGCCACCAGCACGTGGTAGCCGTAGGAAGACAGCACCATTTCCGTGAGCTCGCGGACAGCCTCATCGTCCTCGACCAGGAGAACCGTTTCACTGCCTTTCGGCGCCGTGGCCTTGCCGCGGCCAGAGGTAGCGGCTTCCGCAGGCTCGTCAAATCGCGGAAGATAAACCTTAAATGTGGTCCCCTGTCCCGGTTCGCTGTACACCCAGATATAGCCGCCGCTCTGCTTCACAATGCCGTACGTCGTCGCCAGCCCGAGTCCCGTGCCGCGCCCCCCTCCTTTGGTGGTGAAGAACGGCTCGAAAATGTGGGCAGCCGTTTCTGCGCTCATGCCGATTCCGGTGTCCGAAACGGCCAGCATCACGTACGGTCCCGCTTTTACGGTGACGTGCTCGCTCGCGTACCTCTGGTCCAGTTCGGTATTGCAGGTTTCGATGAACAGCTTGCCGCCTTCCGGCATGGCGTCGCGCGCGTTCACTACCAGGTTCATCAGCACCTGCTCAATTTGCGAAGGGTCGGCCTTGATCGTTCCGAGGCCGCCGCCGAGCGTGGTCTCTAACCGGATGTCCTCGCCCATCAAGCGCCGCAGCAGCTGCTCCAGTCCGCGCACCACGCCGTTCAGGTCCAGATTCTTTGGCTGCAGTACCTGCCTCCGGCTGAAGGCCAGCAATTGCCGCACCAGCGCTGCAGCTCGCTCGCTCGCATCCTCAATCCGCTCGATGTCGGTCTTGAGTTCCGGCGTGTCTGCCCGCTGCCGCGCCAGCTCCGTGTAGCCCTTGATGATGGTCAGCAGGTTGTTGAAGTCGTGCGCGATACCTCCGGCCAACCGCCCCACCGCTTCCATCCGCCGCGCCTGCTGCGATTGCATCTCCATCAGCTTGCGCTCGCTGATGTCCACCAGAATCCCTTCCATCACCGGATGGTTCTCACTGCCTTGGGTGACCACTGCCGTATCGCTGATCCAGATCATCCGGCCGTCTTTCCGTCTCATGCGGTATTCGGCCTGGAAGGACTTTTGTCGTAAGGCGATTTCCTCGGCTTCGGCCACGGTGGCATGGTCGTCGCTATGAATAAAGTCCAGCCACCTCTCGGAAGTTTCCAGCCACTCGTCCGGGGCGTAGCCGAGGATGGTCTCGATCTGCGGGCTGACGTAATACCAGCGGCCGCTGATTCCGGGCTCGGCAATGTAGCTGATCGCCGCAACCCGCTCCACGATCATCCGGTATTTGATTTCGGCTTCCGCTCGCGCCTGCTCCGCCTGTCTCCGCTCGGTCAGGTCGCGGCTGACCAGCACCATTCCGCCATCGGGAAGCGAGGTTATGGACAACTCCACCGGCACGTAAGCGGCATTTTTGCGTAGAACCTCCAAAATGCCGTACCACCTGCCTTCCTTCTTTAATGCGGCGCGGATCCGGGACGCGGGTCCGTCAGAGGAAGCTGCCGCAACCGAAACTTCCCGCCACGGGCCGCCGATCATCCTCTCGCGTGCGGAAGTGCCAAGCAGCTTGGCGTGCCCCTCATTGACGTAGGAATACTTCCCATCCGCGGCCACGATGGCCATGCCGTCGACCGCGGAGTCCAGCGCCTGTGCCTGCCGCCGCACCACTTCGGCGTTTCGCACTTGCCGGTAGTCGGAGATCGCCATCCGCGCGATGTAGCAAACCACCGATACGCCCAGCAGCGTTTGCCTGACCCGGCTCCACTCCGCACCCAGTCCTGACGACAGTAAGAACACCAGCACCGGCGCCGCACCGAACAGGGTGTTGGTCAGAATGGTTTCGCCAAGCGTTTTGGTTGCTGCGGCGCGCTCATTCTCGCCAGCGCCCGCCGGGGCTTCTTGCCAGTACGCGGCCCACAGTGCACCGCACAGGAGCGGCACTGTCCAGGCCAGATCGAGGAAGGTTCCCGTCCGCGTTTCGCCTTGCATCTGCACGAAGTTCGCAAGCGACGAGCCGATGGCGTACACAAACAGGTATCCCGTCAGCCCAAGGTACAACTGCTTCGCGCTCGGAGAGCTGGCCAGTAGCGTGCGCAACACGGCCAGGACCAGCACCGCCGTGATTTCCGCCGTGGCGATGGCGTATTCGCGCAGCACGACGTCGTGTGGGTTGAGCGCCAGCGACGGGACGTAATACAGCCCAACGTAAGTAAAGAGGAAGATCAGCGCGATTTGCACTGCATCCAGGACGAATCCGAGGTCCAGTTGCTTGGCTTGCTCGTCGCGGTCGAGCAGAATGGCCATGGCAAAAAATGCTTCCTGGGTGTCGAACAGAAAGCGGATAAACGAGAGTTCGGGCGGTTCGCGGTGCAGAACCACTTCGTAGTAGGTCCAACCGATGTTGGCGATCCCCCAGACGCTGATTCCCATTCCCACCAGAACCCAGAATGCCCGGCCAAAGCGCACCGCCCGGCGCGAAGCGTCGAAGCAGGCATAAGTGGCCGCGAAACTGGCCGTGATTTGTAGCAGGTTGCCGAGCACAGCTCCGGCGGGGGACTGGCCAAGCGCGACTGCTCCGACGACGTGCAGCCCCACAATCGTCAAAGCCAGAATGGTGATTTTGCGCGGCATCGAGGCGGGCATTCCCCTCGTCAGGGAAGCTCCAGACACCCTTATCAGTTTAAGGAAGCGGGCGCGCCCGCAGGCAGAAACGCTCCCGGCAGCGTTCCAAACAGGCAACTCGATACTCTTCAATGGGTTGCCGTCGAGTGGAAGAAATTCAGGAAAACGACGCGCCGCTTGGCGGTGAGTTCTGGCTGCTTGTGGCGCCCGTGCTTTCGGGATCTCGGTTTGGACCGGATTGCCGCTTCAGGCGATACTCGTTCTCGTCCACCTGCCGGCGGTTCGGGGCGTTAGAACAGAAATCCGCTGCCTAGCGTCCTTCGAATGGATAGCGGTCCTGGGACTGCACCGCTGCGGCGACCTCGCGGCGCAAGGCGATGGTGTCCACGGTAGCGCGCTTCCCGAAGCGCTTCAGCACCGCCAGCTGTGTGGTGAGCATGTCCCCCTCATACACCGCGGCAATCGCCCGCTTGGCTTCGTGCTCTGCCCGCTCCATGGCATCGCTGATGAACACCCGCGCCGCGCCGATCATTGCGCTGTTGGCCGCCTCGCCTCTGGTTTCCGCGGCCTTTTGCGAGCGGAGCAGGCAGGACTCCATGGCGTACACTTCCATCACGATGTTTGCCAGTGCCCCTACCAGCTCCTGTTCCTCGGCCAGCTTCTCGCGGAATTTCTGCACCGCGCCCCCCGCCGCCTGCAAAAATATCTTCTTCGCATTGGCCACTACGCGCGATTCTTCGCTGAGCACTCCCTCCGGGGCCTCTTCCAAGGACGGCCCGGCCAGAATTTCATCCGCGAGCTTCATCGCCGCCGGAAGCAACGCCAGTTGCCCGCCCATAGCGCGCTTCATAAGCATCTGCACGATGAGCATACGGTTGATTTCGTTGGTGCCTTCGAAAATACGGTTGATACGCGAATCGCGATAAGCCCGGCAGACCGGATAGTCTTCATGGAAACCGTAGCCGCCGAAGATCTGTACACCTTCATCGACCACCAAATCCAGCATCTCGCTGCCGTAGACCTTGGCGATGGAACTCTCGATGGCGTACTCCTCGAGAACCTTCATAAGGTGCGCCGTCTTGTCTCCTGTGCCCGCCGCCACCATGGCTTGAATGTTCCCCGCGCTGCGGTACACCATCGATTCCACGGCAAAAAGCGCGATGGCCATCTCCGCAAGTTTTTCCTTCATCAAGCCGAAGTCGCCGATCGGTTTGCCAAACGCCCGCCGCTCTTTGCTGTATTTGGAAGCAGTCATCAGCACGTGTTTGGCGCCGCCTACGCAGCTCGCCCCCAGCGTGAAGCGGCCGGCGTTCAAAATATTGAACGCCACAATGTGCCCGCGCCCGATTTCGTGCAGCAGATTCTCCTTGGGCACTTTGCAATTTTCGAGGAACACCGGAGTCGTGGAGCTGCCGTGAATCCCCATCTTATGTTCTTCATTGCCAGGCTTGCAGCCCGGGTAGGCGCGCTCCACGATGAAGGCGGTGAACTTTTCTCCGTCGATCTTGGCGAACACGATGAACAGGTCGGCGAACCCGCCGTTGGTGATCCACATCTTCTGGCCGTTCAGCACGTAATGCGTGCCGTCGCCATCGAGCTCCGCCCGCGTCAACGAATTCTGGGCGTCGGAGCCGGCTTGCGGCTCGCTCAGGCAGTAAGCTCCGATCAGTTCGCCTGTCGCCAGCTTCGGCAGGTACTTCTTCTTCTGCTCTTCCGTTCCGAAATAGACGATGGGCAGCGTCCCGATGCCCGCGTGCGCGCCGTGCGTCACCGCAAAGCCGCCATAGATGGAGAGTTTTTCGGTCAGCACCGTGGTCGCGACTTTGTCCAGACCGGCGCCGCCATACTCCTCGGGCACGCCGCCACCCATTAAGCCCAGCTCGCCGCCCTTCCGCACCAGTTCCGCCATCAGCCCCGGCTTCTTGTTTTCCAAGTCCTTGGCGACCGGCAACACCTCTTTCACCACGAACTCTTCCGCCGTTTGGCCAATCAGCTTCTGGTCGTCGCTGAGGTCGGCTGGAGTGAACACATCCTGCGGTGCAGGAGACTCAAGCAGAAAGCTGCCGCCTTTTGCGGGCGCTTTGCTAACAACGCTGGTTGCCATGGGAGGCCTCCGGATGGATCAACAGTCGGAACCGCAGGATCGGCTGCAGGTTAACAGTGTTACGCACGGATTGTACCCCGGCGTTGAGGCCGCCGCAATTCAGCGCCGGTACTAGCTTGGAAACGCGCGCCACTCGAGGCGGGGAGCTTCGCCGGGTCCAAGGTCGGGAGGGCAGTACGGTCGGGCTGCGGAACGCGAAAAGATGGAGAGTGCCGCACCTTTTATACAACGGATAAGCATAAACCTTCAGTATCTCTTGTCGGTAGAGATTTGCTTGGAGTGGACGGCAGTTCGGAGTAATATTCTGGCCTCCGCAGAGGTCTTTTCGCCGAGAGGGATGCATGAGTTTCCTGGCTCGGACTTTGCAAGGTCTTTTTGGCATAGCGCTGGTTGTGGCCGTGGTGTTGTGGTTTGCGGCGCGCCGTGCGGATCGTGGCGTGATCGAAGAAGAGGTCACGATCGCTCGCCCTGCTTCCTCGGTGTTTCGCTGGATCAGCTCGGATGATCTCGCGCGGCGCTGGATTTCGGGTCTCGAGGAACTGCGAAGGCTGGACGGCGGCGCCTCGCCGGTGAACGCAGCCAGGTTCAAAATGGCCGAGTTGATCGGCGGCCGCCGCGTGGAGATGACGGTCAGAACGATCCGGGTCATACCCAACCAGGAACTCGGTTTGGAGATCTCTTCGGGCAACCTGGTTTCCGATGGTTTTACCGGCGATGCGGACTTCCAACTGCTGGGAGGCGGAGAATACACCCGCCTCATTTTCACTTCGCATACCAAGTATGCAAGCTTAGAGGATCGGATCTGTGAGCCGGTGCTGACCTACGCCGCGCGCCGCAAGATGCAGGACGACCTGGCCAGACTGAAACTGCTGGTGGAAGCGGAACCCGGCGGTACGAACAATCTGCGGGCGGGTTCGATCAGCCGTTGAGCGCTACAGGCGCTCGATGATGCCGGCAGCGCCCATTCCCCCGCCGATGCACATGGTCACCATGCCAAAGCGTGCGTTTTGACGCTGCAGTTCGCGCAGCAGCGAAGCAGTGAGCTTGGCGCCGGTGCAGCCGAGCGGATGGCCGAGTGCGATCGCTCCGCCGTTGGGATTGACCTTTTCCGGAGGCAGTCCGGCCTGCGCAATGACCGCCAGCGATTGCGCCGCGAACGCTTCGTTCAATTCGATGACCGCGATGTCGGCGAGTTGCAATCCGGCGAGTCTCAACGCTTTCGGAATGGCATACACGGGCCCGATGCCGAACTCTTCGGGCAGGCAGCCTGCGGTCGCATAGGCAACGAAGCGCCCGAGCGGCTTGACGCCAAGCGCTTGCGCCCGGGCGTTGCTCATCACCACCACCGCCGCGGCGCCATCGCTCATGGGTGAGCTGTTGCCGGCGGTCACTCTGCCCTGCACATGAAAAGCGGGTTTGAGCTTGCTGAGAACTTCGAGCGAAGTGTCGGCGCGGGGCAGCTCGTCGGTATCAAATTTGACGGTTTGCGTGGAGGGCTTTTGCGGCTTGGCTTTTGCAGCAGGGGCCTGACCGTTGGCCGGCAGCGAGGTAAATTTGACCTCAACCGGCAGCAGTTCGTCCTGGAACTTCCGAGCGGCGATCGCGGCGACGGCTTTCCTGTGGGAGTTGAGAGCAAATTCGTCGGCCGCTTCGCGGGTGATGCCGAACTTGCGGGCAATGTTTTCGGTTCCTAGGCCCATATTGATGTAGGCGTCCGGATAGTGGTCCACCAGCCAGGGATTCGGCGAAATTTTGTTGCCGCCCATAGGCACCATGGACATGGACTCCGTGCCGCCGGCGACGATGACCTCCGCGCCGCCGCCGCGCACGCGGTCTGCGGCCAGCGCGATGGCTTGCAGGCCGGAGGAGCAAAAGCGGTTGATGGTCATCGCAGAGGTTTCCACCGGTAAGCCGGCACGCAGCGCGGCAATGCGCGCCACGTTCATGCCTTGTTCGCCCTCGGGCATGGCGCAGCCGAGGATGACGTCGTCAATTTCGCCGGGCTGCAGACCCGGTACGCGAGCGACGGCTTCCCTCACAACGAGTGCGGCCAGGTCGTCGGGACGAGTGGCGCGCAGCGTCCCCTTGTAGGCGCGGCCGACAGGGGTACGAACCGCGGAGACAATCACAGCTTCCGGCATGGGTTTCTCCTGAAGCTTCATTGTTCAGGGGTGCGGCGGAAAATGCAAATGGCGCAGCCGGACTAGGGTGCTCTTTGTTGTTCCGCCGGCCGCCCCCGATCCCCGCGGCGCCCGAGCCGGTGAACCGTCCTAGTGTCTCGCGGACTTTAGCGCGGCGGCCTTTTTCGGAATGAAGAGGGAAGCGGGCGGAGCAATGCCAAATTTCCGGGCGTAGTTGCCCTGGTTGACGGCGATGGCTACGCGGCCACGCGAATCGATGTACAGCAGCGGGTCGCCTACCGGCACGTTCATGAATGTCTTCGCAAAGGGCAAAGCGAAAGGCTTTTTGTTGATTTGAACGGTGATTTTGTCGCCCAGCAGGTAGCCAAGCCGTTCGAACTGCTCCCGGGTGATGTCGGAGATCAGCGAACCGAAGGGATCGTCGAGGCCGATGATGTCGCCAGAGACGCCTTTGTCTTCCTCCGTGGCGGTTTTGGGAGTGAGGCGGACGAGCTGGGGGATTTCGGGCCCGGCGATGGTGTAGTCCCAGCCTTCGGCGAGGTGCGCGGCAGCGGGAGAGAAAATGTCGCGGCCGTGAAAAGTAGAAGAGACCGCTCCCTGAACCATCCAGTTCTGATTGGTGATTTCGTGCGCGCCCTCGAGGCCGTCGCGATCGGTAACCGCGCTGATGATGCCGTTGTCCGGGAGCACGAAGAGCTGCCCTTTCTTGGTTTTGACGATAACGGCTTTGCGCGAGGTTCCGACCCCGGGATCAACGACTACCAGAAAGACCGTAGCGGATGGATAGTAAGGGGAAACACCGTAGAGAAAGCGGGAAGCCTCTTCGATCTGAAATGGCGTTACCTGATGGGTGATGTCCATGATGCGGACATCGGGCGAGATATTGAGAATCACTGCTTTGCACAGAGCGACCGCATCGTTGGCGGTGCCGAAGTCGGTCATGAAAACGATGACCGGTTTTCGCGCAGCGGCCTGAACTGGATCTTTGGTTGGGGGAGCGCTGGCGCATCCGGCGAGAAATAACAGAAACGACAGAGCCGCTGCTGACCCTACCGCACGTCCGGAACCAAAGCGCATGAAGTTTCCTCTTTTCTCTCATTTGGAACGCCATAGTATAAGCGCAAGAGCGGCAAAAACGAGCCTGGTCGCCCGCAACAGTGCCTGGGAAGTTTGCCGCGATTCGAGTAAACTCTGACGCGGCCAGATTACGGTTTGGCTAAGCATTTCCCGCGCCCGCGAATGAAATCCCCCAAAAGGAGAGCGCCATGCGCCGCTTGTCGTTGCTGGTGTGGTTGTCGTTTTCTGTGTTCGTTTCGGTCGTCAGGGCTGACGTAGTGACATTGAAAAACGGCGACCGGCTTACCGGACTCATCGTCAAGACAGACGACAATGCAAAAACGCTGCTGATCAAGACGGATTTGGCCGGTGACGTGACCATTCCCTGGGAGGCGGTGACAGCGATCGTCTCGTCGCAGTCCCTGCACCTGACGCTCCGAGACGGCCGGGTGATCGTCGGGAGGGTGAACGCTTCTGACGGCAAGCTCGAAGTGGCCACCGCCGATGCCGGCGAGGTTTCGGCACCGCGCGACTCGGTGACGGTGATCCGCAACGACAAGGAGCAGGCCGACTACGACAAGCTTCAGCATCCCGGTCTGCTCGATTTCTGGGGTGGGCTGGTGGACTTTGGACTAAGCATCACCGAGGGGAACTCTTCGACCACGGCGCTGAGCCTAGCGGGGAAGGCGGCGCGGGTGGTGCCGAAGAACAAGCTGGAGCTCTACTACACGCAGGTGTATGCGAAAGACAGCAATGTGAGTCCGGCAACGACCACAGCTAACGCCATTCACGCCGGCGTGCGCGACGAAATTAGTCTGACGCCGCGGGTTTACGCCTTCGTGTTTACCGACTTCGATTCCAACCAGCTGCAAAACCTGAATCTCCGCAACGTGCTGGGCGGCGGGCTTGGCTATCACGTGGTCAACAGCAAACGCACGCAATTCGATGTATTTGGCGGCGGCAGCTTCAACCAGGAATATTTTTCGGCGTATACCACGGCAAATCCCGCGCCACCGCCTCCAACGATTGCCGTACCGTCGCAATCGCGCCACTTCGCCGAGGTGGTGGTGGGCCAGTCGCTCAACTCGAAGCTCAGCTCCCGCACCACCGTGTCTGAGCAAGTGTCGTTCTTTCCCAATCTGAGTTCGCTCGGCAATTACCGCATCACCGTCGACGCCACTTCCGCGACCAAGCTGAAAGCGTGGCTCAGCTGGCAGGTGACGTTCAGTGACCGTTACATCAGCAATCCCCCGCTCGGCTTGAAAGGAAACGACTTGTTGCTGTCGACAGGTTTGCGCTTGACGTTCGGGCGAGGAATCCTCTAAAACCGATCTCTCCCACGCCGCGTCAATTCGAAGGAGGCAGTCATGAGCGGGCTAGTGTACTGGATCGTGGTCGGGCTGATCGCCGGGTTCTTGGCAGGCAAGGTGATGAAGGGTGGCGGGTACGGAATCGTGATGGACATCATTCTGGGAATACTGGGTGGGATCGTGGGGGGTTGGCTGTTTGGCTTGATCGGGATATCGGCAGGAGGCGGATTGATCGGCGGAATCATTGTGGCCTTCGTCGGCGCGGTGATTCTGGTGTGGCTGACCAGACTGATCAAGAAAGCTTGAGGGCCGTCCGGCTCCGAGTCGGGGCAAACCGCGCCGGCCAGCCGGGGGAAGGCTGACCAGCGCGGTCCACATTTGGGGGCAAAATCGCTAGCACCGCGACAATAGCGTTTTGAACTGCGCGCGCGAAACTGTTCCGAAGGACAGGTGTGCGGTCACGGTGGAGTATTCGTTTGGCCACATATATCCCTTCTTCCCAACACCCACTTGTTCGGGAGCAACGAACGAAAGATACTTCGGAATGCGCGGTGAATCCGGACGGAAAGGCGGCCAGGAAATGCAGGGAGGTTCGCGGCGGAGTTTGCTGCTCTGCGCGGTGGCCATGACGGCTCTCGCGACGTTCGCGGCGCCCGCGCTCCCAGGCATTAAGAACATGGCCGTGGTAGCTTCCGC
>Ga0306923_10008150_pt1 | contig 10503 bp, 11 predicted proteins | sample sta12Can44000108_FD_203841 | JGI IMG/M metagenome (GOLD analysis project Ga0306923, IMG submission 203841) | Lab enrichment of tropical soil microbial communities from Luquillo Experimental Forest, Puerto Rico - statanox.12C.anox.44.000.108 (v2)... | ecosystem: Environmental > Terrestrial >...
TGGAGTCGGATCTCGCGCCCGTAGTGGACGATATGGAGCTGTCAGAGGTCGAGCGTTCGTACGTTGCGGTGAGCCGGGGCTGGGATACGACGGAGCGGGGCTACAGCGCGATCCAGTCCACCAAGCCGCAGAGTGTGGGCTATGGACTCAACGACTCCCCGGCAGGGCTCGCGGCGTACTTGGGTGAGAAGTGGCACTCGTGGAGCGACGTTACACCGACTGACGACTTCCTCTGCGCCACGTTCACCTTGTACTGGATCACGCAAAGCATCACTTCGTCGATGCGCGACTATTGGGACAATCGCTGGCACCCGGTCGATCGCGCCTACGTCAGCACGCCCACGGCGTTTGGTGTTTTCGCGCACCAGACCGTTCCCGAGGGCGAACCGCCGCGCTCGTATTTGGAGCGCTTATACAACATTCAGCGCTGGACAGTCTTTCCGCGCGGCGGACACTTTGCCCCGGTTGAGGAACCAGCGGCGGTCGCAGGGGACTTGACCGCCTTCTTCCGTGACCTAAGCTGAGGCCATACTGACAAGCCGCACTTCCAAATGCAACGTGATAATAAGAAGCCGTCTTCAGCTCCCTACTCTTTGGCTCCATAATCCCAACAACTGGATGGTCGGCAAACCTGAACTTGAGCCTCGTGTTCTGGGCTGGAGGCCTCAATTTACGACTTGCCCGTCATCCACTGACAATCGCAAGCACTATCGATTTTGGTATCCTCGGAACAACTCGGAACGAGACCTGAGGCCGAACGGCGTCGAGTCAGCCGGCACATTCCCCGCAGTAGTGTTTCGATCCGGTTCTCTAGAGGAATCAAAATAATGAAATCACTTCCGCTTTTCCTGGCTCTCGCGGCGCTACTTACACCTTTTTAGTCTGCCAAACGCACGAGGGAACACCGAAGACGAACAAGCGATCCGCAAGGTTATGTCGGATTTCGTCGACGATGTAAATCGCCACGACAAGACGGCATTTGGACAATTGCTGGCAGAGGATGCCGAATTTGTGGTGATCACGGGCCAATACCTGCGCGGGCGTAGCGAAATCGAGAAGTACCACGCTGAGATTTGGGATCCAATCGACAAGAGTAACCAACCTCCCGCCGGCGGCAACGGCACAGCAAAGAGTCCAACTCCATCAGCTTCCGCGTGCAGAGCGAGGTTGCGGCAAAAAGGATTGCGTACTTCCGATCTTCGGTCATGGGAGTCTCCCGCAGGTAAGTCGCGGGCAGAGGTGGGAACCTGATTGTACCTCATGGCAGAGCTTCTCGAAGGTTCAGGAGTCTTCGACGCTGAAGTGCGCATGGCAGCTTGTGGACGTAAGTTATCGCGAAGTCCGTTTACCAGGCGTACTTTTCTGTTGGGATGTTTCGTTTCTTCCGTCAAGGGAAATTACAAGCCGCCTGCTAAATATGTGACGGTTACCTCTGTGTTTTTCGCTGCTTCCACAGTTATTTCTTGATCTTTCTCGCCCAAGGTTTCCTGCCAGACCTTCAAGTGATAATGACCCGGGAGAACGCCTTCCAGCCGGAATTGGCCTCCGGCCCCAGAGACCACGTAGTAGGGATTCTTCGCAACGACAACATATGCGCTCATCCACTTGTGCACGTCGCAGCGAACCGTGACCCGGTCCGAGCGCGCCAGCGTTACTCCTTGGGCAGCCGCACCGGGCGTCAAAGCCCTGTTCACCTCCCGGTTAGCGAAGCTAATAATATGGACGTTGTGCATGCAAAGGTCGGTGTTTCCCATCTTGAGTTCTCCCGGCTTCATCACCAGGACATGCGGGACAAACGCGCATTTTTTCTGATCGATTACAGGGCTCGGGAAATCAAACTCTTTTCCGCTGGTGATGTCATCGATCCATACGACGGCGTCGACGATTCCTCCCTTTTCGATGTTCACTGGATAAACCTCTTTAATATTTCCGCAGATCGAATTGTCACTCGTGACTGTGAACCGCTTTGGTGGCATTGGCTTCCCGCTGTACAGGATGCGGCCAGAGACCGTACCAACATTGGTGGCGTCCAGGGACCGGACCGCGTAGCTTGAAGAGGATTGCGATTCGCTCGTTGAGTAACCGTGCGGCAAGAACCCAGTAGCATCCCTCGCCCAGCCGCCGCGAGTGATGAGTGCGCCCAACAGGATGAAAAGTGCAAGCCCCTCGAAACAAATTCCGACCTTCAAAACATCCAACGTAGTGCGATCGCCCTTTGCCATAAAGACCTCCACAGTTGATACTGGAGGAACTCCAGCGTCACGGATCAACGCTAGCGGTAGCATACGCTCGTTCCTTTGGTAACGTCGAGGAATTCGCCCGACTCTTCATGTAATTTGGCTCTAAAGGCCAGGTTAGCCTGGCATGTGACGACCGGCACATGCCAGCACCACGCGACCGCGGTAAAAGATGTTTATGCCAAGTGGGTTTCGTTTTGTGACGCGCCGGGACAGCGGTATACTCCGCGATGGGGAGCTGATGCGTGCACCGTATGGCCTTGAAATCATTGAGAGTTGTTTGATTTGCCCTCACCGCGAGGATCGGCTCTTTTGCAATCTTCCACCCGCAGTTCTCCAGGGGCTGGCAGCGATCACTTCACCGGCCGCCTATCCCAAGGGTGCGACGCTGTTTGTAGAAGGTCAGCCGTCCCGGGGGGTCTTCGTTTTATGCGGTGGCCGGGTCAAGCTTTCGACGTCGTCCGCGGATGGGAAGAGTTTGATTGTCAGAATCGCGGAAACCGGAGAGGTTCTGGGTTTGCCCGCGACTGTCACTGGGAAAGCTTATGAACTCACGGCGGAGGTCATCGAACCATCTCAGGCGAATTTCATTGCTCGACAGGATTTCCTGGCCTTTCTCCGCCAGCATGGCGAGGCGGCGTTGCGCGTGGCGCAACAGCTCAGTGAAACATATCATTCCGCGATTGCGGAAATGCGAACCATTGGCCTGTCCCATTCTGCTGGCGAAAAGCTGGCCCGCTTTCTGCTGGATCTCTCCGAGGATCGTGGCGATGCAAAGGACGAGATAAAGGTCACGTTCACCCTCACGCATGAAGAAATCGCCCAGATGATTGGGACCTCGCGAGAGACGGTAACTCGATTGTTTGCCGACTTCAAAAAAAGGCAGTTGGTGCAGGTAAAAGGTTCGACGCTCATCATCAAAAATAAGGCTGGGCTCGAGAGGGTCCTCAGTTCGTAGCTTCCGTCTAGCTGCCGAGGCTCAAGCGGCACGGCTACGCCCTGAATACCGTGATTTGCTTCCCTTCCGTACTGTGACCCTTTGGCGTACAGTGTCCGTCGCGTCAAGTAGTGACCACGGTTACAGGAACAAAATTCCCTGCCGAGCAAAGCTCAGACCAGCGAGGAATGTTTTATGTCCCAACGGAAAGGGCGACTCGTGATTCTGTGCGGGCCTTCCTGCGTAGGCAAGAGCCCACTTGCCAAGGTGCTCGGCAAGTTCAATCCGGAATGGTCCGATCGCTTTCAAGGCCTAGTTCTTTATAATTCGCGCAATCCGAGACCGGGCGAGCTCGACGGCAGGGACTATCATTTTCGGATGCGCAGCCAAATCGAGGCATTTCGGGATGACAAGCGCTATGCGTTGGTGGACGTGCGCGGGGATTTGCAGGCGCTCGATGTGGAAGAGCTGGAGTCCTTACTCAGTCGCGGCGACGTGATCTTCGAGGGGAACCCCTTTGTGGGCATGACCATGCTGACGCATCCACAGATGGAGGATGTCGCACGGCTCTCCGTGTTCCTGTCTCCGCTTTCAAAGGAGGAGATCATCTATCTGAAAGCGCCGGAGCGCAATATCTTGCTGAAAGACCTTGTGACGGACGTCATGCGCCGGAAATTATTGCGCCGCACTCGGCGGCAAAAAGGAGAGCTTTCAACGAAGGATCTGGAGAATATTGAGCGACGGGCTGGCAGTGCCTACGCGGAGCTGCAAGAAGCTTGGCACTTTGATTATGTGATTGCAAACCATGACGGCGAGGACAGCGACAACTGGGACGCGTTCTACTTTCCTATTGGGGATGCGCGAACTTCTCTGAATTCATTTGTGGCCTTGCTTGAGGGCAACGCCCCTGCAGGCATCGATCGTAGATATTCACGCCGCTCATGCTGAAGTCGCCCATGATTTCGTCGTGCGTTTGGACCGTGAGCGTTTGAGCATCGGCCTGAGAGGCGCGGAAGCCTTCATAGTTCACGAAGAAGAAGGTTTTTTTGCCGACGAGCGGACCGCCGACGGTGCCACCAAACTGGTTCTGCACGAGATGATTGTTGCCCATCGAGCCGAAGCTGCTCGCGTCCATGGCACCGTTGCGGAGGAATTCGTAAGCGGTGCCGTGGAATTCGCTGGAGCCGGAATGAGTAACGATGTTGATCTGACCGCCGCCTGCGCCGCCCATGTCGGCGGCGTAGCTGCTGGTTTCGACCTGAAACTCCTGAACCGCGTCAGGAGATGGGCTGAGGTTTTGGGTATTGAAGGTGGGATCGGTATTGGTGGCGCCGTCGAGCAGGAAGAAATTGGCATTGGAGCGTCCGCCGCCGATGACGACGGCTGAGCGTTGTCCCGGTCTCCAATACAGGGGATTGGTTTGCCCAGTTTGCGCGCCGAAGCCGACGTGAGCGCCGGGAACGGTGAGAACGAGGTCGATCAACATGCGGCCGTTCAATGGCAAATCGCGGACAGACTTGGGCTCGACGACTTCGCCGACGCTGGCATCGGAGGTGTGGAGGACTTCCGCCACACCCTGTACCTGAGCCGTTTGCTGAACCGAGCCGACTTTGAGCGAAATTGTGATGGTCAGGCGCTGGCCCACTTCGAGACCTAAGGGCTGAACCTCGGATGCGAACCCGGTAGCTTCGACCTTAAGTTCGTAATCGCCAGGCAGAAGAGCGGCCGCTTCGAAGATCCCGTGATCATTCGTGGTAACCTGGCGAAATTCACCTGTAGCGGAAGAGCGGAAAGAGACGGTGGCTTCGGCGACAGGGAGATTCTGAGGGTCCGTGACGGAACCGGAAACTACCGCGAAATTGCTTTGCGCGAATGTCCATGTCGCCAGGAAGAAAAAAAGGAAAGCCAACCTGCCCAAGGTACCCCCCGCGAGACACCAATCGCAAACAGCCCTCGCGCAGGAGGTTGTTTTGCTAACCCGTGTGTCTCGACTGGCCCAAAAAGATGGGGAAATTACAAAGGAAGACGCGAACCAACACAATACTGCGAAACAATTAGCAACCCGCAGCGACGAGGTTAAGCGACCCGAACTCCTGATTGAATTTGGCTCCAGGACACTTTACCGGTTTCCCGGGACTTGACCCAGGCCATTGTTACATTTCCGGTCACACTATTTGTCAGTTCGAGTTTGGCAGATCGCGTTTTTGCGCCGTCTTCACCCAGCCGCGCTCTGAAAGCTGCGGTCTGCTCCCAAAAGGCACACGAACAAGTACAGTTGTTCCAGCGAGTGGCTTCGAATCAATCATAACCGTCCCACCCACCAGCCGGACCCGCTCCTGCATACTTGTGATACCCAGACCCCGGTCTTGCATTGCTGCCGAGACGTCAAATCCCTTGCCTAAATCACTCACCGTGAGTTGAATTTCCCCAGACTCTTCCTGAAGCTGCACGTCAATCCGTTTCACCCCGCTGTGCTTGGCGGCGTTGTGCAAGGCTTCCTGTAGAACTCGAAAAAGGCATAGCGAGATTTCGGGCGGCAGTCTCGGCAGATCGTGGCACTTAAAGTCGATGTCCATTTTTCGCCGCTCGCTGAACACTCTGCACCAGCTTCTCATGCCTCTCGCGAGACCTAGAGAATCCGGTATTGAAGAGTGCAACTCATGCGACAGGGCGTAGACACGCGACGATATATCTCCCGTCATTTGTTGCAATTCGTGCATCCGATCCTGGACGTCAGAAGGCAAATCATTGTTCTTTTCTCGAAGTTGGTCGAGTCCGATTGCCAATAGGGCAAGATCTTGGTTGATGTCGTCGTGAAGCTCTCTGGCGATCCGGGCGCGTTCTTGCTCCTGTGCTTCAACCAACTTTCGGGTCATGCCTGAGAGTGCCTCTTGCGCCCGCTTGCGCTCCGTGATGTCCTGAAAAATACAAGCGGCTCCATCAACGCCCGTGGCCCCTTCAATGGGAAAATACGAGACAGACATATCTCTCTCGCCAAGCTCGGGATATGTGTATTTCATCTCGTACCTGACAACTTTGCCTTCGAAACATTCATCCAGTTTTGGCTTGACGACAGCCTCAAACACTTCCCTGTTCAACACCTCATGGACGAAACGCCCCAGAATTTTCTCCTTGACCATATTTCGCATGGTCGCGTACTTACGATTCGCGAGCAAAATGCGGTATTCACGGTCAACAACCGCAATCATCTCTTCCGCGGCTTCCACGGCTTTCTCATATTCTCGTAGTTGGTCTTCAGCCAGCTTGCGTTCAGTAATGTCAACCCCGACGCCGATATACCCTGCAAAAGAACCATCCTGATTGAATCTCGGTACGCCGATGTCAACGATCCACCGATATTGTCCATCATGGTGACGAAGCCGATATTCCATCCTGAATTTCTCTCGCCGTTCAAAAGATTGCGTGTACGTGTCAAGGCACTTCTGTAAATCCCCTGGGTGGACGCCTTCCGCCCAGCCGTCGCCAAGCTCTTCCTCCATTGATCGCCCCGTGAAATCCAACCAAGGCTTGCTAAAGTACGTGCAGAGCTTATTCTTACCTGATTGCCAGATCAGAACCGGAGCAGTATCCGCCAGCAGGCGAAAGTGTTCTTCGCTTTCCCGCAAAACGGCTTCTGACCTCTTCAGTTCTTCCATTCGAAGTCGCTCGGTCGTGTCACGAATTGCACTGATTGCGAAAGTCTCGGAGCCGATGGTCAAACGGCTAAGGCTGACGTCCACGGGAACTTCGCTTGAATCGCTCCGCAGGCCGAAGATTCCGGGTACCTGCGTAAATTGAGTTTCTAGGTCTGCCAAAAAGTGTTCTCGGTGCTGCCTATGTCGTTCGCGGAACCGAGCGGGGAGGAGTGATTCAACGACTCTTCCAATCAACTGCTCATGACTAAATCCGAAAAGTTTCTGTGCTTGCAAATTGGCGGCGAGAATTTCTCCTGCTCGATTGACCACCAGCATGGCGTCGGGAGCCGCTTCGAGCACGGCTTGGCAGTTGGAGTTAGCCCACTCGGGCACCTCACCTCGATGTCGGGGAACCGAACCCATATAGCTACGTGTGCGCTGATTTTGACACACTACAATCACAAAACAGACAGGTCAAGCGTTGCTATGCTCGATGGACCAGCGTTCAAAATGGCTACGCGTTGCTCCCCTACAGGCAATCGTCCCGTGTACTACGCCATGCCTGTCGCCACAAGTCCTGGGGAACGAGGTAATTGGACATGTCGATCTTAGGAAGTTGGAGCCTCCCGGGACGCAACTATGCGTCTATCATTTACTTTGAACCAGGACTATATTGTGACCTTCAGGATCATGTAGAACCGCCCATGCGTTTTCGGATTGCACCAGCTTTTCCTTTCCGATTACGATCACCGCTTCGCTTAGGTGTGACGTCTCGAAGAACAGAACGGCCTTATCCTTAGAGGGGTACGATTCAGCCTCCTTGCACTCAAGGCAGATAAAACCTGCACCGCAGTCGAACCTAGCATGATGTCGGACTTGTTCATCCGAAATGTCGAGCCCGAGCGTTTGCAGGTAAAATTCCTTCGCCTTCTCCAGGTCGTCAAAATAAAGCTCGACACCGACGAATCGCAATTTGATTCGGTCCATGGCGCCGCCTCCTTGGAAAATTCGTTTATGCCGCGACAGAGTCGACAACATTTTGCACCGGATTGGGTAACTTCGGTCAACAAGGTATCTTCCATTTAAGTACTATGAGGAATCTTTACGGCTAAAGTTGGCCGACCAGAAGGGAAAGTCGTTCTACCTTCTCTGCAAGCATCGCCATCATCTGAGGGCTGAATTTATCGCGTTGGATGAATTTTGTGGCTGTCCGATAGGCTAGCATGGCATTTTCGATGTTGCGCTCCGTTCGTTCCTTTGAACCGCTGGATGCGGCGGTTTCTGCAAATGTAATCGCGAGGTCCAGTTCCATATCAACGAACTGAAACTGACTGACCACGTGGGCCCACTTCAATGCATCATAGTCCAACAACTTGGTTAGCCCCTACACCGGACATCTTACACAAGAGAATTGCCTCGGGTCCTGATTAACGGTGCCGGCTCAAACGGTCGATGCAACACCCTCTGGTATAAAGCTGTTTTCAAAGGTGGTGTTTATGAAGCCAGGAAAACGGTAACTTGAACTAGTAGGCGCAACGTGGAGGTTTTGCGACGGTCAGCAATCCTCAACCCGCGCCGCCATGTTCTTTGATCACCGTGCGTGCGTCCTTGTCCTCTCGTAGCCCCGCGAACTTTGAATGCCGTAGATGGTCGAGGTACGCGTCATACTGCACCCTTCATGGCGTGGGCCACCAAATCGCTGGCCCAAAGACCGCTCCGTGTCGACCAGGCGGAATGATGGAACGACTTTCAAACGTTGTATGCAAATCGGGCCCTAAACCAGTAGCGCGGCACTCGGCCAAGAGTAGGAAAAGAATCGCATCAATGAGAATACCCTGAACAACAGAGGGAGGGGCCTTCCACGATTTGTTGATTTCCGCCGATAAAGAGGAACGAGCTGTCGCTCAAACGCCTAGAATGCTGCCAGGATATCCACACCCGCGTGGGCGATCATATTGGCGCGGAGTCCTTTCCGCAACCGGACGAAGGCCCCGAAAATGCAACACGACGCGAAAACGAGAGTCATATTCTTCCACCCTTGGTATCCATGAGCCAAACCGAAGATAGCAGACTGACCAAGGATGCCGACGGTCAGATGTCCCGTCCAGCCAGTGAATTGCTGCTGGAGATAACCACGGAACACGGTTTCCTCGACGATGCCAGCACTAATCGCCGCGACAATCCAAGCTGCAATTTCTAGGCCATTGTTCGGACGCATCCCCTCCATCGAAACCCATCCAGCCTGCCCCAAGACACGGACCATGAGCGGCGCAATCAAGATGGAGATGGCAGACAGAAGAACTGCAGCCGGAATGTCCAGCAACAGTGAACGAGGATCTTGAAAGACACGCGCCACATAGCTCGTGAAAACGTTATTGGATTTCCATAAAATGAACGCGAAGACTGCCCACTCAAACGCTATAGCAATCGAATATAAGAGGAGATGCCTTAGCCTGGGACGACTTGACCCCATTCTTAGGTATGCCGACAGCACCGAGAACATTGCCAACATCGCCAGTACGCAGCACGTATGCCACACGGGAGCAATGTCGCATCGCTCCCGCCTGTCGCCGGTGGCAGCACTCATCGAGGCAAGACTAATCCCTCTCGCTCCCGCTCTCAAGACTTCACAAAACGCTCAGTGGTTCAAAAAAGCCTTATGCTCGATCCAGTACCAATGTTACCGGTTTCGCACGACTTATCGGGCCCTATCACTTCTTTGGCCTATTTGTCTGTCCCGTTTTCTTTTTCGAGAAATTCTTTTCAAACGTCACGGGGTGTTTCGGTTCATATAGTCCGATGGCACCCCCGCCCGGAAGCGATATTGTCGTGCGAGCCCCCCACTGCTCCTCGGAAATCTTGCCCACTTGCACACCCTTCTTTTGCAGCGCCGCCACCTGCACTTTTAAGTCGTCACAGGTGAAAAACATTTCGTGTTTGTTGTTTTGGTCATGCGGGTGAAACGCCACTTCAGCGGCGGGCACGGCGAAAATTAACCAGCCGTGTCCCGCGTCCACCGAACGAAAACCCAATATGTCCCTGAAAAATGCACGGTCCGCTTCAGCGTCCTTTGAATAAACGACTACGTGTGCGCCAGTCAGCACAAAACACCTCCGGACTAGGAATATACGCCATGTCCGATAAGCCGACGCAATTTGAAAGGGCGCCCCTTTTAGTGGGGATGCGGTTCAACTGGTTAGAACGCTGCCGTCTCTGGTTAGAACCCTATACTTTCACGGCCATTTCCCTCCCTCATTCGACAAAAAGCGAAGGATCACTTTTTGCCTTATATACTAAACATATATCATATTACTTATATAGTTATAGTGCCAGAAGGGGCCTGTACCTCATAGAACCTGTACCTAATTAGTGCGGGACCTGTACTGAGTGCTATGTAAACGTTTCTCTTGACAACTGCTACTCACGGGTCTATCACGCAGGGAACAGATTGACGGAAAGATGTAATTCCAGCAGCATTTTCCCGCCTTCATCCGGCCAAATACCGCAACGCGTGTGCCACTGAACGGCACCGGTGACAACTTCGCTGTACGTGTGTCTCCAATCTGTCAGCCCCAGCCCGCGCAGGAATCGACGACACCAGGGAGACCTCTGCATAGCGTGAATGGAAGTACGCCAATGTCCCCTCTGAATCGACGCTACGTTGTCGCTCGCGAGACCCCGCGGTCGAAAACCC
>Ga0306923_10008151_pt1 | contig 10503 bp, 10 predicted proteins | sample sta12Can44000108_FD_203841 | JGI IMG/M metagenome (GOLD analysis project Ga0306923, IMG submission 203841) | Lab enrichment of tropical soil microbial communities from Luquillo Experimental Forest, Puerto Rico - statanox.12C.anox.44.000.108 (v2)... | ecosystem: Environmental > Terrestrial >...
TGACGGCAGCATTGGCACACTGATTGAGGATGCGGCGCATCTGGCGGTTGCCCTTTGGTGAGCGTGGGCTATAGTTCACGCCTGCGGTTTCTTCCTCTCTTACCCCGATGGAGAGGTACGCAGAATCACGAACGATTTGAATTACTACAGCGGCGTGAGTCTCACTGCGGACAACAGCACGCTGGCTACTGTCCAAGTCAACCTGGTTGCGAATATCTGGGTTGCAGATCTCTTTGATGGGAATAACGCCAAGCCGATAACCAGCGGCGGACACGCTTGGGCACCCGCCTGGACTCCAGATAACAGGATTGTGTATGTGCTTAACGAGGTAAACCGGAAGCGTCTCTGGATCATGAGTTCAGATGGGAGTAAATCCACCCCTCTGCCAGATGCAGAAGGAACATTTGTGTTCGCGCCGCAAGTCTCAGCGAACGGACAGATTGTTTACGGATCGGATCGTTCAGGAACTTTGCAAATCTGGAGGATGGATCTCGACGGTGGCAACGCAAAACAACTGACCAACAATAATGACATTTTCATAAGCGAAATGGATGCTTCATCGGACGGAAAATGGGTCGTATATGCTCGTCTGATTGGCGGATACCCAGAAATCTGGAAAGTGCCGATGCAAGGAGGCGAACCGGTTCGCCTGACCCATCAAGCTGTATTCAATTGGAGACTCTCGATCTCGCCCGACGCTAAGACGGTCGCTTATATCTATAGCGATTCCAGGGTGAACCCGCCGCGGGGAATTGCTCTGGTGCCGCTCGAAGGCGAGCCAAAAGTTACGTTACTCGACATTCCGGCTGACTGCGTGCGCTGGACGAGAGACGGCCAAGCGCTTCTCTATTCCAGTACTCAAGGGGGTGTATCGAACATCTGGGAGCGACCAATCGCTGGCGGAGCAGCAAAACAGCTCACTTACTTTACAAGTGACACGATCGCGCTTTTCGATTTGTCAAAAGATGGCAAGCAATTGGCAATACAACGCGACACCACCAATTCTAATGTGGTACTGATTCGTGACGTGAAGTAACAAGGGCGCGACACGCAGTTAGTCCCTGTTTGAGCAATTCAAGAACAGCCTACCGCCCACGGTTGGCGGTGGTTAATTAGCCAATGTGGGAACAGGGTAGGGTGAGGTGGCCTGAATCTGCGAAGGGGGCCAAGCCTACACGAAGATGGCCAAGAAATCCTCTTGGCCTCCTTCGGAAGAGCTGGCATCCTTCGGCCCGATCGTGCGTGCAGCTGTAATGTCTGCGACGGGTACGCACCGCGTACCTTTATCAGTTCTTTGTGGAACAGGATCACAACGTGCGTCCACCCTATTGAAATCAACTCTTTGGCCGTTTGCTAGGCGGGAGGTTTTTGGAACATTAACTAAAGCGAGTATCGGAGCCCAATCAGAAACGGGATGCCCAACGATCACTCGTACTCCCATCATCGGGAGCCCAAAACTGTCGATTGTTAGAAAGGGGAAGGGGGAGGTGTGCGCCAAACCTGATAAGACCACCGCTTGGATTGAGCTTATCAGGACTGTCGTCTGCTGAACACCACTCTGTTGGTGTCGGAACTAGAGGTTGATCCAGCGCGTGGTTCGGGTAGGGTGAGGTGTATCCGAAAGCCTCCTTGGTGGAGCGACAAGTGCTCGCGATGCGTCTAGCGGGCAGCGCGACGGGAAGCTCTTCCTCACCCGCTGAGCAACAGTAGGGGCACGCATCGAACGTGCCCCTTTTTATCCTGCAATTCCCTTGTTAAGCCGAAGACTACGCCGAAATCCTTTTTCGCAACACACCTGCGAGTCCCGCGATTCCGGCGCTCAGCATGATGAGTGTAGGGGGGTCCGGCACTGCTGCCTTCTCCAACTGCGCCGCCCAAATCGCGTCGGCAGCGGTGGTCGGATGCATCGAGTCCCAGAAGAGGTACTGATTAGGATCGGGACACGGGGTTGTGCCCACTAAGCATGGAGCCGTCACGTTGGTCAACCCATAAGCAGCAGGATCGGCAACTATAGCGTGCATGAAATCATAGGTGTCGAAGTAGGTGACCCCAGCCGGCAGGCTTCCCACCAAAAGCGAATTGAACGTCTGGCTGAAAGCCTGGGCTGCGGCATCGCCGTAATATGCCGGCGTTAGGCTCAGGTCGGGCATGCCAGGCACCAGAATGTGTTTGGCTCCTGCACCTTGAAGTTCAGCGACAATCGTCAGAATGTCGGAAACTGCAATGGCTGGCGATCCCGAACCCGGGGGCTGCTGGCGAAAGTCGTTAACCCCGCCCCACACTAGAAACAGCGAGGTAGGTGCGATGGGTGCAACGGAGCTTAACGTTCCCGTCACTTGCAATAACATGCCCGGCAGGCCAGAAGCTCCTACCTTTGTCTGCGTTCCGCCGTCACGGAGATCCCCCAGGCCGGTTGTGGCTCCTCCAAAAGCGAAATCGTAGAGGTGGTTCTGGCTCAGCCCCAGGTCGGTGGTCAGTTGCTCCACTGTCACCGGGCCGTTGGAGAAGCGGCTCATCCAATAAGGAGGGGGGCTCTCCCATCAAGGCATACACGTTTCCATTGTCCGACAGACTGTCGCCATAGACGATGACATTGGTAAAAGCTGCTGCGCTGAGCAGCGAGGTCGCCGCCAGCAGCATGACTGTAACGAAGATAGCGAATACTACAGTTTTCCGTCTTAGCATCGGGTCTCCTGAAACAGGCCGGGACTCTCGTCGCGGCCTCGCTAGCGATGCGCAAATTCCTCTTGCGCGTCAGGTTGAACTTTCGACTTTTCGCAGGCCGCTGAAAAGCCCGTTCGTGCCTGGCGTTGCGTCACGGCACAACTTCAGTGCGTATCCCCAATTGAATCGGTTCAGCTAAGATTTCCGCTTTTGTCGTCTCGGCTGCCATCAGCCTATTCCCGAGCTCCTCTGCTGGCACACTTTTTTCGTACTCGCAGCGCCGAGGTTCCCAAAATGGAACAGTCATCCCCTTTTCGCATTCCAGAAAACGAGCTACCGATTCCGTAGCTTCGCCGAACAGCCAACCCGGCCACGAAAATAAGAGCGTCGGAAAGGGTCGGTCGCGCGGAAAAGCGCGATTTCCTCGATGAGAAATTTAGGCGAAATAACGATTTCGCTTTTACGCGAAGGCGGGAATTACTGTTTCCCAGTTTTCTGTTCGTTAAAGATTCCCAGCGGGTCTTTAGGGTTGATAACTAGGTCGGTACAGAGCGGCACATCGTTAACCCAATCTTGTTGGAAATCGCGCCGTTTCACGGTCTTGCAAAGTTGACCTGTCTCTATGTCGAGCGCGAAGAATCCGTGCCACGGTATTCCCTGCATCATTGCGTCCGTTGGAGCAATCGGCAGACCGTTGATCTTCAGAATCGTGTTCTGTCCAGGCTTTCGGGCACACCTCACCCTACCCGCTCTGTCGGCTGTACAAGGAGATCAGATTTCAGGCCGCGAGCATTCGTTGCGAACGTTATTCAATTTAGCGGTCACGTTGACGATTAGTCCTTCTGTCCTTATCAGAAGGGTTGAGCGCTCACTCTAGCCGAGGCGGGGCTGCGCGCGCCAAGAAGTAAACTTCGGGACGCTCCGACCAACCCCGGTGCTCTGGCTCCCGTTAAGGCTGCGAGTGTTCATGAGGAGATCGTCTGCATGGCATTGGCTTGATCCTGTCATCGCGCCTAGACGTATCCTGCTCATGCGCTGTCATTACAATAAGCGGTGCGGTTGCGGACAAGAAAATGAAATACCGCATCATTCAATCGCTACAGAAATACCTTCTCAACCCGCCAATTAGGTTGTTGTTGGCAGCGGGTCTCGCGCCACCGGGTTACGCTCTTCTCGAAACCATCGGTCGCAAGACCGGAAAGCCGCGGCGTACTCCAGTGGGAGACGGACGTGTTGGCGGGCAGTTCTGGCTGATTGCGGAGCACGGCATGAAAGCGGGATATGTTCTTAACATTGCCAGTAGCCCGCGTGTCCGGTTGAAACTGCGCGACGGATTCAAAACTCGCTGGCACATCGGCACTGCCCGTCTGCTTTACGACGATGACCCGCGCGAGCGCCAACACTGGCTCGCGAGTCAGTTACCACGCAGCGCCGGAAATGCCCGGGCGGTGCGCCTCTTCGGAACGCAACTCCTTACTGTTCGGATTGATTTGGATGGGTGAATCGTCAGCCGACGCGACCGTTTTCAGCGCCGAGATCAACTTTCCAGACTGATCCGAACAGACGGCCACAAAGAAACACAGAGGAGTGTTTTATGCAAACGCCAAGGTTTATCCGTTGCAACGCGGTTCCACTTGGCGGCGTACTCTTAATACGCCCTACGGTAGGGTTTGGGGTCATTCAAGGCGGGATCGTCGTTCCTACGGCTCAGGGTGCCTGTTTACCGCGGAGGTGGTGGTGGAGCTGGCTTGGTCTGAAGTTGGCGGCGGTCGAAGATCGGTGCTTGGCGGTCCATCGCGGTCAGCATACACTCTGTGGGTGTGTAATGAGGCCATTCAGTCGCTTCACCGCTACTTCATCTGGGCAAACCAAATGAGGGCTCATTATTACGATTTGGTTCCAAAGATCGCAAATGATCCGTCGCCAGACCGTTTCAGTGCGGAGGTTATCAAGGCAGACCTCTACATGAGCCTCTGGTACGGCGAGCTCTATGTCGTTATCGAGGGCTGGAAGGAGCTAGGCCTGTCTGACCGTGCCGTCGACGCCTTGCTCGCATCGCCCAACGTCGACCTGTTGAAGCGCTATCGCAATGGGGCCTTCCACTTCCAAAAGAACTACTTTGACGAGCGATTCTTGGAGTTTATCCGGGACGGAAAGGACGCGGCGGCATGGGTCGATGATCTCAACCGAGCGTTCGGCGACTATTTCATAAGGAGATTCTCACAACAACAGACGGCGAGCTCTTCCGCTACTGTATGAACACCTCCTCTAGGGTACGCTCCCATGCTGGCCGTCGTACGTGGGGATAAAGGCGCTTAGTTGCCGTTATATGCTTCGCAACGAGAATTTTGCTCTCGTTGTGGAGGATTACGCCAGAAATTTGAGACCGACGGCTCGGAAGAGGGCGTCGAGATCATCGGAGATGCGTTGATACAGGCGGTCTAGTTTACAGCGTTTTTCGTCAGCCAGAATGCGATCGCCTCGGAACGGTGTCAGCAGACCTGCGCTGAGTGGTGCATAGATTTTTTCGAACAGTTTGAGGAAAAGAACGCAGATCGAGTAGCCCTTGTCGAGCAGCCGATAGCGACGCGAGTGCGGAAACCTTTCGACCAGGCCTTTGGCACGTAGTTTGGAAAGGTCATAGCGGAAGGATGCCAGCGAATACTGCGATTGGGTTACGCCCAAGGCAGCTAAAGCCGCGGGGTAAAGATCGGTGGTAGTGAACTGTCCGCCGGCGGCGAGGTTGGAGAATCGTACCAAAGAGTGCATGACCGCCAGTTGACGTGGGTGGTCGAGCTTGAGGCCGGGTATTCGTCTTCCGCTGGGGAGTATTGTGGGTTGGGCCAATTTTCGTAATTGTCCGCGATCGACGAAGGTCTCCAGGATGTCCTGTTGGACATTTTGATAGTTGTCGATGATCTCCGACATGCGGCTTCGAAGTTGGGGCAGGTTCTCGACATTCTTGTGGACGCCGTAGTCATAGACATTGTTGGTTGCCGGTTCGGTTCGCAACAATCGGTCATCGCGCACGTACTGCTGGCAAAACCGTGACCGTAGTGACTGCGAATGACCGGATTGGGCAGGTGGAGATCTTCGATGACGGTCTGCAACTTGCCCTTGTAGTGTTGGGTCACCTTGCGCCCAAAGATGGTGGTGATTTTGTTGGGCTGTCCGATATTGCGATTGAGGTCCAACAAGCGCTGGGTGAGGTTTTCCACGGCAGATCACCGTAGCATGCCCTGCAGCATCGACGGTCACGTCCTGCTCATCATAGTAGACGCCGGCAGTATCCGCAAAGTAAGCTTCCCGGTCAGACTCCCTTGCGGGCTTTTCCGCACCACTCCCATTTACGACCTGATTCCGGACGCAACCCGCTAACACAGTACTCCCGCTTGCGCCCATTTTCATGCATTGTTGTGACCGACACGGGTCATGCGCGACTCCCTTGAAAAGAACTGCAAGTCGTTGAAACTGCGTCGCTCAAACTTTTCATGCTTGGTTGTAACGGGATCCGTCACGCTGACCTGTTTTCTTCGAAGGGGGCGATAGAAGAACGGGTTTCCTCGACGTTGAGGGGGGAAACGGAACGAAGTCCGAGAGAGGAGCGAGTGACGGCGCAGTGGCTCTAGGTTGTTGGCTTCGCACGAAACCCGGCGCATGAGGCCGAGCGCGGCCGGAGCCTGGGAGAGGAGCGTACACCGAGAGAGCAAAATGGGAAAGAAAAAGGCGAAGCTCGCTAGAACTGAGTGAGACGATGCCCGTTACATAGTCCGGTATGACTGATCAACTGTCCCAAAACTGTACCAAAACACTTCGAATTCCTGCATTGGGGATAGCGCTGAGCGTAAAGCAGATTCCCCAAATTGTTGGAAACGTTGAAAGCGCAGCGAAAGGGCTGGGGCGGTTGGAAACGGTCGAGATGCGCCCAAGGCAGATGCCCCACCGTCAGGTAGTGATGCCGTGAGGGGGTAACTCAGCGGCGATGGCGATTTGGATTAAAACATCCAGCCACCGCGAATAGGCACGACAACCCCCTCCAAAGCAGACTACCCCGCCTTGGAAAGCGCAACCCAGCGCGGTTCGCACTGTTCGAGAAGAGTCTCCACAGCGGCTCTTCTTTCCCATTCCGTGACCCTTTCGTTTTCTGCAAATGCCTTGAGCGCGTCTGTCGCGCGGTTGCCTCCAATTCTGCCTAGTACCACTGCCGAAGAGTGGCGGACATTGTAGTCGGCGTTCAGATCTGTAAGCGCCTGGATCAATGCGTCGACTGCGCGGTCGCCTCCGCCCTCGTCCAACGCTTCCGCTGCATTGATGCGGATCTGTGGATCAATCTGTCTGTCAATGAGAACCGGAAGCAGTGCGTCCACAGCTCGGGGATTATGAGTGGCCCCCAATGCTGAGGCGGCAGAGGCGCGAGTCCCATCCTCGAGCTGCGGGGTCGTCATCACCTGAGAAAGTGCCTCTACCGCGTGGTCGTCGCCAATCCTACCCAACGCCCAAACCGCATAAGAAGGGAACCACCCTGGAAGGCCCGCCTTTGCGTGTGGGTCTGTGAGAGCCTGGAGCAACACGTCCGTAGCACGGGGGTCAGCGATGTTGCCTAACGCCGCTGCCGCAATATAGCGAAGCTGCGGCTCGGCTTGCAGATCTAACATCTCCAAAAGCAATAGAGAGGCGGCGCGACGATCACCAATGATGCCCAACGCCCGTGCTGCCGAACGGCGTACCTCCTCCTCGACCTGCCGGTCTGTCACCACTCGATATAGCGGCTCTTTGGCGCGATCGCCTCCAAATTGGGCTAACACATTTGCCGCGTTATGACGAACCCCTGCCTCGGTCCGTGGGTTTGTGAGAACTTGGAGCAGGGCGTCCATGGCACCGGCGTCGTCGAGCCTACCCAATGCGCCGCTCAATGCCCATCCGGCATATATGCGAACTGAGGCCTCAACCTGCGAGTCTGTCACCACTTCGCAAAGCGCACGTATTACGCGCTCATCAGGAAGGTACTGTAACCTCATTGCCACATCAGCGCGCAGTCCCTCCTCTCTCTGCCTGTCCCGTAGAATCTGACACAGCGCCTCTATCGCACGGTCGTCGCCGCTCTCGCACAATGCGAATGCCAATTGCATCGCATCGCGGCGATCCTCCTCATCGTTTAAGTCCTTGAGAGCTTGGATCAGCACCTCTCTCGCACGATGGTCGCCGATCTTGGCTAACGCGTTTGCTGAAGAACGGCGAATGATCTTGTCCGCCGACGGGTCGCTCATCATGTTAAAAAGCGTATCTGCTGCATGGGCGTTCCGAATACTAACTCTAACTAGCGCCTCTGCCACATCCGACCGAACTTCATCCTCAGTCTCCAGGTCTTTCATAATGTTAACTAGCGCCTCTATGGCGCCGTCGCTTCCTATTTCTGCCAATGCACTTACTGCCGAACGAAGTACATTCGCATCCTCGTCCTTCGTATGTACAATCTTTGACAGCGCCTCTGCCGCGCGACTGTCGCCGATCTGGCCCAATGCCCACCCTGCATTCTTGCGAACCCACGCCTCGACCTGCGGGTTAGTGAGAGCCCGAGTCAGCGTGTCTCCGGCACGCGCGTCACCTATACAGCCTAACTTCCAGGCGGCAGAAGCGCGAACCCCTACCGGTGCGGTTTGCTCTTCTAACTGTTCCGCATAGTAGCGGACCGCTTCCCCGCGTAACGCCTCCGTCCGCGCCTGCTCCAAGACCACGAGGTCGTCGTCGTTGGACTTGAACTGCCGCCACGAGACTGATTCCAGTCCCCGAAGGTCATTGCGGAGGAGATCGGGATAGGCATGCACACAACGGCTCAGGGCGTGAAGCGCGAACTGGAGATGAGTCTGGATGCGGTCGCACAGGACCATGGTTTCGACGTAGCCGGACAGGGCGGGTTCGCAGTCGAGCGGAGAGGGCCATTCAACTTTGTCCGGGAATGGTTCGGCCTGGCGCTCGTCATCGATCTTTGTAAACCAGACCTTGTAGCGTTGCGGCGCGTGGTTCGGCTCGCACAGCCCGTAGAGGAACGGCAACTCGTCGGCGAGGCCGCGCAGAAAGACCTTGGCCGTCGCACCGTCTTCCAGCATTCCGACCAGCAGCAACAAGAATTCGCGGTACTCCGGCTTCGTGGCCATCACTGCGAAGGTCGGTATGAGGCCCTCGCAGTTCCGCGTGGGACAAGCAAAGGTCTCTGCCTCGTCCCACTGCCAGTGTTCGCAGTTCGGCAGCCAGTCGCGCCACTCGAGGTCGTCACAGCTCCACCGCGCGACAACAAAGCCGGCCGCAAAGTACTCCTGCAATGTCGGGTGGAAGAAGCGGATCGGATCCCCCAGGGCTCGCTGAAACAGGAGTCCGCTATTGAGCAGAATGTCCTTAAGCAGGTCGTCTTCCCGACCCCGGTAGTCCTGCCAAGTCTTCTCGGCGGTCAGGCGGCCCAGCGCGGTGAGGACGTAGCGTTCCAGCATTTCCTGCTGGCGTCGAGGGCAGAAGTAGCTGTGAAAGGCGATCTCCTCCAGCGCCGCCCGCTTTAAAGCGAGCGGATAAACCTTGGGATGGCGCACCGGGCGGCGCTGAGCTTCCGGGTTATCGAGGAAAAGCTTGACGATCTGATAGTAGAGTTCGTCCTTGGACGTCGGTAATTGAACCCCTCCCCGTGCGTAAAGGTGGGTCATCATCGCAAGCATGAGCCCGTTGCCCGCCAGCGCGCGGGTGGCCGGGTCGCTCTCGATATCCGCCAGGAACTTGTCCGCCCTCTGCTTCAGCCTCGCTTTGACGTACTGTTCCACCTCGCGTCGCTCGAGCGCACAGAGCTCCCGCTGCTCGAAGGAAGAGAGCGCGTTACGGTAGACGGCGGTGCGGCAGGTCACGAGAATGACCGCATTCTTGCCCGCTTCTCCCGCCGCAAAGTCCTGGATCTTGGCAACCACCTTGTGGGGTGCGTCCACTTCGTCCAGACCATCCACCAGGACGGGTGCTTTGCCCTCGCGCACGTACTGCAACAAGCGGGGGCCGAAGGCTTCCGGCGTGTTCTTGCCTTGCAGATAGTGCCCGCTTTCGATCCAGGTTTCCAGCGTGTCGATCTTCTCCCACTCGAAGGAGCGTACGAAGAGCGGGAACTGCCCGTTGCGGGCGTAGGAGAGGAGGAGTTTGTGCAGGAGCGTCGTCTTACCGTCGCCGGGTTCGCCAAGCAACACGAAATGGCCCGGCTTGCCGGATTGCTTCCGTTTGGCGAGCGCATCCGCGACGTACTGCGTCTGGCTGTTCTTGTGGCCACGCGCGTCGGCCAGCGTGGCCATCGCGCCCTGTTTGAGCGACGGCTCCGCCTCTTTTGGCGTCGTCCCCGCCTTGGCTAGGATGCGCGCTTCTGCGGCGATGTCTACGGTTGTGCCCTCCTCCACGAGCTCGCGAACCGGAAATGGCGCGAACGTCCCTTCGAGATACGCGCAATATCGCCCCTTCCATTCTTCAAACAGCGGCGCCCCGACCACGTATTGTCTTAACTCGGGACGGAAATTAAGGACTGACCGGATCGGACAGGCGTACACCATTCCACCCGCGGCAATGCCAGGATCACGGTCGCTCTCCGGACTCCACCGGATCAAGCCAACTGCCGCCTCCGGTATGCCAACAAGAACGGGTGAGCCACTCATCCCGTGCAGTGAAAGCTCGGCGGCTGACTCGTGACTGTAAAGCTGTAATGCATCGACGCCGCCAAATATTCTGGTATCCGGAGCGACCACCGTACCATGAATGTAAATGACATCGGGACCCGCCACTGGGGGGTATCCTGCGCACCGAAAAGACGCGTAGGGTAGGACA
>Ga0306923_10008152_pt1 | contig 10502 bp, 9 predicted proteins | sample sta12Can44000108_FD_203841 | JGI IMG/M metagenome (GOLD analysis project Ga0306923, IMG submission 203841) | Lab enrichment of tropical soil microbial communities from Luquillo Experimental Forest, Puerto Rico - statanox.12C.anox.44.000.108 (v2)... | ecosystem: Environmental > Terrestrial > Soil...
CGGCAAGCTAGGAGCCCGTCCAGATTATCGCGGCTTGGCTGTGTAGCCATACTGGAAGTGGATTGGCGGGGCCGTGACCCCGCCCTGTTACCCTCTTTGGGCGTCTTTTAGCCTGCTCCAGCGGCCATCGGCAACGCAGCGGACAGACTCCGGCTGTGTGCGAGCTTCAAGAGATTGTGGGCAGTGCAGACGATGGCCCACTCGGCGCGCACCTTCTCGAGGCCGCGCAGCAGGAATTGTCGAAAGCCGCGGGCCTGCTTGATCTGCCCGAACACCGGTTCGGGTAGTTGCTTGCGCAGCCGGTACGGGCTGGCGTGTCCGCCGGCCTTGATCTTCGCCCGCATGGCCTCGACGCGCGTCGGTTTACCGTCCGGCTGCGGCGAGGATGGTGCGGCGGCAGCCTCGTCATTGACGGCGCCCGCGACGGCATCTCTGGCCCGGCCGGTCGCCACATAGGCATCGATGTTGCGGGTCTCCAGCGCCTCAAGATTGGTCTCCGAGCAATAGCCGGCATCCGCCGATAGCTGCGCGGGCTTGCGACCAAGATTGGTCTCGACTGCATCGGTCAGCGGCACCAACTGGCCGCAATCGACCGCGCTCTGTGTCACGTCCTGCGCCACGATGATCTGGGCTTCTGCGTCGACGGCGGCCTGGGCGTTGTAGGCCTGCACGAACCCGTCCTTGCTCTTCATGATCCGGCTCTCCGGATCGGTGAAGTTCTTCTGGGCTTTGGCATCCGGCGCGGTGGAGGGCGGGGCGGCTTGCCGTCCACCTTTGCGGCGTCCCTCGGCCCCTCGCTGCGCGGCCGCCTCGGCCTGCGCCTTAAGCTTGGCTTCGGCCGCCGCCTTCGCCTCAGCCTCCAGTTCGGCCTTGGCCTTGCAGATCTTCTCGGCGCGCCGCTTCTTGTCGGCGATCCAATCCGGCATCTCGTCGCCGGTCTTGTCGCGGCCGTGCAGCTTGTCCTCCTCGGCGTCCGCCGCCTCGGCCGCGCTGAACCACTTGGCGACCTCGGCTTCCAGTTCCGCCGCGCGCTTCTCCATGCGCTCGTAGCTCATCGCCTTGTGCTTCGATGCATTGGCTTTGATCTTGGTGCCATCGAGCGCCACATGTCCGAGCTTCACCAAGCCGGCCTGCTCGCACAGCTGCAGGATTTGCCCGAAAAGTTCGCGAAGCGCCTTCAAGTGCCGCTTGCGGAAATCCGAGATGGTGCGGAAATCCGGCGCGTCGAGCGCCACAATGCTCATGAAATCCACGCGCTCGCGGCACGCCTTGGCGATCCGGCGCGACGAGTAGATGCCGCAGCAGTACGCATACAGCAGCAGCGCCGTCATCATGGTGGGATCGAACGGCGGCTGACCCCGCTCGCTGCCGTAGGTGCCAGTGATCGCGGCAAGGTCCACTTCGTCCATCACCAAGTTCAGCACAAAGCGGGCGAGATGGTCCTTGGCAACGAAGTCCCCTACCGTCGGCGGCAGAAACAGAGGCTCATCGATCTTCCAGGCGCGGAATGTCTTGCTCATGCGCCAGACAGAATCTGACTCGCACTTCCTTGGCTAGAAAAATCCGCCTATTACTCGGACAGGCTCCTAGCGGGCCCGGTGCGGATTGCGGCCGCCCCCCAAGGCCGGCGCAGCGCAAGCGGGCGCAATGCGCGCAAGCGCAGGATGCATGCAACAACGGAGGAACCGATGCTGAAGATGTTGTTTTCGCTCTCGACGACTGCCGCCTTGGCGGCCTTCGCCCTTAGCGGCGCGGCACAAGCGCAGGGCGCTGCGGCGCCGAACCTCGCGGGCACCTACAGGTGCCAGCCGCAACCGGTGAAGTGCCAATGGGGCGACACGGTCTCCATCACCCAGACCGGCGACAAAGTGCAGCTCAACAACGGCTCCGGTTCGTTCGCCGACGGCAAGATCACCAGCAACATCACGGTCAGCGGCGCCCCGCCCTTCAGTGCCAACGGGGTCATACTGCCCGATCGCTCGATCCAGTGGTCGAACGGCACTCACTGGATGAAGCAATAAGCCCAAAGCCTAACCCCTCACCCGCTCGCGGGATTCACATATCGCTGTGCCGGATGGTTGCACCTCTCCCCGTTGGCGGGGAGAGGTCGACGCGCGCTTGCGCGCCGGGTGGGGGGCCTTTCCATGAGTCTGAGCATACGAGTGGGCCAATCTTTACCGCTCAGGTTCGCGGCAAGGCCCCCTCTCCCCGACCCTCTCCCCGCAAGCGGGAGAGCAGATCACCGCTCGCCTTTCAGGGAGTACACGTTCTCCGGGGCAGGGAACGAGCGGCTGCGCACTTCCGCCGCATAGGCCGACACCGCGGCCTCAATGGAGGGGCCGAGCGTCGTGTAGCGCTTGACGAATTTCGGCACCCAGGGCGACAGGCCCAGCATGTCCTCGAGAACCAGCACCTGGCCGTCGCAGGCCGGACTGGCGCCTATGCCGATGGTCGGGATCGCGATGTCGCGCGTGATCTGCGCTGCGAGCGGCTCCGCCACCGCCTCGACCACGACCGAGAAGGCACCGGCGTCGGCCACCGCGCGGGCGTCGGCTTCGATCGGCGCCCAGTCGGCGCGGTCGCGGCCCTGGGCGCGGAAGCCGCCGAGCGCGTTGACGGATTGCGGGGTAAGCCCGACATGGGCCATCACCGGCACGCCCCGCTCCACCAGGAAGCGAATCGTCTCCGCCATGCGCTGGCCGCCCTCGAGCTTGATCGCGCCGCAGCCGGTCTCCTTGAGCACGCGCGCAGCGGTCATGAACGCCTGCTCCTTCGAGACCTCGTAGGAGCCGAACGGCAGATCCACGACGACGAGCGCGTGCCGGGAGCCGCGCATCACCGCACGCCCCTGCAGGATCATCATGTCGAGCGTCACCGGAATGGTGGTCTCGAGCCCGTGCATGACCATGCCCAGGGAATCCCCGACCAGGATCACATCGCAGTGGCGATCGAGGATGCGCGCGGTATGGGCGTGATAGGACGTCAGCATGACGATCGGACTGGCGCCCTTGCGGGCGCGAATGTCCGGCGCGGTGAGGCGCTTCTGGTCGGTATGGGTGGACACGATCAGGTTCCAAGCGCCGGGGTTCCGAACACCGCCCGCCCGATCACCAGAGGATGGAAGACGAGGCCGAGCGCGAAGTACAGGATGGTCCCGACGACGATGGCGGCGATGTCGTTGCGGCGCCCGCCGATCGGGATCGGCGGCGCACCCGGATCGCTGCGGCGCTTGAGGGTGATGCGGTCATACACCGCCCAGGCGAGCACCGACACGAACAGGATGATCGATCCGAGATCGCCGTTGGAGATGAGATGCGCCACCGCCCACAGCTTTACCCCCACCAGCATCGGATGCTTCAGCTTGCGCTTGATGTCGCCGGGGATATAGGCGGCGGTGACGAGGATCACCGCCGGCCACATCAGGGCGACGGTGATGTGCCGCGTCCAGTTCGGCGGATCCCACACGTCGATCGGTCCGGCATCGCGGTAGAGCGCGAATCCCTTGCCGATCACGAACAGGCCGACGATGGTGACGACCGCGAACAGCCCCTTGTAGGGCCACTCGCCCATGCGCTGGACCAGCATGGCACGCTGGTCCCGCATGGTGACGAACACATGCGGGCCGAGGAACAGGATCAATCCGAGAACGAGTAGCGCCAAGCCCATTTCTTTTGCTCCACCGCCGCAAGTGGCGCGCGCAGTAGAGGCGAAGGCCGCCGCCGACGCAAGCGGGGTCAGAGGGGCGGGCTGCAATGCGCTCCTGCGTCGGAAAAAGGACTAGGGCTTGCGCCGCACTTCCTCCCTCCCCGTCTTCGGCCGCCTTCGGGGAGGGCCGGGCCGACCGCTTGCATTTCATCCGGGCGCAGGGGACACCGATTTGAGCAGGCGCATCGCTCCTTTCGATTTGAGGCCGTCGTGAAACGAAGTCTTTTGTTCGCAGTGCTCGCAGCGTTGCTCGCCCAGTCCGCAGCAGCGCAGGACTGGCCCACGCGGCCGGTGAAAATCTACATTCCGTTCGGCCCTGGCTCGACGCCCGACATGGTCGGCCGCATGATCGCCGACCGCCTGCAGCAGAAGCTCGGCCGGGCCTTCGTCATCGAGGACAAGCCGGGCGCGAGCGGCAATACCGGCACCGACGCTGTCGCCAAGGCGGCGCCCGACGGCTACACGCTCGGCATCAGCATCGGCGGGCCGCTCGCCATCAACCTGCTGCTGTTTGCGAAAATGCCCTACGATCCGGCCAGGGACATCGCCACCATCACCATGGTCGCGACCCAGCCGAGCGTACTCGCGGTCAACGCCAGACTCGGTGTCGACACCGTCGCGGAACTCATCGCGCTGCTGAGGCGGAAGCCCGGCAAATATAATTACGGCTCCATCGGCAACGGCTCCCTGTCCCACCTCGCGATGGAGGCGCTCGCGCTCGCGAGCGGCACCGCGATCGTCCACATCCCCTATGCGAGCTCGCCCCAGGCGATGACCGCGCTCGTGCGCGGCGACGTTGAGATCGTCTGCCTGCCGGCAATCTCGGTGACGCCGCAGCTCGCCTCCGGCGAAGTGAAGATTCTCGCAGTCTCGACCGCGGAGCGCTCGGTGCTGCTGCCGGGCGTTCCGACGCTCAAGGAATCCGGTATCGACGTCGAGGCCGACGCCTGGATGGGCCTGATCGCCCCGGCGAAGACGCCCGAACCCATCCTCGCGAGGATCGCCCGCGAGGTGTCCGAGGTGATCACTGCGCCCGACATCCGCGCCAAGCTCAAGGCCCAGTTGATGGAGCCGATCCCGACCTCGCCGGAAGAATTCCGCGCCCGCATCGACGCCGACATCGCCCGCTGGTCGCCGGTGATCAGGGCGGCGAATATCGGAATCAAGTAATCGTCCATCGTGAAACTCCCGTCGTGTGCTTGGCCGCTCACGAGTCGGGAGTCTCAGCGGTGGACGACTGCCGTAAATGTCAAACTGCTACTGCCACCCCGGCAGAGCCGGGGGACCTCCTATGGTAGGTTACATTTCGGGGCTAACCCGCAGCTTTGGCACCTGCTGTCCTACGCTTCGTGCTCCGCGTTGCCGCTCACACGCAAGGCTCGCTTCAGGCCGGCCGGCTCGGACTGCCGCGAGGGAGTCGAACCCCCTGGATCGCCCCGAGAGGTTTCAGCTCGTGTTGACGACCATCCTCCCCTCCTGTGCTCCTGACGCTGGCGCAATTAAGGGATTGCACCCTACGTCGGCTCGGAGCGATCATGCTCTGCCGCCTCACGCAATTGCAGGCTCGCCCGCCGGCGCCCCGTCGCCACCTCATCCACATCGAAACTCCCGGGATCGACCACCACGCCGTAGAGCGCTGCGGCCTCTTCCACCGAGACATAGCCCTGCCGGACGTCGTTGCGAACGTCGTCCACCGGTCGCGACAGCGGCGAGCCGTAGCCGCCGCCGCCGCCGGAGCGCAGGCGGAAGGCGTCGCCGGCCTTGACCTGGGCGACCAACACCTTGGCGTTGGGGAAATCGGTCTTCCAGGCGCCGCCGACCCGCAGCGCGACGGCGTTGCCCTTGCCGTCGCCGCCGCCGTCGAGCCCCCAGGGCCGGCAATGGGCGCGGTCGATCTGGGTGTTGACGGTGACATGGCTGCGCGCCCGCACCACCCGCTCGACGCCGAGGCCGCCGCGATGGCGCCCGGCGCCGCCGGAATCCGGCACCAGCGCATAGCGCTCGACCACGATGGGGAATTTCGCCTCGACCTGCTCGTTGGGGCTGTTGTGGGTGTCGCCGTCATTGATGGCAACGGTGCCGGAGACGCCGTCCCCGCTGCGCTTGGCGCCCCAGCCGCCCCCGAGCGGACCGAAATTGCCGATGAAGAATTCCTGCGTCTTCGGATTGATGCCGTGGAATTGCGCAATCAGCAAATCGGCGTGATGGCCGGCGATGACGCGGTCGGGAATCGCCGGCGCCAAGGCCTTGAACACGGTGTCGACGATAGTCATCGGGAACGTCATCCACAACCGCATCGGCGCCGGTCGCGTCGCGCTCACCACGCGGCCCGGCGGAACGATCACGGTGAGGCTGCGGAACGAGCCGTCATTGATGGGGTAGTCGGTGGGCGAGGTCAGGCACTTGTAGGCGACCTGGGCGCAGGCATGGCCGGTGGTGATGCCGGAATTGTAGAAACCGCGCACCTGCCGTGCCACCTCGGTGAGGTCGATGGTCGTGCCGTCGCCCTTCACCGTGACGCGCACCCGGATCGGGATCGGCTTGCCGACGGTAATGCCGTCATCGTCCATGAAGGATTCCGCCTCGTAGACGCCGTCGGGGATCGACCGCGTGCGCGCGCGGGCCGCCGCCTCCGAGCGATCCATGATGGCGGCGATCGCCGCTTGCACGGGCTCGCGGCCATAGCGGGCGATCAGCCCGAGAAAACCGCGCTCTCCGGTTTTGACCGCGGTGACCTGGGCGCGGAGGTCGCCGGTGGCGCGGCTCGGCAGCCGGACATTGTGACGGATGACGTCGACGAGGTCGTCATTGACCTTGCCGCGGTCGTGAAGCTTGAGGATCGGGATCTGCAGGCCTTCGGAAAAAATGTCGGTGGTCATGCCGCCCAGCGTGCCGCCGACATCGATCCAATGCGCCATGCAGCAGGAAAAGCCGACGAGGTCACCGCGATGGAACACCGGCAACGTCAGCGTGACGTGGTTGAGGTGGCTGCCGGTGATATAGGCGTCGTTGGTGACGTAGATGTCGCCGGGCCGCATATTGGCGAGGCCGAAGTGCCGGATCTTCGCCTTGACGGTCTCCGCCATGCCGCGGATGAACATCGGCAGGCCGATGCCGATCGACACCGTCTCGCCCTGCGGCGTGAACAGGCCGACGGTGAAGTCGAGCGCCTCGTAGATGATCATGTTGTAGGCGGTGCGCATGAGGTTGGTCTTCATCTCCTCGGTCACCGCGATGACGCCGTTGCGCACGATCTCGGCAATCACGGGATCGAGCTTTTCCTTGCGAGCCTTCCCTGCCATGGCGCTCAGCGTCCTTTCCCCACCGCAATGACGAGATTTCCCCATGGGTCGACCGTAAGTGCGTCACCGGGCATCAGCACCGTAGTCGACGCATGCTCCTCGACCAGTGCCGGCCCCTTGATGCGGTTGCCGGCGGTGAGCGCGGCGCGGGCGAAGGTCCGCGTCGGCACGAAGCCGCGGCCGCGGAAATAGACCGGCCGCTTGCCGGTGAAGGCGGCCCGCGGCGGCGCCGGCCCGCCGCGCGCGATCTTCCCCTGCGGCGGCTTCGCCACGACTCCAGTGACGGTCGAGCGAAGGCTGACGATCTCGGCGGGCTCGCGGGGCGCGCTGGTGCCGTAGCGCAGCGCGTGCATGTCGTCGAAATGACGCTTGATAGCGGCGCGGTTCTGCCTGGAAAAGACCGCCATCGGCAGATCGACAGTGACGGCGTGCTCCTGGCCGACATAGCGCATGTCGGCGGCGCGCTTCACCGTCACCTCGCGCGGGGCGACCGATGTTTCGGCGATGGCGCGCCTTCCCTCGTCTTCGAGTTCGCGGTGGATGCGCTCGATCACGTCAAAGCCGGCCTCCTCGAGCCGCATCGGCCACGTGCGCACGTAGTCATAGCGAAGGTCGGAGAACAGCATGCCGAAGGCGGAGAACACGCCGGGCGCGCCGGGGATGATCACCTTTCCGATCCCGATTTCGCGCGCGACCTCGACGGCGTGCAGCGGCCCTGCCCCGCCATAGGCGATGAGCGCGAAGTCTCCGGCATCGAAGCCGCGCTCGGTGGTCACCGCCTTGACCGCATGGGACATGGCGGTGACGGCGATGCGCAGGATGCCGTCGGCAGCCGCCGTCACGCTCATGCCGAGCGGCGCCGCGACCCCTGTCTGCAGCGCGGCCTTCGCCGCCGCCGTGTCGAGCGGCATTTCGCCGCCGAGGAACCGGTCGGCGCCGATACGCCCGAGCACGAGATTGGCGTCGGTCACGGTCGGCTCGGTGCCGCCGAGGCCGTAGCACGCGGGGCCCGGCTGCGCGCCGGCGCTCTGCGGCCCGACGCGGGGCGCACCGTCCTCGACCCGGGCAATCGAGCCGCCGCCCGTGCCGACCTCGAAAATATCCATCATCGCGATCTGGATCGGCAGCGCCCGCTCATAGCCGCCGATCAGCGCCGCCCCCGTCGTCAGCGGCTCGCCGTTGTGGATCACGCCGGCCTTGGCGGTGGTGCCGCCCATGTCGAATGCAATGGCGTTGTCGAGCCCGAGGGTGCGGCACAGCGCCTTGGCGCCGATGACGCCCGCCGCCGGGCCGGATTCCAGCATGCGGATGCAGTGGGACTTGGCCTGCTCCGCCGTAAACAGACCGCCGGTCGACTGCACGATCAGGAACGAGCCGCCAAAGCCGGCGGCGCGGATATGCCGGTCGATCTCGCCGAGATAGCGCCGCACCTTGGGGCCGATATAGGCATTGGCGACCACCGTCGAGCAGCGCTCGAATTCGCGGTATTCCTGCGACAACTCGTGGGAGGCCGAAACGAACATCCCGGGATGGTTGGCCTCGATGAGGCGCTTGGCGCGGGCTTCGTGTTCGGGGTTGCGGTAGCAATTGAGGAACAGGATCGCGGTCGCCTCGATTCCGAGCGCATCGAGCTTCGCGCCGAGCGCTGCGATCTCGCCCTCGTCCAGCGCGATGTCGATGTCGCCATCCGCAAGGATGCGCTCCTTCGCCTCGAACCGCAGCGCACGCTCGACCAGCGGCTCATGCTTGCGAAAGAACAAGTTGTAGGCATCGGGCCGATTGATGCGGCCGATCTCGTAGATGTCGCGAAAGCCCTCGGTGATGACGAGCGCGGTCCTGGCGCCGGTCCGCTCCAGGATGGTGTTGATGGCAATGGTCGTGCCGTGGAGGAACAGCCCCGCGGCGGCATAGTCGGTGCCGGCCTTCTCGACGCCGGTGGTGATCCCCTCGACGAGATGGTGCGGCGTCGACAGCGCCTTGCCGAAGCGCAGTGTGCCGGTGCGCTCGTCGAACGCCGCCACGTCGGTGAACGTGCCGCCGATGTCAGCGGCCAGCCGCAGGCGGGGTGAGCGAGAACGTCGGGAAAGTTGCATCGGGGCGGGGCTCGTCGGCGCCAAGATATTTGAAAACGGCGGGCGCCCGCAACACTTCCCCGGACCCCGCAGGGCCGGTTACGTCATTACGTCGAGGAACCTTCGTCGTATGCGATTCCGAGCTGGGACAGCCCCTCTTCCAGGTAGTCCGACAACAGCGGCATGCCCAGCAAATACGACGCCGTACGCCTGTTGTGGGCACGTGCCGCCTCGGCGCGCAGATCGTCCCAGTCCTCGACGCCGCCGTCGCCGCGGCCGAGCCATGCCAGGGTGACGAGATCGACCTGCTCGTCTTCGTTGAGCCCGAATATCGCTGCTCTGAGCTCAGCGACCACGGGATCGTCACTGTGGTCCTCGAGCACGGAAAGCATCGCGTCGTCTGTGGCATTCGACCCGGAGTCCGGATCGGTGACGACATCCTTCACGTCGAACTCCCGCGCCTTGGCAATGATGTAGGCGACCTTTTCCGCCGAAATCGCCAGAGCCGGGGTTTTGGCTCCTGTATCGGCTGACGGTCGCGCCGTCGATCGAGATCGAGCTTTCATGTGTCTCCTCGCTTTGCAACACCGTGTCTCTGTTGGAGTCTCATGTATTCAACCCGATGCCTGATTGAAATGGTCGGAGCGTCCAACATTTCCCACACTTCAACCTGATCCACACATACGAAGCCGCCTCCCTGTCGCCGAATCTCGATGCCGGGGATGTGATCGCCATGCGTTGATTTGGCGCAAACCCGGGCGCCGGGCGGCACGATTATTTGCTGATCAAATCGTAAGCCTGCTCGTCCATCAGTGCGTCGACTTCAGCGGCATTGCGGATCCTGATCTTGAACAGCCAGCCGTCCCCGATGGGCGCGGCATTGACCAAGCCGGGTTCGCCGACCACACGTTCATTGATTGCGACGATCTCCCCGCCCACGGGCGCGAACACGTCGGCGGCCGCTTTGACGGACTCGACCGTACAGGCGGTCTGACCCTGGTCGAACCTGGCGCCCACTTTCGGCAATTCGACGAACACGAGGTCGCCGAGCTTTTCCTGGGCAAACGGCGTGATGCCGACGGTGCCAACATCGCCCTCGACGCGAACCCATTCGTGATCCCTTGTGTATTTCAACATCTGCCTGATCTCCCGACGTTCAACGGCGTTTGTAGTGCGGGGCGACGAAGGGAAGTTCGGCGACCGCAACCGGCAGTCTCTTGCCGCGAACCTCGGCGAAAAGCCGTGTTCCCGGGGCGGTCGCATCCGTCGGCACATATCCCATTGCGACGGGCGCATCGAGGCTGATCCCGAAGCCGCCCGAGGTCACGGCGCCGACCGGCGCGGCATCGTCTTCCCGGCGAAACAGCGCAGCGCCGGCGCGCACCGGCGCGCGGCCATCCGGCCGTATCCCGACCCCACGGCC
>Ga0306923_10008156_pt1 | contig 10500 bp, 8 predicted proteins | sample sta12Can44000108_FD_203841 | JGI IMG/M metagenome (GOLD analysis project Ga0306923, IMG submission 203841) | Lab enrichment of tropical soil microbial communities from Luquillo Experimental Forest, Puerto Rico - statanox.12C.anox.44.000.108 (v2)... | ecosystem: Environmental > Terrestrial > Soil...
AACACCGGGGCGCCGAAATCATCATGCCGGATAACGGCATGGTCGAACGCTTCAACCGACGCCTCGGCGAGCATCTGGGTCGGATGCCGCAAAACCGCGCCGCCCACCACCGCCGCTTTCTCGATCGTGCCGAACGTGACACCTACCTCCACACCTTCGTCACCGACTACAATCGCACCCGCTTGCGATGCCTCGACTACCAGGCGCCCGCCGAACTCCTCGCTAAACTCGCGGGACACAACACCTGCGCCGGGGCAGACTCGCCGACAACCCGTACGCGATCGGGGACGAGGGTCCGATAGGGTCCGATAGACCTGTTCGAGCTTGGCGACGAGCAGACGGTCAAAGGTAAATTCGAGACAGACGTCACGGGGTACCGACGATGCCGACCTCAGTCGCGGTCAGGTGAGCTGGGTATCGCCGATCGCCAGGGCGCTGATAAAGGCGCAGGAAGGCGACATCGTCGAAGTTCGTGCGCCGTCGGGGGTCGGGCGGATCGAATTGCTCGAAATTCGCTACGGCGGCGCCCGCGGTGAAACCGAATAGCTAGGCTACTTTCGATCATTGATCCTCGCGAGAGGCATCATATTTGTCTGCCGCTTCTTTGGCGGTCGAGCCTGTCATGAGGCATTGGAAACCGGCGAAGACCCCCGGAACTACACGGATCGGGTCCCAGCATGCCTCAACACCGCTCTAGCGTTCTGTCGTAAGTGGGACCGACGGTTCGAATCTCATTTGCTCCAGCGCCACTCGGCCCGACCGGGTTCCGGCTGCAGGAGTTTTGCGCCAGCGACGAATGGATCCCGGTATATCTGGACGAGTGTCGGCCGTGTTCGTGCGGCGCCCCCAAAAACGAGGGTTTCGACCGGCGCCGCATCGATGCAACGCCCCCAAGAAGGTCGGCGACACGCGCGGCTGGGCCCTTTGGCGCGGGCCCCATCGGCGGAAATAGGGGCCAGCACAGCAATTTCATCCCATCTCGGTCAGCCCGATCCTCCTCCGGCGCCCGCTCCGTCCCGCCGCTTCGTTGACGCGGCGAGAGTAAGCGGTGGGGCAGTCGGCCGGGCCGGAGGTGCCCTATTGCGCGTAGAACGCGGTCGGCATCCCGCCCGTTCCTTCCTTCTGCTCCCGACCAAGCCCGCTCCAGACAGCCCGTTCTGGGCTGCCTTGACGGTGCCATGGATCTGGTTAATAAGTAAATGGCACGTTGCCGTCGCGTGAGCGCGAGGGCGGGAGGCCAGAAACTTTGCCGCCTTATCAGGCTCCAGATTCAAAGGCGCACGGGCGCGTCTTCGAGGATGAGGCTTCGGCGCGGCTGCCGTTAGGGGTCTAGGGCCATGAGTGACAACTTGAGCAGGAGCCTTTTCGGTGAGCGCGTGAAAGGCCGGATCGGCGTGCTGATCGTAGAGCACTTCGATCGGACCGAGTTCTAAAAGTTCAATGCGCACCGGCGCCGAGTTGCTTCGCCATCGTGAAGGCTGGCGTCGGGTGCGCGCCGCAGCGCGTTCAATGCACTGATGATGTATTGCCGTCGCCATTCAGCTCAAATACTGCCCCCGCCCGCCGCCAATCGATCGCCACCCCGACGAGTAGGCGATCGGGAGTCGGCCGAACAGATCAGCAAAAAGGAGAGCTGCGCATGTCGAAGAAGATTTTGATCATCCTATCAGAATTTGGCTTCTGGGGCGAGGAGTTGATCGGGCCGCTTGAGATGTTCGACGGCGCCGGGTACGAAGTCACCTTCGCGACGCCGAACGGCAGGCGGCCCGTAGCGCTTACCCCGAGCATGGACCCGCAGTACATCGATCCCCCGCTCGGTCGCTCCGTCACCTCGCCCGAGGTGGCCCAGAAGACGCGCGCTATGGACCGGTCGCCCCGTCTGGATAGGCCACTCGACATCGCCGAGCTGATGCCAGAGCGGCCCTACTACAGCTCGCACAATCTCGTGCGCGACCTGGAGGCCTACTATAAGGCGCTCGATGCGGTGCAGCCGGAACTCGCCAAGTTCGACGCCGTGCTCATCGTCGGCGGCAGCGGGCCGATCGTCGACCTGGCCAACAACCAGCGGGTCCATGACATCGTCCTCAGCTTCCTGCGGTTAGGGAGACCCATTGGGGCTGAGTGCTACGGCGTGGCCTGCCTCGCCTTCGCGCGCGACTGGGAAGATCGCAAATCCATTATCTGGGGCAAACACGTCACCGGCCACTGCAAAGAGTATGACTACAAGGACGGCACGGGCTTTATGGGTGTCGACTTCAATATGGGACCACCCCCTTATCCGCTCGAATATATCCTGCGCGACGCCACTGGACCCGAAGGGCGTTACCACGGGAATTTTGGGAAGGAGACCTCGGTGATCGTCGATTACCCGTTCATTACGGGCCGCTCTACTCCGGACTCCTACCTGACCGGTCAGAAGATGGTCGAGGTCTTGGAGCACGGGCTCAAACGCTACGGGTGGTGATGACGACTGACGCCTGCCCCGACTTTGATGAATCCAGAATTTCGCACTCACGAGGTGAGAGATGGCGCAGAAGACCGGCCGCTTTGCGATCATCGAACAGTTCCTCGCCGATGACATTCACTACATGTTCGGCAACCCGGGCACGGTCGAGCAGGGGTTCCTCGACGCGCTGGGCGAATATCGGGAACTGAGGTATTTTCTCACCCTGCAAGAGTCAGTTGCGGTCATGGTGGCAGACGGCTACGCCCGCGCCACCCAAAAGCCGGCGCTGGTGCAGATCCACAGCACGCCCGGCCTGGGCAACGCCGTCGGCGCTCTTTACCAGGCAAAGCGGGGGCATGCCCCGCTCGTCGTCATCGGCGGCGATGCCGGCGTCAAGTACCAGGCGATGGATGCGCAGATGGCCGGCGACCTTGTGGCGATAGCCGAACCCGTGTCCAAGTGGTCGACCATGGTGACCGATGCCTCGTCGTTGCTGCGGGTTCTGCGGCGGGCCATCAAGGTCGCGGCCACGCCCCCGCAGGGACCGGTTTACGTTTGTTTGCCACAGGACATCCTCGATGCGCCCGCGAGCGAGGCGATCCATCCCACCTCGTTCCTCTCCACCCGGGTGCTACCGGACGACGACACGCTCAAAGCGGCGGCAACGATGCTGGCGGCGGCAACCAGGCCCATACTGTTCGTCGGCGATGGCGTTTGCTTCTCGGGTGCCCAGAGAGAACTGACCCAGGTCGCGGAGCGCCTCGGGGCTGAGGTGTGGGAGGCGGATGCCGGCGAGGTGAACATGAGCTACAGCCATGGGCTGTACCAGGGAGGGACGGGGCACATGTTCGGCTCCCAGAGCCTGCCCATAACCTCGAAGGGCGACGTCAACCTCGTCTGTGGAACCTATATCCTCCCGGAGGTCTTCCCAGAGCTCGGCAACATCTTTGCGCCTGCGGCAAAGGTCATTCACATCGATCTGGACGCTGCTGCGATCGCGAAGAACCACCCAGTCGACCTCGGCATGGTCAGCGATCCAAAACTGACCCTCGCCAGGCTCGCGACCCTGCTGGACGAGGTTATGGCGCCTACGCAGAAGGCCGCCGCACGGGCTCGCATGGCCGAGCTGACCGCCGCCAAGGACGCCCGACGCAGCGGCGTGGCAGCGCGCTACGAGAGCCTGCGCGACACCGTCCCGTTGCACTTCTCCCGCTTCATGGAAGAGCTCGCGCCCCGGCTTCCCGTCGACGCAATCATCTTCGACGAGGCGCTGACCAACTCGCCGCCGATCACCCATTACCGGCCGCCGACAACCCCCGGAAACTACTTCCTCACGCGCGGCGGCTCGTTGGGCGTCGGCATCCCGGGGGCCATTGGCGCCAAGCTCGCCAACCGCGACCGAATGGTCTGGGGCTTCACTGGCGACGGCGGCGCGATGTACACGATTCAGGCGCTCTGGTCAGCGGTACGACACAACGTGGATGTGAAGCTCGTTATCTGCAATAACCGGTCCTACCGGTTATTGCAGTCGAATGTCCAGGTGTACTGGCGTGAGCGGGACATTCCCGAACACAGCTTTCCGCTGAGCTTCGACCTGTCGCAGCCTACCCTCCGCTTCGACGAGATGGCCCGCTCGTTGGGCGTCGCGGCCGTCCGCGTCGAACGGCCCGAGGAGATCGCGCCGGCGATCGAGCAAGCCCTATCGCACCAGGGGCCGTTCCTGATCGATGTTGTGCTGGAGGGCGACGTCCACCCGGAGCTGATCGGTGTCAGGTGCGGGCAGTGAGGGTTAGAGGGGCGGAGGCATTGCCGCGAGCCCGTCTGTCGCACGCCAGGAGGAAGTCATGATCGATCAGCCTTATTCGTGTTGAGGTCACCATGCCGACCGCCAAAACCGTTCTGGTTATGATCGAGAGCGATTTCTACGAGCACGAGATCTGGTACTACCAGTTCCGTTTCCAGGAAAGCGGCGTCCCGCTCCGGTTCGTTTCCCGATTGTGGGGCCAGGCATCGCTCACGTTCAAGGGTCACGAACACCAGGCGCCATTCGAGTGCCGCGAGAGTTTCGAGACGATCGACGACGCCGCGCTGGCGGAGACCGCCGCGGTCATCGTGCCGTCCGGCTATGTCGCTGACCGTCTCCGCTACACCGACAATCTCAGCGAATTGCCCCCGGCGACCGCCTTTCTCGCCCGCGCCTTCGCCAACAAGCATGTGATCAAGGGCATTATCTGCCATGGCCTGTGGCTGACCGCGCCGATGATGGGTCTCGTGAAGGGGCGCCGACTGACCTGTCATCCCAACCTTCGCGGCGACGCTATTGCTTATGGCGCAGAGTTCATAGATCAAGACGTGGTCGAGGATGGCGATCTGGTCACCGCGCGCACCGGAGCCCATGCGCATTTGCTCGCCCGCGCCATTCTGGCGCGCCTGGGCGCGGCGTGAATCGCATGGCGCAAGGGATGCGCTCGTAACTACGGCGGCTAGTGCCGCCACCCCTCGGCTGGGCTTGCGCAGTGTGCCGATCACTCGTACGGAGGGACACTTGAGTCACCCGATCAATCCCCGAGATGGGACGAGTGTTACACCCGCCGATATTTCGCCAGCCGATCAGCTGAAAATAACCGAGCTCTACTCCCGCCACTTCTACAGTCTCGACGGACTGACGGCCATCGTGGGCGGCGAGGCCGATCAGAACTGGGCCGACACTTTCACGCCGGACGGGGAATTCTCCCTGGCTAGGGCCAACGGCGATATCGTGGCCAAGGTCCGTGGAAGAGAAGAACTCGTCAAGATATACGCAACCTTCCTGGACATTCAGACGACACGGCATTGGATGAACAATCTGGTGATGCACCCCAATGAATTCGGTGTGCGCGGCGGTTGCTACATCATCGCGATGGATATCAAGACTTTTCCGTGCAGGATCGTCCGGTCGGGCCATTACGAAGATCAGTTGGTAAAGGTCAGCGCAGCATGGAGATTTAAAACCCGCAAGCTGATCCTCGACCCCAGCAGTCCAGCCGGCTAACGCAATGCGACATATACAGGTCCGCGAACTGATTCCTTAACAGGACGGAACGGCTTTCGACCGTGGATTAACAGGAGCCAGTGGAGGTGCCGTGATTCATCAGCTAATATTCGCTCATCCGAAACCCGGGATGTCCGAAAAACAATTCCAGGACTATTGAGTGAACGTTCACGCAGCCAAATTTGCGAGCAAGATACCGCAAATCAAGAAATACCTCATCGACACGAGGATCCCATTCGGTGAGGAGCCGGCAGACCCGCGCTTCAGCGGCATCGCCGAGATTTGGCTCAACAACGAAGAGGACCAGCTGGCGTCGTTGCAGACGCCGGAGTTTCTCCAGGGCGCCCGCATGGACGAACCGAATTGGGCGGCCTTTTGGCGCACCGTCGCCGTAGACACCTCCGCGCATACTTTGCTCGAGGGGCCGCCGTTCAGCCGCGACTCCAAGCTGATCAAACTCGTCGCCATGGTGAAGCGAAAAGAAGGCCTTCCGCTCGAAACGTTCCGCCGTTACGGCTTGGCGGTCCACGGTCCGCTTTCTATGAAGCTGCCAGGTCTGCGCCGCTACCTTCAGTGCCATGTACGCGATGGCGCATATGCAATCGGCGAACCGGTGCTCGACGCTGTGATGATGTTGTGGTTCGATAATGTCGCGGCGCTCCGGGCTGCGCTCGACTCGCCTGAAAACGCTGCCGCCGCAGCCGATCTCCTACATTTCATCGAAATGAAATACGCGCATAGCTTCGTTGTCGAGGAACATTGGATCATCGGGCCCGAGCCCCGGCCATGATGGAGCGCTCGGCGCGGTTTCCTGAATTGGGAGGGGAGCGGTGGACGCAGAAGCCATTGTGATTGGAAGTGGTTTCGGCGGAGCGGTAGCTGCCCTGCGCCTGGGGCAGGCGGCGATCCCGACGCTGGTGTTGGAGCGCGGCGCTCGCTGGGACATTTGGGACCCTACGGCCAACAGTACGTTCGCGACCTTTCGGCACATGGACAAGCGCGCGGAGTGGCTCAACGACGTCTCCCGCACACCCGCCTATGAGGGCGTCAAGATCGGAAAGTACCCGGGGATCCTCGAGATCATTGAGCACGGCGAGTACAAGTTCCTTGTCGGCTCCGGCGTCGGAGGCGGCTCTCATGCCTATGGCGGGATCCTGATCCAGCCGCCGCGCGAGCTCTGGCCGCGCATTTTCCCGACGATCCCGTATAAGGAGATGGACGAGGTCTATTTCCCCCGCGTCGTCGCCGAGATCGGCGCGAGCGAGATTCCCGGCGATATCCTCGCGAGCGAGTATTATCTCGGGCTTCGGGTTCTGGTCGAGCAGGCCCGAAAAGCAGGATTTCCCGAATGCCTCTCGACGAGCAACGGCATGAAGGATGGCTTCACCAAGTTTATGATGGGGATCGACTGGGACGCCACTCGTGAGGAGATCGCAGGCAAAAGGGTTCCGTCCCAGATCGCAGCGGAGTTCTGGTTCGGGCAGAATAGCGGCGCGAAGCAAACGCTCGATCGAAACTATCTCAAACGCGCCGAAGCGACCGGACATGTCGAAATCCGGCCACTCCACTGGGTGCGGCGAATCGCCGCCACGTCCAACGGCGGCTATGATGTGCATACGGACGTAATCGACGAAACCGGCGAAACCGTTCGACGGCAGGCTCTGACCTGTCGCTACCTGTTCCTGGCAGCCGGCACAATTGGTACCACCGAGTTGCTCCTTCGCGCCAAGGCTCACGGCAATCTTACGAACCTCAGCAACGAGGTTGGAGCGAATCTCGGCAACGACGGCGACATTTTCGCAATTCGATCGAGCTTGAAGGAAAAGACGAATCCGCACTTGGGCGGACCAGGCGCGATTGTCATCATGAACTACGAAAATCCTTTCTACCCGTGCGTCATGATGCGCGCACCCTTGCCCCGTTTCGAAAAGGACTATCCCGGTCTCAACGCTCTCGGCACGTTCATCTTTTCGATGACGCCACACCGGGGCTCGCTCACCTACGATAGGTCCGTCGACGCCATCGAACTCCATTTCGAGGCCGACGAGAGGGCCAAGGGGGCGGCGCGACATCTGCTTCAGCGATTGAGCGCGGTTAATGGCGGCGACATCTCGCCGATTTCCGCGCAAATCACGGGCCATCAACTCGGTGGTGCTTGTCTCGGGACTGTCTGCGATGACTACGGCCGCGTGAACGGCCACCCGCGCCTCTACGTCATCGATGGGGCGTTGATCCCGGGCTCCAGCACTTGCGTGAACCCGGCGCTGACGATCGCGGCGCTCGCCGAACGCTGCCTCGAGGTGATAGTCGCTCACGATTGCAAGACATAGCAGGCGGGGTCCCCAAGGCTTGGGGCGAAGGACGAGGGAGCAACGACCGTGACCGAAGCACAAACCAGGAAGGTGGCTGAAGACTGGTTCGACGCGCTCGACCGCGGCGACATGAATGCGGCGGTCGCCTGTTTGGCCGACGACATCGAGTGGGAGAATCTGCCGAAGATTCCAGGGGTGAGCGACATCATTCCCTGGATCGGAACGGCGCGCGGGGTCGCGGAGGTGCTGAAGCAGTTCTCGACACGCGACGGCGTCGTGGAGGTGAAGCGCTTCAAGCCGCTCGACCTTGTCGTCGACGGCGACATCGCGATCGGAACGGTCCATGACGTCGCCACCGTGCTTGCCACCGGCCTCGACTTCGAGATCCGGTTTGCGTCGTGGATGGAAATCGCCGGCGGCAAGATCAGGAAGTGGAAGTCCTATTGCGACCCCTCGCCGATCATCGCCGCATTCAAGGGCAATTTGCCCGAACGACTGATCGCGTCGGTGAAAGCCGCGGACGTCGCCCTTTCGAAGCAGCTTATTTCATATGGGGCCGATCCCAACACGCGCGACGCCGAGACGGGTCTGACCGTGCTCATGATGGCGGCGTGTCAGGCCGATCCCGCCTTGGTACGACTCTTGCTCGACGCCGGGGCCGACGTTTTCACAACCGACAGCTTCACCGGCGCCACAGCGCTGCACAAGGCCTGTCAGGGCGGAAGCGTCGAGATCGCGGCGATGCTGCTCGACCATGGCGCACACATCGACGCGATCACGCCGAGTATGGGGCACACGCCGATCATGGACGCCCTCTGGTATAAATGGCCCGATCTCGTGAAGCTGCTCGTGGATCGCGGGCAGAACCTTTACTTCTCGACCCACTACGGCTTCACCCTCGTCGATCACCTCAACTTCGAGCTGAACGTAAATGTCGGCGAGGAAAAGAAGAAATTCGAACTTATCAGGGACATCATCGATCAGGGCAAGGCGCGCAACGAGCGGCTGGTCGCCGAGCAAAAGGTCATGGCCGCCACGAACAAGGGCGACCTCGGCGAGGTCAAGCGGCTGATCGCGGCCGGCGCAGACGTCAACACCGTCTATCCGCACATGGATTCGTTCCTCGACGGTCACACGCCGCTATTGGTCGCGGCTCGCGACGGTCACACGGAAATCGTTCGCGAACTGTTGCCGGCGGGAGCGGAGGTGCGGGTCATGGACTGGGTCTTCAAGGGCGCTCCGATCCACAAGGCGACCTACAACGGAAACCTGCCGATCTTGAAGATGCTGGTCGAGCAGCCCGGTATCGACTTGGACGTTCAAGGCCCGATCAACGGCTACACCCCGCTGCATGACGCGCTCTGGCACGGGTTCGTCGAGTGCGCGGAAGTCCTTGTCAACGCGGGCGCCTCGCTGACGCTGCTCGGGCACGACGGCAAGACGCCGCTCGATGTCGCCGTCGAGGTCAGCGGCGCGGACTCGAGTATTGCGAAACTTATCCGCAGCAAGATGCCGACGACCGGCGCCTCAGGTTAGGCCGGCGATCGCCGGCTTGACGCCCACCAACACCGCCGAAGGCGTCGCTCTCCGGAATGCGCCCAGATACTCTATGAGGGTGGCATCGTCCAGGTCATCGCCCGGCGGCGACCGCCCTCAAACAGCGTCCGCTTTCGGTGAGCGGACGCCGAGTAAGGAGATGTAGGCATGACCGACAACGAGAAGACCATCCTGGTGTTTGGGGCCACCGGCGCCATGGGAGGAGCTGTCGTGCGAAGACTCCTCAGCGACGAGACTTCTCCCTGGCGGGTGCGCGCCTTCATGCGCGATGCCGCCGGCCCGCGCGCCCAGGCGCTCGCGAAAAATCCCCGCGTCGAACTCGCCATCGGCGACATGGCCGATGGGGAAACTCTGCGCACGACGCTTGCCGGGACCTACGGCGTGTTTTGCAATACGGACTATTGGTCGGCCGGCAGCAAGGCCAAGGAAGTGGCGCTGTCCAAGCAGATCCTCGCCGCCTGCCGGGACGCCGCCGTCCAACACGTGATTTACAGCTCGCTCGAGCACTGCCGCAGGATCTCGGGGGGCAAAATTCCGGTCCCTTACTTCGACTCCAAGGCCGAGGTCGAGGAGTACATCGAAGTTCGGAGAGGCGAGGGGGACCCGTGGTTCCGTGAGTACGTCACCGTTTTGGTGACGGCCCCCTATTTCGAGAACTTTCAGGGCTACTTCTTGCCCAAGCCGCGAACCGACGCCGACGGTCATACCGTCCTCGTCTTTTCGGCGCCGATGGCCGACAAGCCTTTCCCGATGGCGGCCCTGGACGACATCGGCTGGTTTGCCGGCTACATCTTTGAGGAGCCGCAGCAGACTGCGGGTAGAACGCTCTGGATAGCTTCCGATCGCCCCACCATGCAGGAGGCCGTGCAGGCCTTCACCAGGGCGACGGGCATCCCCGCGGAATATCACGCTGTCTCCCTCGCGGAATTCCGAGAGGCCGAGCGTCAGGGCGTGCAGTCCATCAAGAACAGTCCGGATGGGGACTTTGTCGGCAACATGTTTGAGTTTATCCAGACTTGCGGCATCCATCGGGACTTCGAGGCGCTCAGGCGCATTCATCCGGGCCTGCTGACCTTCGAGGCTTGGGTCCGCAAGACCGGCTGGAAAGGCGGCCCCGTTTCCGTGCAGGAATATTTCGACAGGCACGCGGAGAA
>Ga0306923_10008162_pt1 | contig 10495 bp, 9 predicted proteins | sample sta12Can44000108_FD_203841 | JGI IMG/M metagenome (GOLD analysis project Ga0306923, IMG submission 203841) | Lab enrichment of tropical soil microbial communities from Luquillo Experimental Forest, Puerto Rico - statanox.12C.anox.44.000.108 (v2)... | ecosystem: Environmental > Terrestrial > Soil...
CACATGCACCGCCCAGAACGCGACCGCGGCATTGAGCAGGCCGAAGAGCAGACCGGTGCGCACGAGCCCGAGATGCGGCGCGAGCAGCAGCGGGAATGCGAGCGAGACGGCGAGCGCGCCGAGGTAGTCGACCGTCAGCACCTGCGAGACGAGATCGCGCAGCGTGAGGTCGCGCTTGAGGATGCGCATGACGAGCGGAATCTCGAGCCCGACGAGCACGCCAATCGCGAGCACCGCGGCATAGAGCAGCACGCGGAAGGGTGCGGCGTCGAGCGCGAAGACCGAGAACAGCGCCGCAGGCACGAAGCCGCCGATGAGGCCGACCAGCAATTCGAGCTGCACGAAGCGCAGCACGAGCTGGCGCTCGACGTACTTCGACAGCCACGAGCCAATGCCCATCGCAAAGAGATAGGTGCCGATCACCGTCGAGAACTGCGTGACCGAATCGCCAAGCAGGTAGGACGACAACGCGCCCGCGACGAGTTCATAGGCGAGCCCGCAGGACGCGATGATGAATACCGAGACGAGCAGCGCCTGCCGGCCGCGCTTTCCTGCGGCCTCGTTCACTCGACCGGCCTCCCGTCACGACGCAACGCACCTGGAAGCCGGCGCACGGATGGCCGGGCGCACGCGCTCATCGGGCCCATCTCAGTGGATCGCGGCGGCGACGATGATCGCGATGCCGAGGCACATCGCCGCGACGATGACCGCAAGCGGCAGGTTGCGGTCCTTCACGATCTCGCGCCACAGGTCGTAGGGCGTGATCTTGTCGACGACGATGAAGGACACCCAGAACACGACGACGCCGAGGATCGAATAGACGATCGAATTGATCAGGGCGGAGGGGTTGATCCAGTCCATGAAGGTCTCCCGCTTTATTTGTGATAGATGCGGCCGCCGCTGCCGCCGCCGTATCGCGTGCCCGCAGCCTGACCGCGCTGGTCGAAGGCGCCGTAGCCGCGATAGTCCGCCCAGCCGAGCATGCTGATCGCGATGAGGCCCGCGGCGATGAAGGTGCGCAACATCAGTCGTCGTCTCCGCTGGTGAAGAGCCGCTTCCTGGGATGGTCGCTGTCGGACCAGCGCTCGGATTCGAACGCGCTGCTGCGGAACCAGGCGAAGCCCGGCAGCAGCGCGAGGAAGCCGAGGCAGAGCCACAGGTTGGAAGCCGGCGGCGGGCTCGTCGCGAGCGTGATCGAGTCGGTCATTGCCTGGTTCGCTTCGCCAGGAAGTTCGCCGTCGAGTTCCACGTGATAGTCGCCCGGCGGCACGCCGTAGAACACGACGCCGCCATCCTGTCCGCCCTCCGACCACGAACCGTCGGAGTCGTAACCACTGTAGTAGGAAATCTCGTTGTGGCCGACGAAGCGCTGGCCGCTTTCGTGGTTCACGAGCTGCACTTCGAGATCCGCCCAGCTGTTGTTGACCGGCACGTAGTGCTGCACGTGCAGGCGCTTCTGCTCGCCGCCGATGTGGAAGACCTCGGAGCTGTAGTGGTTCTCGGCGCCCGGCTGCAGCGTGAACTGCAGGCGCTGCAGCACCCGGTCGCGGCCGCCGCCGAGTGCGGCGTGGACGACGACCGCGAGCACCGCGAAGAGCGCGAAGAGCATGAGCATCGGAACGAGCTTCTGCCGATGCGGATTCGGCTGGCAGGCGTTGACGCCGCTCGACGGCGAAAGCGGCGGTTTGAGCCGGAAGGCAGCGTTGATGTCGGCCGGCGTCATGTACTCGCCGAGCGACCAGGTGATCTCGTTTGCGCTCTTCTCGCGCGAGAGGATGCGCGGCGGCGCGATGTAGTCCGTGACATTGCATTGCTCGCCGACGCGCACGCGCCAGTTGAACTCGCCGAGCACGCTGAGCACTTCGCAGTTGTAGTCGGCAAAGTGCGCGAAGTGATCCTGCCCGTAGGTCACTTCACCGGGAACCATCTGCTTCGGCGGCGCATCGAGCACGCGCACGAAGTTCCAGTGGCCACGTTCGCTGACGAGCCAGGCGAAGCCGCCCTCGCCGTCGTAGAGCAGGTATTCGTCCCAGTTGCCGACGACGTTCGGCACGCCGCGGCGCATGAAGCCGATCGCTTCCCACTCGCGGCCCGCCAGCTTGCCGCGGCTGCCCAGCGGCAAGGGCGGCTTGACGACGGAGCCGCGGCGGACCGCATCGCGCACCTTCGCGATCTCGCCATCGACGTCGGCGAGCGTGCCGCAGGCCGGGCAGGCCATCGCAAGGATCGTCCTGTCGTGGATCGCCCACGGCGAGCCGCAGGCCGGGCAGGACAGCGCCTGCGCCTTCTTCTTCGGTGCGGCGACGAGCGCCTCGCGCTTGATATCACGCAGGTTCGACAGCGCGAGCGATTCGCGCGTGACCGCCTCGCCGACGTAGCAGGTCGGCGGCGTCGAGGAATAGTCGAGCGTGGCGAAGTTGCTGCTGGTGCGCAGGTCGACGACCGGTGCGATGTAGCCGGCGCCGACGACGAAGGGCAGCTCTCCTTCGCCCGAAAGGCATACGGCCTCTTCCTTGTTCGTGACCAGATACGGTTTGCCGCCGATCGGAATGCCGAAGCCGGGCTCGATCGCATCGAAGGTCGGCAATTCGGACGGCAGCGGCGCCGGCAGCGTCACAGTCCATTGGCCGCTCGCTTCCGACATCCAGCCGGAGTGGCCGTCGTCGAACAGGACGTGCCACTCGTTCCAGAAACCGGCGTCGTAGCGCAGCTGCAGGCGGCCGACGACGGCGAAGGCCTTGCCGCGCCAGCGGCCCTGCGTGCCGAGCTGCACCGCGCTGTCGTCGGGCAGCAGTTCGGCCATGCGGCCGAGGTTCTTCAGCGTCTCGCCGTCGCGCGCGAGCGTGCTGCGGCAGTAGGGACAGACGGCGATTGCCGAAGCCGCCGACTGGTAGCGAACCGGCGCGCCGCAGGACGGACACGAGACCTGGATCGGCATCCGCTCAGCGTCCCTCGCGTTTCATCGTCGGCAGGCCGGAACCGAAGCGAAGCGCGCGACGGCACAGCAAGTGCGTCGCGCGCCGCGGCTTCGGGTTCGTATCGTGCAGGCGCAAGTCCGCGGGCCTCAGCCGAGTTTCTTCAGGAGTTCCGCTTTCTTCGCCGCGAATTCCTCGGCCGAGAGAATGCCTTTCTCCATCAGGCCGTGAAGCTTCTCGAGCAGGGCGACGACATCTTCCGCGGATTGCGCCGGCGCAGCGCTCGTAGCGGCGGCCGGCTGGCCCGAAGCGGCCTGCCCGAGCGCGCCGGCCATCGTCTGGCCGATCGAAATCCCGGCGCCGAGTCCTGCGCCGGCGCCTGCGAGCCCGCCTTCGTTGGCGGCGGCGATCGGAATCGCGTTCGCCGCCTGGTACTGGGTGTAGCGGCCCATGTCGCCGATCATGTTCATGCCGATCTTCTGGTCGAGGATCTTCTGCAGTTCCTCGGGCAGCGAGACGTTCTCGACGACGAAGTTGTCGAGCGCGAGGCCGAAGCGCGCGAAGGCCGGCTCCAGCTGCGCCTTCATCTGCGCGCCGAGTTCGGACTGGTTCGCCGCCATGTCGATGAACGGCACGCCCGAACTGCCGAACAGATCGGTCATCGCACCGATGATCGTGCCGCGCAACTGGCCGTCGAGATCGTCGACCGTGTAGCGCTCGCGCGTGCCGGAGACTTCGGTGTGGAAAGCCTTCGGATCGACGATGCGATACGAATACAGGCCGAAGGCCCGCATCCGCACCATGCCGAAGTCCTTGTCGCGGATCGTGATCGGCTGCGGCGTGCCCCACTTGCGGTCGAGCTTGAGCCGCGTGCTGAAGAAGTAGACGTCGCTCTTGAAGGGCGACTCGAAGAGCTTGTCCCAGTTCTGCAGGTAGGTGAGAACCGGCAGCGTGCGCGTCGTCAGCGTGTACAGGCCGGGTGCGAACACGTCGGCCACGCGGCCTTCGTTGACGAACAGCGCCTGCTGGGACTCGCGCACCGTCAGGCTGCCGCCGTACTGGATCTCCATGTCCTGCATCGGGTAGCGCGAGGCCAGAACCTCTTCGCCATCCTCGGTCCAGTGGATGATGTCGATGAACTGTTTCTTGATGAAATCCGTCAGTGACATGGCGCGACCCTCCGGTTTGGAGCGCTGATGCTACATCAGGCGGGATCGCGCGGATGTGTCGCTTGGCCGGGTGCGATCAAACGCCGGTCGGGTTTCGGGGGGAGTCTGGGCTGATCGAAAGGAGCCCGACGCAAAGGCGGTCGCTGCCGGCTCTGGGGCGCCGGGCGCTCAGCCCGGCCGACGGATCGGCCTTACGCCGCTCTCGCTTCGTTCGCGACGTGCCGGAGGCCTTCGAGCACGAGGTTCGGGAAGTCGATGCGCGGCGGTGCGATCAGCGGCGCCAGCGCCGAGGCCGAACCGCCGGAGAGGATGACCGGCGCGCCGCCCGGCATCTGCGTGCGGAAGCGCTCGACCGCTCCAGTCTGCGCGTAGCGCACGCCGGTTTCGATCGCGTCGTGCGTGTTGCGCGGGAAGGGCAGGCAATTGCCGGTCGCGAGCGGAAGGTCCGCGGTACCGCCGGCCAGCGCACGCAGCATGAGGCCGTGGCCCGGCAGGATCAGGCCACCGAGGAACTGGCCGTTGGCGTCGATCGCGTCCACCGTGGTCGCCGTGCCCGCGCAGACGACGATGCAGGCATTGCGCACATGCGCCCACGCGCCGATCGCGGCGGCCCAGCGGTCGGCGCCAAGGCGCGCCGGATCCGCGTAGAGGTTGTGCACGCCGCAACGCACGGCGGAGGACCGCAGCCATTCGGTGCGGTCTTCCCACGGCGCGATCTGTTCGAGGATGTGCGAACGGATCGCTTCCGAGGCGACGTGTGCGATCACGATGCGGTCGGGCGTGCCGAAACGCGCGAAGTCCGTCAGGCCCAGCGCATCGTGGGCGATGTCCTCACGGCAGATCCATTGCTCGCCGTCATGCCAGCCGAACTTGAGGCGCGTGTTGCCGGCGTCGATCAGCAAATGCATCAGGCCCTGCCTCGCAGTGAGACGTCGCCGCCGATGATGGTTCGCACGCCCGTCGCGGTTTCGAGCAGCAGGGCGCCTTCGGGATCGACGCCGAGGCAGACGCCGGGCGTTTCACCCGCATCGTCGATGACGCGTACCGGCGCACCGGCGAGCGCGTTGCGCTGGTTCCATTCGCTCTGGAATGCGGCGAAGCCGCCGGTGGTGAATTCGCTCAGTGCGTCGCCGAGCTGTTTCAACACTTCGGCGAGCACCACCGGGGCTTCGGGCTTCTTGCCGAGCGCGTCGGCAAGCCCCGCCACGGGTTGGTCGGCGACCGCGCCGGGCGCAACGAGGTTGAGGCCGATGCCGATGATGGCGGCGGTGCGCGTGCCGACCTGGTTCATTTCGACGAGGATGCCGCCGAGCTTGCGGCTGTCGAGCCACACGTCGTTCGGCCACTTGAGCGTGGCCTGTTTGACGCCGAGAAGATCCAGCGCGCGTGCGACCGCGATGCCGACTGCAAGCGACAGCCCAGCGAGCGAAGCCGGCCTGTCGAAACGCCACAGCACGGAAAACGTGAGGCTGTCCTGAGGCGCGGAAACCCAGCCGCGACCACGTCGCCCCCGGCCGGCGGTCTGTTCGAGCGTCCACAGCACGCTGCCGGATACGGCGCCGGCCGTGGCGCGAGCGAGCAGTTCGGTGTTGGTCGAGCCGCAGGTTTCGAGCAGGTCCGCGTCGAAACGCGCGGCCCATGGGCCGAGGAGGGCCTTGAGGCGGGCGAGTTCGGAGTCGGTGCGAGCGCTCACGGCGAGCCTCATCAAGGTGCAAAACAAACAGTGTACCGGGAACGCCGAGACCCCCGGAAGCGAAAAACCGCGACCGGATCAAACCGGCCGCGGTTCTGTTGCACCTTCGATGTGCGCGCCTTCGTGTGCCGGGCGCGCCGATTTGGGCATGCCTAGCGTTCTTCGCTCTCCATGCCGAGCTCCTGGATCTTGCGCGTGATCGTGTTGCGGCCGATGCCGAGCAATTGGGCCGCCTCGACGCGGCGCCCGCCGGTGGCGTTGAGCGCGCGACGGATCAGCGTCTTCTCGAATTCGCGCGTGAGCTGATCGAAGACCTGGCCGGGCTGCGTGACGAGCAGGCGGTCAGCCTCGGCCGAAAGCCCGTCGACCCAGGATATCGCGACCGCACGTGCCGGCTGTTCGCGCAGTTCGGCGGGAAGATCGCCGACGTCGACGAGCTGACCGGGCGCCATCACCGTAAGCCAGTGACACAGGTTTTCGAGCTGGCGCACGTTGCCGGCGAACTCGAGCGTCTGCATGTACTTGAGCGCGGCTTCCGACAGACGTTTGGCTTCGACGCCGAGTTCCTGCGCACTGCGCGCGAGGAAGTGGCGCGCGAGCAGCGGAATGTCCTCGCGCCGCTCGCGCAGCGGCGGCAGGCGCAGGCGGATCACGTTGAGGCGGTGGAAGAGGTCTTCGCGGAAGAGCCCGTCCTTCACCCGCGTTTCGAGGTTCTGGTGCGTCGCCGCGATGACGCGCACGTTGGCCTTGATCGGCTGGTGGCCACCGACGCGGTAGAAGTGCCCGTCGGACAGCACGCGCAGGAGTCGCGTCTGCAGTTCCGCCGGCATGTCGCCGATTTCATCGAGGAACAGCGTGCCGCTTTCGGCCTGCTCGAAGCGGCCGCGCCGCAGCGTGGTCGCACCGGTGAAGGCGCCGCGCTCGTGGCCGAAGAGTTCGGATTCGAGCAGATCCTTCGGGATCGCAGCCGTGTTGATCGCGATGAAGGGTGCATCCCGGCGCGGGCTGTGACGATGCAGCGCGCGCGCGACGAGCTCCTTGCCCGAACCCGATTCGCCATTGATCATGACGGTGGCATGCGACTGCGAAAGCCGCCCGATCGCGCGGAAGACTTCCTGCATCGCCGGCGCCTGTCCGAGGATCTCGGGCACGGTGGCCGATTCCTCCGCGGCCGGGCCGCGCTGGCGCGATTCCTCGACTGCGCGACGCACGAGTTCGACGGCCTGGTCGACGTCGAAAGGCTTCGGCAGGTATTCGAAGGCGCCGCCCTGGAACGCGGCGACGGCGCTGTCGAGATCCGAGTACGCCGTCATGATGATGACCGGCAGGCTTGGATAGCGCGCCTTGACCTTCTGCAGCAGATCGAGGCCGGAGTCGCCCGGCATGCGGATGTCGGACAGCATGACCTGTGGCGGCGTGGCGCCGCCTTCGATCTCGTCCAGCGCTTCCGTCGCCGAGGTGAAGCTGCGGTGCGGAATCGATTCGCGCGTGAGTGCCTTTTCGAGTACCCAGCGGATTGAGCGGTCGTCGTCAACGATCCAGATCGGGTTCATATATGCAATCTGCGTAAGGGGTCGGGGATGCGCGTGGCTCGCATTCCGGACTTCTCACATCACGAGGACGCCGACGCACCGTCGAAGATCGGCAGCAACACGGTGAAGCACGTGCGACCGGGTTCGCTCTGTACGTCGATCATCCCCTGGTGTTGTTCGATGAAACTCTGTGCGATCGACAACCCGAGTCCGCTGCCGCCATCGCGACCGCTGACGAGCGGGTAGAAGATTCGATCGCGTATCGCGGCCGGAATTCCGGGGCCGTTGTCGATCACTTGCAATTCGAGTGCCAGCTTGAAGCGGCGCTTCGCGACGGTGACCTGGCGCGCGGCGCGCGTGCGGAAAACGATCTCGCCATTGCCCTGCATCGCCTGCGCGGCGTTGCGCGCGATGTTGAGCACGACCTGGATCAGCTGTTCGCGGTCGGCATGCAGTTCCGGCAGGCTCACGTCGTAGTCGCGTCGCACGTGGACGTTGTTGTACTCGGCCTCGACGAGGCGCAGCACGCGTTCGAGCACGTCGTGGATGTTCAGCGGCGCCGGCTGCATCGCGCGGTGCGAATTGAGCAGCCGATGCATCAGGTCCTGCAGGCGGTCGGTCTCGGCGATGATGACCTGCGTGAATTCCTTCAGCTGCGGGTCGTGCAGTTCGCGTTCGAGCAACTGCGCCGAGCCGCGGATGCCGCCGAGCGGATTCTTGATCTCGTGCGCGAGGTTGCGGATGAGTTCGCGGTTGGCCTGCTGCTGTTCGATCAACCGTTCTTCGCGCGCAACCTTGAGCTGAGCGTCGAGCGGACGGAACTCCATCAGCAGCCGCGCCACGCCGACTTCAACCGGCGTGGCCGTGCAGTCGACATGCAGCACTTCGGCGGGCCCGCGCTGGAGTACCAGGTTCTGCCCGGTGTAGCTCCAGTTGTTGATCAGCGCGTTGTCGAGCGCGGCGGTGAGTCCCGCCGGATCGCCGAGCAGTTGTACGACCGACTGGCCCTTGGCCTGCCGTGCGCTGACTGCGAAAAGGTTTTCCGCAGCGGGGTTGGTGTAGAGGATTCGGGCTTCGGCATCGACCAGGATGACGGCGGATGCGAGCAGTTCGAGGCCGGCTGTGCGCAGATCTTGTGGAGCTGGCACGTGCGGGGTGGGGTGGAGGTCCATGCCGCGTTCGGTGAGCAAGAAGCAGGCCAGGCGATTTATCGGCTACCGCGCCCCCCGAATCGGCGCGGGTGGCCGCATCCGGCCGCTGGCAGGAGATCCGGATTCGAGCTTCCGGACGGAACGGCGCGGACTACTTGAGGCGGCCGATCTCCGTCTTGATTGCATCGATGTTGCGCTCATGCAGTTCGACCTGTTCCTGGAAGGGCTTGAGCCGTTCGAGCACCTTGGCGTAGTTCCGTTCGTCGCCGTTGCGGGTCGCTTCCTGATCGGCGAGCGCCTTCTTGGCTTCGGCCAGCGCCTGCGTTTCGCTTTCGAGTTCGGAGTCGAGGATCTTGCGGCGGTCGTTGTCGCGACTGCGCTGCGTATCGTTGTCGACCCGCGGGAAATCCGAGGGCGTGGCCTTGCGCGGCGCCGGCGCCGGAACGGTCGTGACGGACTGCTCCTTCTGCAGCACCGTGCAACCTTTTTCGCCGGTCTTCGAGTTGGTGTAGGTGACCTTGCCCGAGACCGGATCGGTGCACTTGAAGACGTCGGCGCGTGCCGTGCCGGTTGCCACGAGCGCCACTGTTATCAGGCCTGCACGGAAGATCGCTTTCATGCCTACGTCAAAATCCTGGAGGGAAGAGCGAGTGTAGGCGCCGCTCTCCGGCTTGCCAAGCCACAAAGCAAAAAGGGACGGGCAATGCCCGTCCCTTTTTTTGTAACGCGGTGAATCGCGGCGTGCGATTACACCGAGTAGTACATGTCGAACTCGACCGGAGCGGTCGTCATGCGGAAGCGCGTGACTTCTTCCATCTTCAGTTCGATGTAGGCATCGATGAAGTCGTTCGAGAACACGCCGCCACGGGTCAGGAACTCACGACCCTTGTCGAGGTAGTCGAGCGCCTGGTCGAGCGAGGAGCAGACGGTCGGGATCTTCGCGTCTTCTTCCGGCGGCAGGTCGTACAGGTTCTTGTCGGCGGCATCGCCCGGGTGGATCTTGTTCTGGATGCCATCCAGGCCGGCCATCAGCATCGCGGCGAAGGCCATGTAGGAGTTCGCACCCGGATCCGGGAAGCGGACTTCGATACGGCGGGCCTTTTCGGACTGCACGAACGGGATGCGGATCGAGGCGGAGCGGTTGCGGCCCGAGTAGGCCAGCTTGACCGGCGCTTCGAAGCCCGGGACCAGACGCTTGTACGAGTTGGTCAGCGGGTTGGTGATCGCGTTCAGCGCACGGGCGTGCTTGATGATGCCGCCGATGTAGTACAGCGCGAGTTCCGACAGGCCGGCGTAGCCGTTGCCCGCGAACAGGTTCTTGCCGTCCTTCCAGATCGACTGGTGAACGTGCATGCCCGAACCGTTGTCGCCAACGATTGGCTTCGGCATGAACGTGGCGGTCTTGCCGTACTGGTGCGCGACGTTGTGGACGATGTACTTCAGGACTTGCGTCTGGTCGGCGCGGCGGGTCAGCGTGTTGAACATCGTGCCGATTTCGTTCTGGCCGGCGGTCGCCACTTCGTGGTGGTGGACTTCGACCGGAACGCCGCAGGCTTCCAGCGCCAGACACATGGCTGCGCGGATGTCGTTGTGGCTGTCGAGCGGCGGGACCGGGAAGTAGCCGCCCTTGACGGCCGGACGGTGACCCGTGTTGCCGCCTTCGAACTTCTCACCCGAGGACCAGGCCGCTTCTTCCGAGAAGATCTTGACCGACGAACCCGACATGTCGACGTTCCACTCGACGCTGTCGAAGATGAAGAATTCGGGTTCCGGACCGAAGAAGGCCGTGTCACCGATGCCGGTGGACTTCAGGTAGGCCTCGGCGCGCTTGGCGATGCCGCGCGGGCAGCGGTCGTACGGCTTCATGTCGGCCGGCTCGAGCACGTCGCACGAGATGACCAGCGTGGTTTCGTCCATGAAAGGGTCGATGAAGGCGGTCGCCGAATCCGGCATCAGCAGCATGTCGGAGGCTTGGATACCCTTCCAGCCGGCGATCGAGGAGCCGTCGAAGGCGTGACCTTCTTCGAACTTGCTT
>Ga0306923_10008164_pt1 | contig 10494 bp, 8 predicted proteins | sample sta12Can44000108_FD_203841 | JGI IMG/M metagenome (GOLD analysis project Ga0306923, IMG submission 203841) | Lab enrichment of tropical soil microbial communities from Luquillo Experimental Forest, Puerto Rico - statanox.12C.anox.44.000.108 (v2)... | ecosystem: Environmental > Terrestrial > Soil...
CCACCGGCACCGGTGCGGACGGCATCGAGCGCGCCGAGGCGCTGTTCGCCGCCGGGCTCGATGTATTGGTCGTCGACACCGCGCATGGGCATTCGCAGCGCGTATTGCAGACCGTCAACCAGATCCGCCGTCTGTCGAACTATACCCAGCTGATCGCCGGCAACGTCGTGACGGCCGATGGCGCTCAGGCGCTGATCGAGGCGGGTGCCGACGCCATCAAGGTCGGCATCGGGCCGGCCTCGATCTGCACGACCCGCATCGTCGCCGGGGTCGGCGTGCCGCAATTCACCGCGATCGCCGATACCGTCGCCGAATGCCGCAAGTCCGGCGTGCCGGTCATCGCCGATGGCGGCATCAAATTCTCCGGCGATCTCGCCAAGGCGATCGCCGCCGGCGCCGATTGCGCGATGCTCGGCTCGCTGTTCGCCGGGACCGACGAGAGCCCGGGCGAGGTGTTTCTCTATCAGGGCCGCAGCTACAAATATTACCGTGGGATGGGCTCGGTCGGGGCGATGGCGCGCGGCTCGGCCGACCGCTATTTCCAGCAGGAGGTCACCAGCACGTTGAAGCTGGTGCCCGAGGGGGTCGAGGGGCGGGTGCCGCACAAGGGACCGGTCGGCAACATCATTCACCAGCTGATCGGCGGTCTGCGCGCCGCGATGGGCTACACCGGCAACCGCACGATCGACGAAATGCAGAGAAACTGCACCTTTGTGCGAATCACCGCGTCGGGGCTGCGCGAGAGCCATGTACACGACATCGCGATGACCCGCGAGGCGCCGAACTACTCGGTCGACCGCTGATGCCCCCAGGAGCCGATTGACACCGGGTGCGCAGGTCGCCGCCGCGATTGACATCCTCGCCGCCATCGACACCGAGGAACGGCCGGCCGACGAGGTTGCGGCCAATTACTTCCGACGCCGGCGCTATATCGGCGCCAAGGACCGCGGCCACATCGCCGGCCACGTTTACACAGTGCTGCGCCATCGCGCGGCGCTCGACTGGTGGATCGCCAAGCACACGACCGAGATTGGGCCGAGAAGCCGGGTGTTGGCCACCCTCGTACTGATAGAAGCCTGGCGGCCAGAAGCCGTTGCCGAGAGCTGCGATGGCGACCGGTTCCGGCCGGCGCCGCTCAGCGAAGCCGAGAAACGGCTGGTGAGCGATCTCGCCCGGCACGCGCTGAGCCATCCCGAGATGCCGCGAGCGGTGGCGAACGATCTGCCGGAATGGCTCGCGCCCTATCTCGAGCGGGTCTTCGGCAAGGGGCTGGAGCACGAGATGACGGCGCTCAACACAACGGCGCCGATCGATTTGCGGGTCAACCTGCTCAAGGCCGACCGCGAGGTGGCGCGCCGCGCGCTCGCCGCCGAGGGAATCAAGACCGAGCCGACATCGTGGTCGCCGATCGGCTTGCGGCTTACCGAGCGGGTGCCACTTGGCGGCCTCGCCGCGTTCAAGGACGGCCTCGTCGAGGTGCAGGACGAAGGCTCGCAGCTGACCGCCCTGCTCACCGATGCCCGGCCGGGGATGCGGGTCGTCGATTTCTGCGCCGGGGCGGGCGGCAAGACTCTGGCGCTCGCCGCCCAGATGGCTAACCGCGGCAAGCTCGTGGCTTGCGACGTCTCGGCGCGTCGGCTCGGGGATGCGGCGCGCCGGTTGCGCCGCGCCGGGGTCGGCAATGTCGAGCGGCGGGCGCTGATCGGCGCGCGCGACAAATGGGTCAAGCGTCACGCCGGCGGCTTCGACCGGGTGCTGGTCGATGCACCCTGCCTCGGCATCGGAGCCTGGCGCCGCAACCCCGGTGACAAATGGCACGTCACCAAAGAGGATCTCGCCGATCTGATCGCCCGCCAGCGGGATATTCTCGGCAGCGCCGCGCGGCTGGTCCGCCCGGGCGGGCGCCTCGTCTACGCGACCTGCTCGCTGCTGCGCGAGGAGAACGAGGCGCAGGCCGAGGCGTTTCTCGCCGCCGAGCCCGGATTTTCCTTCGTGCCCGTCGCGGAGATCTGGGACGAGGCGATCGGCGGCGCCGCGCCGGGCGGCGAGCGCTATCTCAGGCTGACGCCGGCGCGGCACGGGACCGATGGGTTCTTTGTCGCTATTTTCGAGCGCGAGCCATGTCCGACCGCATCCTGATCCTCGACTTCGGCAGCCAGGTGACCCAGCTGATCGCGCGCCGGGTGCGCGAGAGCGGGGTCTATTGCGAGATCCACCCCTACACGATCGCCGACGACAGGCTTCGTGATTTCGGCCCTGACGCAATCATCCTGTCGGGCGGCCCGGCCTCGCTGACCCAGTCGGAGGCGCCGCGCGCGCCCGAGCTGGTCTTTCGGCTCGGCGTGCCGGTGCTCGGCATCTGTTATGGCATGCAGACGATGTGCGCCCAGCTCGGCGGGCGCGTCACATTGAGCGAGCACCAGGAATTCGGCCGGGCGTTTATCGACATCATCGGCGAATGTGCGCTGTTCGACGGGCTGTGGCCGCAGGCAAGCCGTGAGCAGGTGTGGATGAGCCACGGCGACCGGGTAGATGCATTGCCGCCGGGGTTTCGCGCGGTCGCCGCAACCGACGCCGCCCCCTTTGCCGCGATCGCGGACGATGTGCGGCATTTCTACGGCGTTCTCTTTCACCCCGAGGTCGTGCACACGCCGCAAGGCGGCGCACTGTTGCGCAACTTCACGCATAAGGTCGCCGGCTGCCGTGGCGACTGGACAATGGCGGCGTTCCGTGCCCAGGCGATCGATCGGATCCGCCGCCAGGTTGGTAGGGCAGGGGTCGTCTGCGGTCTCTCCGGTGGGGTCGATTCCGCGGTCGCCGCGGCCTTGCTGAACGAGGCGGTCGGCGACCAACTGACCTGCATCTTTGTCGACACCGGGCTGTTGCGGGCGGGCGAGGGGGAGGAGGTGGTGAGCCTCTTCCGCGGCCATTACAACATCCCGCTGATCCATCGCGATGCGAGCCGATTATTTCTCGACAAGCTCGCCGGGGTGACCGACCCCGAAGTCAAGCGCAAGGCGATCGGCGCCACTTTCATCGATGTCTTCGATGAGGAGGCCTCCAAGCTCGGCGGCATCGAGTTCCTCGCCCAGGGCACGCTCTATCCCGACGTGATCGAGTCGGTCAGCCCGCTCGGCGGCCCCTCGGTCACGATTAAATCGCACCACAATGTCGGCGGCCTGCCCGAGCGCATGAAATTGCGCCTGGTCGAGCCGTTGCGCGAATTGTTCAAGGACGAGGTCCGTGCCCTCGGCCGTGAGCTCGGCCTGCCCGAGCAATTCGTCGAGAGGCATCCGTTCCCCGGCCCGGGTCTTGCGATCCGCATCCCGGGTGAGGTCACCCACGCCAAGCTCGACATTCTGCGCAAGGCCGACGTGGTGTTTCTCGAGGAGATCCGCAACGCCGGGCTCTATGGTGCGATCTGGCAGGCCTTTGCCGTCTTGTTGCCGGTCAGGAGCGTGGGGGTCATGGGCGACGCCCGCTCCTACGACTTCGCCTGCGCCTTGCGCGCGGTGACCTCGACCGACGGGATGACGGCCGACTATTTCCCGTTCCCGCACGACTTTCTCGGCCGCACCGCAACCCGCATCATCAACGAGGTCCGCGGCATCAACCGCGTCGTCTACGACGTGACCTCAAAACCCCCCGGCACCATCGAATGGGAGTAGCGCCTCACCCTGTTTATGCCGGGATAACAGGGCGAAAAATCAAATTCGCACCAAGATTCGCCCGCCTCTGCACCGATAATTCCCCCTCGCTCAAAGGCTTATCCATTCGCGTCCGCCCTGCCGAGCAGGGGGCTCTTGCACGGCCTCCAGGGGCCGAAACGGGCTAACAGGGGAGTAACAGGGAGGGAGCCAAGGCCGGCGATTAGGATCTCAGAAAAGCAATTTTAGCAAGTTGTTCCATAAGAAGCAACCCACGGCCTCGCCTCCGGCCATCATTATAGCGCCCGCTGCATAGCGCCCGCTGCGCCGGCCGCATGATGAGAGATGCCGTAATGCCTAATGGCATCAGCGGCCTCGATCTGGCGCGATATGCCCGGCGCCGATGGCAGGATCTCAAGATCATCTTGATGTCGGGGTATGTCCGCGAGACGGACAGCCGGACGGGCACTTTGTCGGATTTGGTTTTTCTCGAAAAGCCGTTCCGGCGGGCCCAGCTCGCCGAGACACTCGCCTCCGCCTTCGACGATAGCTCAGGATGACCACGCCACCGCGAAAGGCGCCATCGTCCCGTCAAAATCGCCGAGTATGATCTGTGCCAAGTATCGGCAGGGGGGCGGCGGCCAATTCCCGGTTATTCCCGGTAATCCTCTTTATTTCCCGGTTCGGCGCGGCATGAATTCCCGGTTCACCGTGCCGGGAACGAGCTTGTAAGCTATTGCCTACAAAAGAATTTTTGACGATGGTCGACCGATTTTCCCAGGCCGAACCGATTTTTTTCCCGGATATTCCCGGCAAAACCGGGAATGCGGCGGGGCCAAAGCTGCCCGCTCGTGCACCCTTGTTTTAGCCGAGTGGAACGCGCTTGCTGATTCCCCAGCGACGTACCGCACCAGCTGGGCCGCGCGTGGTCAATGACGTTGCCCTGACTGTTGACCGGTGCTTTAGAGGGTCCGAAGGGGTTAGGCCATATTAGAACCTAACCCCTTCTTTCTATTGGCTCCCCGGGCCGGACTCGAACCAGCGACCAAGCGGTTAACAGCCGCTCGCTCTACCAACTGAGCTACCGGGGATCAGGGCGCCTGGTGTCCAGTCGCAGTTCCCCTGGAGGCCGGAAGCGGAATCGAACCGCTGTGGGAGGATTTGCAGTCCTCTGCATAGCCACTCTGCCATCCGGCCGGCCACAACTCATATAGGCGTCCGCCGCGATGGGGGTCAAGCACGGCGGCCGGGCTGACCGGACGCGTTCACGCTTGCTGTTGCCGGCGCCCTGGGCGCCCCATATATTCAATGGCTTCCTTATGTAGTCGAAGAGTGATCGAATGGCGCGCGTTACCGTCGAAGACTGTGTCATCAAAGTCCCGAACCGGTTCGAGCTCGTGCTGCTGGCCGCGCAGCGTGCTCGCGAAATCACCTCTGGTGCCCCGCTGACCTTGGACCGAGACGACGACAAGAACCCGGTCGTCGCGTTGCGCGAGATCGCCGACGAGACGGTCGGGCTCGAGCATCTCAGAGGCTCGGTGGTGCGCGGCATGCAAAAACATGTGGAGATCGACGAGCCAGAAGAAACCCACGAGCTCGAGCTCGACCCTGCGCTGTTCGGGGTTAGCCCGCCGAGCGCCGCGCCGCTCGAGGATGATGGCGGCTTCGAGGCGGAAGATATCGCGGAGGAGGATGCCGGCTTGGAGGAGGAAGGGCTCGACGAAGAGCTCGCCGTAGACATCCTCGGAGCCGACGAAGAGGGCGATCTCGCCGATGCCCCGGCGCGCGATCTGCCTGATGATTTCGACGAGGATCTCTGATCCCGGAGCGCAGGTCGAGTTTGGGGGGCGGTGTTGCTGATGCGCTTCGCGCCGCCGCCCCTGCGGCCCCGCTCCGGCGGTCGCCGCACCGCGACACGGAAATCGTCGCCATGATGCGGCAATTCGAGCTGGTCGAGCGCGTCAGGGCCTACGACCCCGGTGCCGACGAAGACGCGCTCAATCGCGCTTACGTCTATTCGATGAAGGCGCACGGCGCACAGCTGCGCGACTCGGGCGATCCCTATTTTTCCCATCCGGTCGAGGTCGCCGGCATCCTTGCCCGGATGAAGCTCGATACCGCGTCGATCGTGACCGGGTTGCTGCACGATACGGTCGAGGACACAGTCGCCACCCTCGACGACATCGAGCGGGTGTTTGGTGGCGAGATCGCTCGTCTCGTCGACGGTGTCACCAAGCTGTCGCGGATCGAGCTGCAATCCGATCAGACCAAGCAGGCCGAGAATTTCCGCAAGCTCGTCCTCGCCATGTCCGAGGACATTCGCGTGCTGCTGGTCAAGCTCGCTGACCGGCTGCACAACATGCAGACATTATCGTTCATCAAGAGCGATGAACGGCGCCGCCGGATTGCTCGCGAGACGATGGATATCTACGCGCCGCTGGCCGAGCGGCTCGGCATGCACCGCATGCAGGACCAGCTCGAAGATCTCGCGTTCTCCGAGCTGCACGGCGATGCGCGCGCCAGCATTCTGGCGCGCCTCGATTTCCTGCGCGACCAGGGTGCCGCCGTTGTCCCGCGCATCCTCGCCGAGCTCGACCGCAAGCTCGCCGAGGGCGGGCTCAGCGGGGCGGTCGTCTCCGGCCGCGAGAAATCGCCCTATTCGATCTGGCGCAAGATGCAGCGCAAGAACGTCGCTTTCGAGCAGCTCTCGGATGTGATGGCGTTTCGTATCCTCGTCGACGATATCGCCGATTGCTACCATGCCCTCGGCATCATCCATTCCGCCTATCATGTCGTCCCCGGGCGGTTCAAAGACTTCATCTCGACGCCCAAGCCGAACAATTACCGCTCGCTGCACACCGGGGTCATCGGACCCGAGCAGCAGCGCATCGAAGTACAGATCCGCACCCGCGACATGCATGAAATCGCCGAGCTCGGCGTTGCCGCCCATTGGACCTACAAACAAGGCGCCGGCACCACCGAAGGACCGCAATACCGGTGGCTGCGCGAGCTCGTGGACATCCTCGACCACGCCTCCGGACCGGAGGAGTTCCTCGAGCACACCAAGCTCGAGATGTTTCAGGATCAGGTCTTCGCCTTCACCCCGAAGGGCGATCTGATCGCGCTGCCGCGCGGTGCGACACCGGTCGATTTCGCCTATGCGGTGCACTCGGAGATCGGCGACAGGTGCGTCGGGGCCAAGATCAACAGCCGCATGGTTCCGCTGCGTACCCAGCTAGGCAACGGCGATCAGGTCGAGATCATCACCTCGAAGGCGCAGACACCCTCGCCGACCTGGGAACGGTTCGTCGTCACCGGCAAGGCGCGCGCCCGCATCCGCCGTTTTGTCCGCACCCAGCAGCGCGCTCAGTATCTCGATCTCGGGCGGGCCATCGTGCAAAAGGCGTTCCGTCAGGAAGGCCATGAGTTTTCCGAGCGGCCGTTCGAGGGCGTCCTCAAGAACTTCAACTGCGCCACCGCCGAGGACCTTTACGTCGCGGTCGGTCAAGGGCTCGCCACCGGACGAGCGGTCATCAATGCCGCTTTTCCGCAACCCCAGGAACCCAAGGCGAAGGTCGTATCGCTGGCGCGGGCGCGGCGAACCGTCAAACGCAATGAGATGGCAGTGCCGATCCGCGGGCTGATCCCCGGTATGGCGCTGCATTTTGCCGGCTGCTGCCATCCGCTACCCGGGGATCGCATCGTCGGCATCGTGACGACGGGCAGAGGTGTCACGATCCACACGATCGACTGCGACACGCTCGAGAGCTTTGCCGAGAGCCCGGAGCGGTGGCTCGATGTGGCTTGGAGCAACAGTGACGCCGACGCGGTCCATGTCGGTCGGCTGAATGTGACGATCGCCAACGAGCCCGGCAATCTCGGCAGCCTGACCACGGTGATCGGCAAGCAGGGCGGCAACATCAGCAATTTGAAGATCACCAACCGCTCGCCGGACTTCTTCGAGATCATGCTCGACATCGAGGTCGGCGACGTGAAGCACCTGACGACGATCATCGCCGCATTGCGGGCCAACCCGGTGATCAACTCGGTCGAGCGAGCGCGCGGCTGATGGTCGCGAATACTCTCCTCGCAATGACGCTGATCAGCCGTGTAATTGCGAGCCCACGGGTCCGCGCTCCGCGCGGCCCGAGGACAGGCTCCGCGAAGCAATCTCACGCGGGTGTGCGGCACGGATGATCCTGGGCCTCGGCAGCGATCTGATCGATATCCGCCGCATCGAGCAAGTGATCGAGCGCTTTGGAGACCGCTTTCTGGACCGCATCTTTACCGATGCCGAGCGGCGGAGATGCGACCAGCGGGCCGATCGGGCGGCGAGCTATGCCCGCCGATTCGCCGCCAAGGAGGCTTGTTCGAAAGCCCTCGGCACCGGTTTCCGGGACGGGGTGTACTGGCGCGATCTTGGGGTGCTCAATCTGCCTTCGGGACAGCCGACGATGCGGCTGGCGGGCGGCGCCCTGCGCCGGCTCGAACAGATTACCCCGGCCGGAATGACCGCTCGCCTCGACATTACGCTGACCGACGAGCCGCCGATCGCTCAGGCGGTCGTGATCATCACCGCCGTGCCCGCCGCAAGCGGCTGAGCCATCAAGTCCTTTCGGCAGGGGGCGCTCTTGACTCGCGGCATCGCGACCGGCTTGATCCGGCGCCAACCTGGCCCTCAAGGCAGTCCATGAAAGCCAATTCCGCACGCACCGGCGTCACCAAGAGAAAATCTTCCGGTGGTGTCGTCGACACTATAAAGACCGTCGTTTACGCTATCCTGATTGCTCTGGTCGTCCGCACGGTCGCCTTTGAGCCGTTTAATATTCCATCGGGCTCGATGGTGCCGACCTTGCTGGTCGGCGACTATTTGTTCGTTTCCAAGTTCTCCTATGGATATAGCCGCTACTCGTTGCCCCTGGGGTTGCCGCTGTTCTCCGGACGGCTGTTTTTCCACTCACCCGAGCGCGGCGACGTGGTCGTGTTCAAATTGCCGACCGACAATTCGACGGATTATATCAAACGGCTGATCGGCCTCCCCGGCGATCATATCCAGATGAAGAACGGCATCCTCTACATCAATGATCAGCCCTGTCCGCGCAGGCGCATCGAGGATTTTCTCTATAGCGAAGGCAATGGTGCGGTGATTCCGCTCGCCCAATATATCGAAACCCTGCCAAACGGCGTGCAGCATCACATCATCAAGATGGGCGACAACGGCCCACTCGATAACACTCAGGTCTACCAGGTGCCGTCCGGAGAGTACTTTATGATGGGGGACAATCGCGACAACTCGCAGGATAGCCGCGTTCTGTCTGCTGTCGGCTACGTCCCCGCCGAAAACCTGATCGGCCGGGCCGAGTTCATCTTCTTTTCGACCGACGGGTCGGGCCCCCTGTGGCCGCCGATGATCTGGAAATGGCCGTTCGCGATCCGTTACGATCGGCTGCTTCGGGCTGTGCGCTAGCTCGAGCGTCTTGTCGGCGGAGACGCTCCCGCACATCATCGGCTACGAGTTCGCCCGCGGCGAGCTCCTGCAGGAGGCGCTGACCCATCCGAGCGCGCTCGTTCCCGAACGCCGTCGCCGCCGGGGTCGGACTCCCGTCAAGCGCGCGTACGAGCGTCTCGAATTCCTCGGCGACCGTGTCCTCGGTCTCGTGGTTGCCGATTGTCTGTGGCGCCGGTTCGAGTCCGAGCCTGAAGGCGCTCTGACCCGCCGGCATACCCACCTCGTGCGTCGCGCGGCGCTGGCGCGGGTCGCCGAGACGATCGGGCTGGGTCGGTATCTCATCCTATCGCGGAGCGAGGCAGCCGGCGGGGCTGCAACCAATCCCGGGATTCTCGCCGATGCCTGCGAGGCGTTGATTGCGGCGATCTATATCGATGGCGGTTTTGCGGCGGCATCGACCTTTGTCCGGCGGTTCTGGGAGCCGCTGATCGACGAGATGGAGGAGCCGCCGCGCGACCCGAAGACCGCGCTGCAGGAATGGGCGCAAGCGCGCAGCCTGGAACTTCCCACCTACGAGCTGGTGGCGACGAGCGGACCCGATCACGCGCCGCTGTTCACTGTGCGAGTGAGCGTGGTTGGCGCCGATCCCGCCAGCGCGACCGCCTCCTCGAAGCGCAGCGCCGAGGCGCAGGCGGCGGCGATGTTGCTCGAACGCCTCGGCGATGGGCCGTAGGCGACGCCCCTCAGGGGGGTAGCCTCGCGCGGAAGCGCAGGCGGACATAATCGGCAATCCAAGTCCCGGTTTCGTCCACCAAGACCGGCCGCAGCAGGTCGGCTACCTCGGCGCGCGCCGGCGAGCGCTCCGCTTCGGGCAGAGCGCCGAAGAAAGCATCGCCAAAGGTCTCCAGCCACGGCTCGATCGAGGTCGGCAACGTTGTCGGCCGCGGCACAATACGGAGTTCTTCCACCGTGAAGCCCACCGCCTCGAGTTTTTCGCGATAGGCAGCCGCCGAGGGGAAGTACCATGGACTGAGCCGGTGCGCGTCGAGCCCGCGGCGTCCGAGCACTGCGCTCAACGCGACGATGATCGCTGCGGTGTTGTTGTGGCCACCCATCTCGGCGACAAAGCGCCCCCCGGGTTTGAGCGCCCGGCGGACACCGGCGAGAACGGCCTCGGGCGGGTGCATCCAATGGAGCGCGGCGTTCGAGAACACGGCGTCGAACTCATCCTCAAAAGTGAGCTTCTGCCCCGGGATGATACGGGCGTCGATGCCGCGGGCTCGCGCGGCGGCGACCATATCGGGTGCGGCATCGACGGCGACAACATCGGCTCCCGCTGCGATGATCTTTTCAGTAAGCACGCCATCGCCGCAGCCGAGGTCGAGGATGCGCTCACCG
>Ga0306923_10008167_pt1 | contig 10492 bp, 4 predicted proteins | sample sta12Can44000108_FD_203841 | JGI IMG/M metagenome (GOLD analysis project Ga0306923, IMG submission 203841) | Lab enrichment of tropical soil microbial communities from Luquillo Experimental Forest, Puerto Rico - statanox.12C.anox.44.000.108 (v2)... | ecosystem: Environmental > Terrestrial > Soil...
TTGTACTGGTTGAGCACCAGCTTCTCCGCCTCCTGGGCCGAACGCACCGCCTCGTCCTGCACATCGGCCTGCCGCTTGAGCACGTCCAACGCGGCCAATTGATCCTCCACCTGCTGGAAGGCGGTGAGCACGGTCTGGCGATAGGTGGCGGTGCTCTGCTCCCAGTTGGCGCGGGCTTCCTCGACCTGGGCCGAGCGCAGGCCGCCATCGAACAGGATCTGCGACAAGGCGGGGCCGACCGACCACACCCGATGGGCGGTCTGGATAAGGCCGGTGGTGGAGGTCCCGGCGTAGCTGAGCGCGCCCGACAGCGTGAGGTCGGGGTAGAAGGCGGCAACCTGCACGCCGATCTGGGCGTTGGCGGCGGCCACCCGACGCTCGGCGGCGGCGATGTCGGGTCGGCGCTCCAGCAGGGCCGAGGGAACGCCCGACGGCATTTCGGGCACATTGGTGGCCAGCTTGGCCGGTGCAATGGCGAACTCGGCCGGCGCCTTGCCGATCAGCACGGCGATGGCGTGCTCCAGCTTGGCGCGGGTGACGCCCACGTTGATGGCCTGGGCCTGGGTGCTCTTCAGCTGGGTCTCGGCTTGCACCACGTCCGCCCGCGAGGCCACGCCCGAGGCGTATTGGTTGCGGGTGATCTGCAGCGACTGGGCATAGGCCGCCGCCGAAGCGTCCAACAGGCGCTTCAACTCGTCGGCCACCCGCAGCTGGAAATAGCTGGTGACCAGGGTGGCCTGGGCCGACAGCTTGGCCGCGGCCAAGTCGCCCGCGCTGGCCTGAGCCGAAGCGGTGTCGGCCTCCACCGTGCGACGGATGCGACCCCACACGTCGATGTCCCAACTGGCGTTGCCGCCCACGTCGTAGGTGGTGCGCACCGGCGGCCGCGAGATGGGAGCGGACGAGGACGAGCCGCCTGACGACGCCGACGAGCCCTGCGAGCGGGTCACCGAGGGGGTGAAGGTCAGCGTGGGGAAATAGCTGGCCCGCGCCGCCTGGATGACGGCGACGGCCTGGCGGTACGCGGCCTCGGATGCCTTCAGGGTCTGGTTGCTGACCTCCACCTGGCGTGCCAGCGCGTCCAGCACCGGGTCGTCATAGACCGCCCACCAGGCGCCCCGGTCCATATGATCCAACGGCTGGCCCTGCTTCCAGCCATCCTGCGCCTTGGCCTCCTTGTAGACCGCCGGGATATCCATGGTGGGGGTTTCGTAGTCGGGCCCCACCGAGCAGGCCGTAAGCAGGCCCAATCCCGCCAGCGCCAACGCCGTCTTCATCATCGTCCCCTCGTTCATTCGCCAGCCTTCGGCAAGGTCATTCGCCAGCCTTCGGCAAAGTCATTCCCCGCCTCTGGCAAAGTCATTCCCCGCCTCTGGCAAAGTCATTCCCCGCCTCTGGCAAGGTCATTCCCCCGCCTCTGGCAAGGTCATTCCCCCGCCTCCGGCAGGGCGGCCGCATTCCGTTTACGCCCCTTCAGCCACAGGCGGAAGCGGTCCAGGTACAGATAGACCACGGGTGTGGTGTAGAGGGTCAGCACCTGGCTGACGATCAGCCCGCCGACGATGGAGATGCCCAGCGGCCGGCGCATCTCCGAGCCCTCACCGGTGCCGAAGGCCAGCGGCAGCGCGCCCAGCAGCGCCACCATGGTGGTCATCATGATCGGGCGGAAGCGCAGGATGCAGGCGCGATAGATGGCCTCGTCCGGGGTAAGGCCCTCGCGCCGCTCGGCGTCCAGCGCGAAGTCGATCATCATGATCGCGTTCTTCTTGACGATACCGATCAGCAGGATCACGCCGATCAGAGCGATGATGGTGAATTCGGTGTCGAACGCCATCAGCCCCAACACCGCGCCCACGCCCGCCGACGGCAGGGTGGATAGGATGGTGATGGGGTGGATGGTGCTTTCGTACAGCATGCCCAGCACGATGTAGACCGCAGCCAGCGCGGTGAGGATCAGGATCGGCTGGTTGCTCAGGGATTCCTGGAACGCCTTGGCGGTGCCCTGGAAGGCGCCGTGGACGGCGGACGGCATGCCGATGCGGTTGCTGGTGTCGCGGATGGCCGCCACCGCGTCGCTCAACGACAGGCCGGGCGGCAGATTGAACGAGATGGTAGTGGCGGCGAAATGGCCCTGGTGGTTGACCGCCAGGGGCGTGGTGCCGGTCTCGATGCGGGCCACCGCCGACAGCGGCACCATGGTCTCTGCCGAAGTGCTGACCGCCGACCCGGTCGAAGCGGAACCGCGCGCCACCGAACCCAGCTGATTGGAGGTCTGGTTGCGGGCGGCGTCGTTCACGCCCGAGGCGCTGCCACTGGTGCCGGCCACCGCGTTGGTGGACTGGGTACCGCTGACCGAGCCGCCCGAGGTGCTGATCCAGATTTCCTCCAGGGTCTCGGGGCTCTGCCAGAACTGGGGCGCCACCTCCATGATGACGTGATACTGGTTCAGCGCGTTGTAGATGGTGGACACCTGGCGCTGGCCGAAGGCGTCGTAGAGGGTGTTGTCGATCTGGCGGGCCGACAGGTGCAGGCGGGCGGCGGTGTCGCGGTCGATCACCACGTTGGTCTCAAGCCCCTTTACCTGCTGGTCCGAGTTCACATCGACCAGCGTGGGCACGTGGCGCAACGCCTCGGTCAGCTTGGGGGTCCAGGTCTGCAAATCGGCGATGTTGTCCGCCTGCAAGGTGTACTGGTACTGGGCGGCGCTGGCCCGGCCGCCGACGCGGATGTCCTGCACCGGCTGAAGGAACAGCGAAGCGCCGGCCACCTGGGCGAGCTTGCCGCGAAGCCGCCCGATCACCTGGTCGGCGCTCATCTTGCGCTCGGCCAGCGGCTTCAACGCCACGAAGACGAAACCCGCATTGGTCTGGCCACCGCCGGTGAAGCCCACCACGCTCTCCACCGCCGGGTCGTCCTTGACGATGGATACGAAGGCGGTGAGCTTCTGTCGCATGGACTGGAACGAGATGCTCTGATCCGCCTGGATGGAGCCCGACAGCCGGCCCGTATCCTGTTGCGGAAAGAACCCCTTGGGCACCGCGGTGAACAGATACACGTTGAGGCCGATGGTGGCGAACAGGGCGATCACGGTCAGCAGCGGATGGCGCAGCGCCACAGCCAGCGAGCGTGCGTAATGCTCCTGCAGCGCGGCGAACCAGCGCTCGCTCAGGCGGTAGAAGGACGAGCGCTCCGACGCCGGCCGGCTGGTAAGCAGGCGCGAGCACATCATGGGCGTGGTGGACAGCGACACCACCAGAGACACCAGGATGGCGACCGACAGCACCACGGCGAATTCGCGGAACAGCCGGCCGACGATGCCGCCCATCAGCAGGATGGGGATGAACACGGCGATCAGCGACAGACTCATGGACAGCACGGTGAAGCCCACCTCGCGGGCGCCCTGGAGCGCCGCCTGGCGCCGCGGCATGCCGGCCTCGATGTGGCGCACCGTGTTCTCCAGCACGACGATGGCGTCGTCCACCACGAAGCCGGTGGCGATGGTCAGCGCCATCAGCGACAGGTTGTTCAGGCTGTAGCCCAGCAGATACATGACGCCGAAGGTGCCGATCAGCGACACCGGCACCGCCACGCTGGGAATGAAGGTGGCGCGCGCGTCACGCAGGAAGACGAACACCACCACGATGACCAGGGCCACCGACAGCGCCAGCGTCCGCTCCACATCGGCCAGCGAGGCGCGGATGGTGGTGGTGCGGTCCATGGGCACGTTGAGGTCGATGTCGGCAGGAATGGAGGCGCGCAGCTGGGGCAGCAGCGCCTTCACCCGGTCCACCGTTTCGATGATGTTGGCGCCGGGCTGGCGGTAGAGGATGACCAGCACGGCAGGCTGGCCGTTGGCCAGGCCCAGGTTGCGCAGATCCTCGACCGAATCCACCACGTCGCCCACGTCCGACAGGCGCACGGCGTTGCCGTTGCGATAGGCGATCACCAGCGGGCGGTATTCGTCGGCGCGACGGGCCTGGTCGTTGGTGTAGATCTGATAGCGTCGGCCACCCTCGTCGATGGCGCCCTTGGGCGTGTTGGCGTTGGCCGCCGCCAGGGCGGCGCGCACGTCCTCAAGCCCGATGCCGTACTTGAACAGGGCGCGCGGATTGAGCTCGGCCCGCACCGCCGGCAGCGACGAGCCGCCCACGGTCACCTGCCCCACCCCCTCCACCTGGGACAGCTTCTGTTGCAGCACCGTCGCCGCCGAATCGTAAAGCTGCCCCCGGCTCAGCGTCTGCGAGGTGAGCGACAGGATCATGATCGGCGCGTCGGCCGGATTGACCTTGCGATAGGTGGGATTGCTGCGCAGCGCCGTGGGTAGGTCGGCGCGCGCCGCGTTGATGGCGGCCTGCACGTCGCGCGCGGCGCCGTCGATGTCGCGATTGAGGCCAAATTGCAAGGTGACGCGGGTGTTGCCGACCGACGAGGACGAGGTCATCTCGGTGACGTCGGCGATGCGGCCCAGATGCCGCTCCAGCGGGGTCGCCACGCTGGTGGCCATGGTGTCGGGGCTGGCGCCCGGCATGGACGCCTGCACGATGATGGTGGGGAACTCCACCTGGGGCAGCGGCGACACCGGCAGCAGGAAAAACGCCATCACGCCCGCCAGCGCCACACCCAGGGTCAGCAGCGTGGTGGCGATGGGGCGCGAGATGAAGAGGGCGGAAAGGTTCATTCCGCCGCCTCCCCTGCGGTATCGGTGCGCAGCCGGCGGGCCAGGCTGTCGAACGCCAGATAGATCACCGGGGTGGTGAACAGGGTCAACAGCTGGCTGACGATCAGGCCGCCGACGATGGAGACGCCCAACGGATGGCGCAGTTCCGAGCCGGTGCCGGTACCCAGCATCAGCGGCAGCGCGCCCAGCAAGGCCGCCATGGTCGTCATCAGGATGGGACGGAAACGAAGCAGGCAGGCCTGATGGATGGCGTCGCGCGGCGGCAAGCCCTCGTTGCGTTCGGCGTCCAGGGCGAAGTCGATCATCATGATGGCGTTCTTCTTGACGATGCCGATCAAGAGGATGATGCCGATGATGCCGATGATGCCGAGATCGCTGCCCGCCGCCATCAGCGCCAGCAGCGCACCGATGCCCGCCGACGGCAGGGTGGACAGGATGGTGACCGGGTGGATGGTGCTCTCGTAGAGCACGCCCAGCACGATGTACATGGTGATGATGGCCGCCAGGATGAGCAGCAGTTGGTTGCCCAAGCTTGCCTGAAAGGCCAGCGCGGCGCCCTGGAAACGGGTCAGGATGCTGGCGGGCATGCCGATATCCACCTCGGCCTGCTGGATTGCCTCCACTGCCTGGCCCAGCGAAGCGCCGGGGGCCAGGTTGAACGAGATCGTGGTGGAGGGGAACTGGCCCAGGTGGTTGACCTGCAAGGGCACCTGGTGCTCCACCACCGAGGTGATGGCCGACAGCGGCACCTGCCCTCCTCCCGAGGACGGCAGATGGATGGAAGACAGCGCCGCCACCGAATTCTGCAGGCTGGGATCGGCTTCAAGGATCACCCGGTACTGGTTGGACTGGGTGAAGATGGTCGACACGATGCGCTGGCCGAAGGCGTCGTACAGCGCGTTATCCACGGTAGCTGGGGTGATGCCGAAGCGGGCGGCGGTGTCGCGGTCAATGGTGATGCTGACCGCCAGGCCCTTGTCCTGGGCGTTGCTGGCCACGTCCTCGATCTGCGGCACGTCGTGCAGGCGCTCCAGCAGGCGCGCCCCCCATTGCGACAATTCCTCGGGATTGGCGTCCTCAAGGGTGAATTGGTACTGGGTGCGGCTGACCGTGGCGTCCACCGTCAGGTCCTGCACCGGCTGCATGTACAGGCGGGTGCCGGGCACGCCAGAGGTCTCGGCGGTCAGGCGGCGGATGATGTCGCTGGCGCTGGCTTTCCGGTCGTCGCGCGGCTTGAGCACGATCTGCATGCGGCCGCTGTTGAGCGTCATGTTGGTGCCGTCGACGCCGATGAACGAGGACAGGCTCTCCACATCCGGGTCGCGCAGCACCGCCGCCGCCAGTGCCTGCTGGCGCTCGGCCATGGCGGCGAACGAGACGGACTGGTCGGCCTCGGTGATGCCCTGGATCAGACCGGTGTCCTGCACCGGAAAGAAGCCCTTGGGGATGGCGATGTACAGCACCACCGTCAGCCCCAGCGTGGCCACCGCCACCGCCAGGGTCAGCCGCGCGTGGTCCAGCACCCAGACCAGCATGCGGTCGTAGACCGCCACCAGCCGATGGAACCAATCGTTGCCCTCCGGCGCCTCGTGCCGACGCAGCAGGCGGCCGCACATCATGGGCACCAAGGTGAGCGACACCACCGCCGAGATCAGGATGGTGACCGCCAGCGTCACCGCGAACTCGCGGAACAGACGCCCCACCACGTCGCCCATGAACAGCAGCGGGATCAGCACGGCGATCAGCGACACGGTCAGCGAGATGATGGTGAAGCCGATCTGCTGCGAGCCCTTCAGCGCCGCCGCCAGCGGCGTTTCGCCCTCCTCGATGTAGCGCGAGATGTTCTCGATCATGACGATGGCGTCGTCCACCACGAAGCCGGTGGCGATGGTGAGCGCCATCAGCGACAGATTGTTGAGCGAGAACCCGGCCAGGTGCATGACCGCGAAGGTGCCCACCAACGACAGCGGCACCGACAGGCTGGGGATGATGGTGGCGCGCAGGTTGCGCAGGAAGACGAAGATCACCATCACCACCAACGCCACCGCCAGCGTCAGCTCGAACTGCACGTCGGCGACCGAGGCGCGGATGGTGGTGGTGCGGTCCGACAGAACCGCCACGTCCACCGCCGCCGGCAGCGAGGCCTGGAGCGCCGGCAGCATGGCCTTGATGTTGTCCACCACGTTGATGACGTTGGCGCCGGGCTGGCGCTGGACGTTGAGGATGATGGCGGGGGTGGTGCCGCTCCAGGCGGCCAGCTTGGAGTTCTCGGGACCCTCCACCACCGTGGCCACGTCGGACAGCCGCACCGGCCGGCCCTCGCGGTAGGCGATGACGATGTCCTCGTATTCGGTGGCGCTTTTCAGCTGGTCATTGGCATTGATGGTGTAAGCGCGGCTGGGGCCGTCGAAATTGCCCTTGGGGGTGTTGACGTTGGCGTTGGCGACGGTGGTGCGCAGGTCGTCGATGTTGAGCCCATAGGCCGCCAGCGCCCGCGCATTGGCCTGCACCCGCACCGCCGGGCGCTGTCCGCCGCTGATGCTGACCAGACCGACGCCGGGCAGTTGCGAAATTTTCTGCGCCAGCCGGGTGTCGGTCAGGTCCTGCACCTTGATCAGCGGCATGGTCTTGGAGGTCACCGCCAGCGTCAGCACCGGCGCGTCGGCGGGGTTGACCTTGGCGTAGATGGGCGGCGCCGGCAGATCCGACGGCAGCAGGTTGCCGGCGGCGTTGATGGCCGCCTGAACCTCCTGCTCGGCCACGTCCAGGCTGAGGTTGAGGCCGAACTGCAAGGTAATGACCGAGGCGCCGGACGAGCTGGTCGAACTCATCTGCGAAAGGCTCGGCATCTGGCCGAACTGGCGCTCCAGCGGCGCCGTCACCGCCGAGGTCATCACCTCCGGGCTGGCGCCGGGATAGAAGGTCTGCACCTGGATGGTGGGATAATCCACCTGGGGCAGCGCCGACAACGGCAGCAGGCGATAGGCGACCATGCCGGCCAGCATGATCGCCACCATCAGCAACGAGGTGGCGACCGGCCGGAGGATGAATATCCGCGAGGGGTTCATCACTCGCTCCGGTGCTTGCGGCGCTCGCCGTTACCACCGCCGGCCCGACCTTCATCAGCCTTGGGCGCCCCCTCGCCCTTGCTCTCGGCGCCGGGTACGGACACCTGGGCGCCTTCGCGCAACTTGTCGGCACCGTCAACCACCACCTGCTCGCCCGTTTCCAGGCCGGACTGGATCGCCACCTTGCCGCCCGATGCGGGGCCGACGCCCACCGTGCGCACCGTCACCGTGTTGTCGGGCTTGACCACGTACACGAAGGTGCCCGGTTCGCCGCGCTGGATGGCGCTGGCGGGGACCACCACCGCGTCGCGCTGGGTATCCACCAGCAGGCGCAGATTGACGAACTGGTTGGGGAACAGGGTTTCGTCCTTGTTGTCGAACTCGGCCCGCAGCTTCACCGTGCCGGTGGCCGGATCGATCTGGTTGTCCACCGTGGTGACGTGGCCCTCGGCCAACTGATGGGTCTGGCTGCGGTCGAAGGCCGCCACCGTCAGCGTGGCGCCCTCACGCAGCCGGCGCATGATGGCCGGCAGATTGTCCTCGGGCACCGAGAACACGGTCGAGATGGGCTCCATCTGGGTAATGACGGCGATGCCATTGGTGTCGTTGGTCTGCACGTAATTGCCCTGGTCCACCTGGCGCAGGCCGACGCGGCCGGTAATGGGCGAGACGATGCGGCAATAGGCGATGTTCAGCTTGGCGTTGTTGACCTGGGCCAGGTCGGTGGCCACCGCGCCCTCGTACTGCTTGACCAGCGAGGACTGGGTGTCGCGCTGCTGGCGGGCAATGGAATCCTCGGCCAACAGCTTCTCGTAGCGCGCCAGGTTCACCTGGGCGTCCTTCAACAGCGCCTGGTCGCGGGCCAGCTGGCCCATGTACTGGTCCAACTGCATCTGGTAGGGGCGCGGATCGATCTGGGCCAGGAAGTCGCCGGCATGGACGGTCTGGCCCTCACGGAAGGCGATCTGGAGGAGCTGACCGGCGATCTGGGTCCTCACCGTCACGGTGGCCAGCGGCGTCACCGTGCCCAGCGCCGACAGCCCGATGTCCACGTCGGCCTTGCTCGCGGCCGCCACCACCACCGGCACCGGCCCGCCGGCACCACGGCGACCTTGCTGCTGCGGCGCCGTATGGGGGCGGAACACCACCCAGCCGAGGCCGGCCAACACCGCCAGCACGACCAGCAGCACCCAGACCGGCCGCTTTCTCTTGCCCGCCTGAGCGTCGGCGCGCTGTCGTACCGGTTGAAAGTTCTCGCTGTTCATCTGCCGCAGTCCCTGGTGTCCGCACGGAATTTCGCAGAAGCTAACACCCGATTGTATCCGCTGTATGGCTTCCGCGGACCGAATTGTAACGGTTTATAACGGGGTGCGAAGCCACCTATGAGGCCCCCCTCTCCCGAATGAGTGCGAATCGCCGCCGGGAACGGCTCGCCTGACGCTGGTTTTCCGAGCAAAGCGGGTGCACTCTTCCGGCTGACCTGCCAGGGAATTCCGATGCCGCATCCGCCGTCCATCCGCCGCGCCAGCGCCACCAACGGCTCAGCCGCCGAGATGGCCGCCGAGCTGCGTCGGCAATTGGACATGCCGGGACTGTGTCTGGTGGTGGTCTACACCTCCCTCGCCGATGGGCTGGACCAGCTCGCGGCCGAACTGACCCGTGCGTTCGGCCCCGTCCCGGTGATCGGCTGCACCACTGCCGGCGAGATCGATGTCGGCGGCTATCGCGTGGGCGGGGTGATGGCGCTGGGTCTGGCCGCGCCCCATTTTGCCGCTTCGGCGGTTCTGCTGGGCGATCTGTCCGCCTTGGACCTTCGGGCCAGCGGCGGCGCCGTCCGCCAGGCCCTCCAGGCCATCCGCGCCAGCGCGCCCCAGTTCGGCCGCGACCAGATGTTCGCCTTCACCCTGATCGACGGCCTTTGCGGCAGCGAGGAAGCGGTGGTAAGCGCCTTGCACGGCGCTCTCGGCGAAATCCCCCTGTGCGGCGGCTCGGCCGGCGACTGCCTGCGCTTCGCCCGTACCCAGGTCCTGCATGGCGGGCGCTGGCACGACAACGCCGCCCTGTTCGTGCTGGTAGCCACCTCGCTGCCTTTCCGCGTGTTCAAGACCGAGCACTTCACCGTGGACGAGGAGCGCGCGGTGGTCACCGCCGCCGACCTAAGTCGCCGCATCGTCACCGAGATCAACGCCGAGCCGGCCGCGCTGGAATACGCCCGTGTGGTCGGGCTGAAGCTGGACACCCTGACGCCCCAGGTGTTCGCCAACCACCCCATGGTGGTGCGGGTGGGCGGCGCCAATTTCGTCCGCTCCATCCAGAAGGTAAACGAGGACGGCAGCCTCACCTTCTTCTGCGCCATCGACGAGGGCATCGTGCTGCGGGTGGCAAGGGGCATCGATCTGGCCGAGAACCTGGAAGAGCTGTTTGCCCGCCTGCAGGGCGAACTGGGCACGCCGGTGCTCACGCTCGGCTTCGACTGCATCCTGCGCGGGCTGGAAATGGACGAGAAAGGCCTGCGCGGCGCCGTCGGCCGCATGATGGCCGACAACAACGTGTTCGGCTTCGCCACCTACGGCGAGCAGTACCAGGCCATGCACGTCAACCAGACCTTCACCGGAATCGCCATCGGCGCGGAGAAGCCGGTATGACCGCCGCCGACCGCGTGGCCGAGTTGGAGCGCGAGAACGCCAGGCTGCGCAAGATCAATCATGTCCTGATGGACCGGGTCGAGCGCAGCATGGACTTCCAG
>Ga0306923_10008178_pt1 | contig 10484 bp, 11 predicted proteins | sample sta12Can44000108_FD_203841 | JGI IMG/M metagenome (GOLD analysis project Ga0306923, IMG submission 203841) | Lab enrichment of tropical soil microbial communities from Luquillo Experimental Forest, Puerto Rico - statanox.12C.anox.44.000.108 (v2)... | ecosystem: Environmental > Terrestrial >...
CGGCCTCAGCTTCTGGGCGAGCGACCCGTGGTATCCGCTGAAGATCTGGGAGGGCGGCATGTCCTTTCACGGCGGACTCATCGGTGTGGTCGTGGCGCTCACGCTGTTCGCCTGGCGTCGCGGGCGCAATGTTGCCGACGTCTACGACTTCACCGCGCCGCTGCCGGCGCTCGGACTGTTCTTCGGCCGTATCGGCAACTTCATCAACGGCGAGTTGTGGGGCAAGGTGACCACCGTGCCCTGGGGATTCCGCGTCAACGGCGAGGTGCGCCACGCGTCACAGCTCTACGAGGCGACCCTCGAAGGACTGTTGCTGTTCGCGGTGCTGTGGTGGTTCACCTCGCGCCCGCGGCCGCGTCTGGCTCCCTCGGGGTTGTTTCTGCTCTTCTACGGCGCCGCGCGCTTCCTGATCGAGTTCGTGCGTGTGCCGGATGAGCACATCGGCTATCTCGCCGGTGGCTGGCTCACCGAGGGGCAGGTGCTGTCGATGCCGATGATCCTGGCCGGTATCGCCATGCTGGCCTGGGCCTACCGCGCGCGCCAACCCTCAGGCAACTTCGCCGTCGCGCAGCCGAAGCCGGCGCAATGAAGCAGTACCTCGAGCTGATGCAGCGCATCCGCACGCAGGGCGTGCGCAAGGCCGACCGCACCGGTACCGGCACGCTTTCGCTGTTTGCACAGCAGATGCGCTTTGACCTCGGCGCGGGTTTCCCGTTGGTCACCACCAAGAAGATTCACCTGCCGTCGGTGGTGTACGAGCTGCTGTGGTTCCTGCGCGGCGACACCAACGTCGCCTGGCTGCACGAGCACGGGGTCACCATCTGGGACGAGTGGGCCGACGAGCACGGGGAGCTCGGCCCGGTGTACGGTCGGCAGTGGCGAGCATGGGCGACGGCCGATGGGCGCCACATCGATCAGATCGCACAGGCGATCGAGCAGCTCAGGCGTAATCCGGATTCACGCCGCATCATCGTGAGCGCATGGAACGTGGGCGAGCTCGAGCGCATGCGGCTCATGCCCTGCCATGCCTTTTTCCAGTTCCACGTGGCCGCGGGACGCCTGTCCTGCCAGCTGTACCAGCGCAGCGCCGATGTGTTCCTGGGCGTACCCTTCAACATCGCCAGCTACGCGCTGCTCACGCATCTGGTCGCGCAACAGTGCGATCTCGCCCCCGGCGAGTTCATCTGGACCGGCGGTGACTGTCACCTGTACCTCAACCATCTCGAGCAGGCGGAGCTGCAGCTCGCGCGCACGCCGCTTCCGGCGCCAAGGCTGGTGATCCACCGCCGGCCGGCGAGCATTTTCGATTACCGCTACGAGGACTTCGAGTTCGACAACTACCGCCACCATGCGCCCATCCGCGCACCGGTGGCGGTATGAGTGCTCGTCCCGATCCCGACGAACCGCTCATCGAGGTGCGCGAGTCACCGCTGCACGGGCTCGGCGTCTTTGCCCGGGACCGGATCCGCAAGGGCACGCGCATCATTGAGTACCTCGGCGAGCGCGTCTCGCACGCCGAGGCCGACCGGCGCTACGAGCACAAGGATGCCGGCGACGCGCACACGTTTCTGTTCATCGTGGATGGGCGCACGGTCATCGATGCCGGGGTCGCCGGCAACGAGGCGCGCTTCATCAACCACGGCTGCGAGCCTAACTGTGAGTCGGTCATCGAGGGCCGCCGGGTGTTCATCGATGCGGTGCGTGGCATCGAGCCGGGCGAGGAGCTCACCTACGACTACCAGATCCAGCGCGAGCCGGAGGACCCGCCGGATATCGACGCGATCTTCGCCTGCCACTGCGGCAGCGCACGCTGCCGTGGCAGCATGCTGTGGCCGCCGCTCCGCCGGGCGACGCGGCGGCGCAGGCCGCGGCGCTGACAAGCAGCCCCATGAATCATTCACGCCGCCTCAGCCTGTCATCCATCGTGGGTGCAATCGGCATCGTGTACGGGGATATCGGCACCAGCCCGCTGTACGCGCTGCAGGAGGCGGTGAACGATGCGGGCACCTTCGACACGCAGGCGGTGCTCGGAGTGCTGTCGCTCATCTTCTGGGCGCTGATCATCTCGGTCACGCTCAAGTACGTCACGGTCATCATGCGAGCCGACAACGACGGTGAGGGCGGGATCCTCGCGCTGTTTGCGCTGGCGCAGCGGCGGCTGATCGTCGGCAGCACCTGGGCGAGAGTGGTCATTGGGCTCGCGCTCGCGGGCACCGCTTTTTTCTTCTGCGACGCCCTGATCACACCGGCCATCTCCGTGCTGAGCGCGGTCGAGGGCCTGGAGCTGCTCAGTCCCGACCTGAAGCAGGCCGTGGTGCCGATCACCCTGGTCGTGCTCGCGGTGCTGTTTGCCTACCAGCGTCACGGCACCGCGCGGGTCGGTAGCCTCTTCGGCCCGATCATGGTGGTGTGGTTCGTGGTGATCGCCGTCATCGGCGTGTTCCCCATCCTGCGCCAGCCGCAGGTGCTGGCAGCCCTCAATCCCTTGGTGGGTGTCGGGCTCCTGGCGCACCGCCCGCAGGTGGCCCTGGCGGTGATCGGCGCGGTATTCCTGGCGCTCACCGGCGCGGAAGCACTGTATGCCGACATGGGTCATTTCGGACGCGCGCCCGTTCGGGTTTCCTGGTACACCCTGATCGCGCCGGCGCTGGTGGTCGATTATTTCGGACAGGGCGCGTTGCTGCTCGAGCTCGGCAAGCCGATCGAGCATCCGCTCTTTCACCTGGTTCCTGCCGCGGTGCTGCCGTGGCTGGTGCTGCTCGCCACGGCGGCAACCGTCATCGCTTCGCAGGCGGTCATCTCCGGGGCATTCTCCATGGCGCGCCAGGCCGTGCACCTCGACCTGCTGCCGCGGCTGCGCGTGCTGCAGACCTCCGCGCTCGAGCACGGGCAGATCTATGTGCCGATCGTCAACTGGCTGGTGTTCATCGCGGTCTGCGGCTTCGTCATCGGCTTCGGCTCTTCGGATGCGTTGTCGGGAGCGTATGGCGCGGCGGTAGTCGGGACCATGGTGGTGACCACCATCCTCGGCGCTTTCGTCGCCGCGACGCAGTGGAACTGGCCCAAGTGGCAGGTCGTGGCGGTGTTCGCGCTGTTCCTGGTGACCGACGCTGCCTACGTCGCCGGCAACCTGACCAAGGTGCCGACCGGCGGCTGGATCCCGCTCACCCTCGGCGCGATCCTTTGCCTGATCTTCACCACCTGGCGCAACGGACGGCTGGAGCTGCGCGCCGCGCTGGCGAAGCTCGCCGTGCCCCGCAGCGAGCTGCCGAAGCTGGTTGCGGGGGTCCACCGGGTGCCGGGCACCGGGGTTTTTCTCGCCAGCAACCAGCAGCTGGTGCCCTCGGCACTCATCCGCAACATCGAGCACAACGCAGTCGTGCACCAGCGGGTCATCATCCTCAACGTGGAGATCGCCGACACGCCGCGCCAGGATCCGGTGCGCCGGCTGCAGATCGAGGAGGTGCTGCCCGGGGTGTTCTACGTCACTGCGCGTTTTGGCTTCATGGAGACTCCCGACGTGGCCGAGGCGCTCAAGGCCTGCCGGGCGCGCGGGCTGCGGGTGTTCACCGAGGACAGCTCGTTCTTCGTCGGCCGCCACGTGGTGCGCGCGCGTCCGCTCACCGGGCTGCGGGGGCTGCAGCGACGGCTGTTTGCCCGTATGCAGCAGTACAGCACGCAGGCCGCCGAGTTCTTCCGCATGCCCTTCCGGGACGTCGTGATACTCAACACCGCCGTGGAGATCTGACACGGTGGCGGCGCCGGATGGCGACATTTGACTTTGCGGCGCGCACAGCTGCAATAATCCGCCAACATGAGCGCCGGGCCGCCGTTGATTTCCCTCATCGTCGCCATGGCCCAGAACGGCGTCATCGGCCGCGACAATTCCATGCCCTGGCGTCTGCCCGAGGATCTCAAGCGCTTCCGGGCCTTCACCCTCGGCAAGCCGATCCTGATGGGCCGCAAGACCTTCGAATCAATCGGCCGACCGCTGGAGGGTCGTACCAACCTCGTGCTGACACGCGATCGCAGCTGGTTTGCGCCCGGGGTGATCGTGGTGCACTCGGTGGAAGAGGCGCTGACGCAGGCGAGCGCGAGCGATGAGCTGGTGGTGATCGGCGGGGCGGAGATCTATCGCCTGGTGCTGCCCTTCGCGCGCCGCATCTACCTGACGCACGTGCACGCCGATGTCCAGGGAGATATCACCTTCCCGGAGTTCGACCCCACGCAGTGGGCGGATGTCGAATACAGCAGTCAGCCCGCGGACGATGAGCATGCCTACCCGGTGACCTTCGTCACCCTCGAGCGCCGCAACGCTCCCGAGGTGCCGCGGCAGCACTGACTCGCCTCGCCCGCACACGCGCGCTCACAGAGTCTTGAAGTAGAACGTCGTGGCGCACGGCCGCCCGTCGGGCAAGAGCGCGTAGCCCGGGACCTGACCGACCCGTTGCCATCCATGACGCTCGTAGAGCCGCGCGGCCTCGGCGTTCGCGGTGTCGAGCACGAGCAGCGTGCGGCCCTCCTCGCGCGCGCATTCCTCGGCCGCGGCGAGCAGCGCGGCGCCCACCCCGCCGCGGCGCGCGCGCCGATGCACCAGCATCTTGGCGAGATCGCCCCGGTGCGGCTGGTTCTCGGGCAGATCGAGGATCAGCTGCACCGTGCCGACGATGGTGCCCAGGGGATCGACGGCGGCAAGCACCGCGCGCTCGCCACGGGCGGCGCTCTGCGCCACGCCGCGCCAGTAGGCGCGCGCTTTCTCCCGCGGCAGCGGCAGCATGAAGCTCACCGAGGCCCCGCCTTCGACGCAATCAATCAGCACCTCGGCGAGGCCCCCGAGTACCTGCTCATCGAAGGCGCGCAGGCGATGTACCCCGCTGCCGGTCACCACCTCAGTTCCGTTCGGGCGATGCCGGCGGGGTTGCCGGGGTGAGTGGCACGAGCCGTGCACTGACCAGCTGCTGCGCGAACGCTGAATCCGCCGCGGCGTCGGCGCCCCCGGCCTGATCCAGCTCGTGCAGAAGCTGCTCCTGCAGCGCACCGCGGCGCTGGGCTTCGGCGTAGGGAATCTCCGGGTGGAACATGACCATCGAGTAGCGGGGAATGAACCGCTGCGGAAAGCGCCGCTCGAGCGCCATGGCGAGCGCCTTGCGGCGCACGAAGCCCGCATCGAGCACCGCATCGCGCATCTCCAGATAGTTCTCCAGCGCCATCTGCGCGATCGCGGCGGTGTTGGGCCGGCGCGCCTGCTCGAAGCGCGCGAAGAGCTCTGCCCACTCGGCGGGCGGCTCCCCGAGCAGCGCATCGAGCTCCGCGCAGTCCTCGAAGGCCGCATTCATGCCCTGTCCATGGAAGGGCACGATGGCATGGGCAGCGTCGCCGAGCAGCAATACCTCGCCGGCGAGGTGCCAGGGCGCAGCGTGCACCGTGCCGAGCTGGCCCTGTGGATGGGCGGCGAACTGCGCTGCCAGATCCGGAAGCAGGGGCAGCGCATCGGGAAACTCGTGCGCGAAGAACTCCTGCACCGCGCTCGAGGTGTCGAGCGCGGCAAAGCTCTGCGCACCCGTGCGCGCGAGGAACAGCGTGGCGGTGAAACTGCCGTCGGTATTGGGCAGCGCGATGAGCATGAAGCCCCCGCGCGGCCAGATGTGCAGCGCATGCGGCTCGAGCGCCGTGGCGGATTGCGGCGGGAGGGTGAGCTCCTTGTAGTCGTGGTCGAGCCAGTCCTCGCGCACCCGCACCAGCCCTGCCGCGGCGAGGCTCGCGCGCACCGCGGAGCCTGCCCCATCGGTGGCGATCGTGGGTCCAAGCGGCACCTGGTATTCACGGCCGCTGTCGCCATCGCGCAAGCTGAGCTCTCGTGCCTGCAGGTCCGCCCCCAGGCACTGCTGATTGAAGCGCACGCTGACGCCTGCGTGCCGTGCGGCCTCTTCGATCAGCACACGGTTGAGATCCGCGCGTCCCACCGAGTAGATCACCTCGTGCTCGCGCTGACCGTAGGGTTGCAGCGCCGCCGCGCCGCCGCGTTCGTGGACCATGCGCCCGCGCATCGGGATCAGCAGCGGCCGCACGCGCTCGAGCACCGTGGCGCGCGCGAGCGCCTGCAAGCCGCGGGCGGCGAGGGCGAGATTGATGGAGCGGCCGCGTTCGGGCCGCACCTGGCGCGGATCCGGGCGCCGCTCGTAGAGCGTGACCGCAAGGCCGCGCCGCGCCAGCAACAGCGCAAGCAGCGCTCCGGCCAGCCCTGCGCCGACGATATTGATGTGTGCCGGCTCTGCGCGCCGACTCATGCCGGTGCCTGCAGCGTGTCGCTCAGTGCCTGCGCGAAGCGCCAGACGTCCTCAAAGCGGTTGTAGAGCGGCACCGGCGCTACGCGCATGATGTCCGGCGAGCGCCAGTCGCACACCACGCCGCGTGCGGTCAGCGCATCGAACACCTGTTTGCCGCGGTGCCCGCCGGCTGCGAGGCGCAGCGAGAGCTGGCAGCCGCGCCGCTCGCGCTCACGCGGCGTCAATATCTGTACCGCGGGCGCCAGCGGTTGCAGCAGCTCCTCGAGGAAGTCGGTGAGCGCCACGGACTTGGCGCGCAGTGCTTCCATGCCCGCCTCCAGGAATATCGACAGCGAGGCGATCAGTGGGGCCGTCGAGAGGATCGGCGGGTTGCTGATCTGCCATGCGGCAGCCCCAAGGGCCGCCCGGAACTGTGGCTCCATCAGAAAACGCGTCTGCTCCTCGTGTCCCCACCAGCCTGCAAGGCGCGTCCCCGGGAGCGTTGTGCCGTGACTCGTGGGTGGTTGCGCCTCACTGTGCCGCTGGTGCACGAAGCAGCCGCCGATCGCGCCGGGACCGCCGTTCAGGTACTTGTAACTGCACCAGACCGCGAAGTCGGCGTCCGCCGCATGCAGCGCGAGCGGAGTGTTGCCGATCGAGTGCGCGAGGTCGAGGCCCGCGATACAGCCCGCCGCGTGCGCAGCGCGCACGATGCGGGCGATGTCGAAGGCCTGGCCGGTGCGAAACTGCACTCCCGGCCACAGCACGAGTGCGATCTCCTCACCGTGGCGGGCGAGGCAGGCTTCGATGGCCTCCTCGGGGATGCTGGCGGTGCCTGCGGCCGGTGCCAGCTCGAGCAGCGCACTCTGCGGATCGAGGCCGCGCCAGGCGATCTGTGAGGTCACGGCGTGCCGGTCGGAGGCGAATGCGCCGGCCTCGATGAGGATGCGGGTGCGTTTGCCCTGCGGGCGATAGAAGCTCGCGAGCATCAGGTGCAGGTTGACGGTGAGCGAATTCATGGCGACGACCTCATCGGGCCGCGCACCGCTCAGCGCCGCAAGACCCGCGGTGAGGTTGTCGTGATAGGGGATCCACGGGCGGCGACCCTGCTCGTGCGCCTGCACCGCAAGATGCGCCCAATCCTCGAGCTCCTGGTTCACCAGCTCGCGCGCCGCGAGCGGCTGGAGCCCGAGCGAATGGCCGCAGAGATAAACGAGCGGCTCACCGCTCGCATCAGTCGGCAGCGCGAAGCGGGCGCGAAAGGGTGCGAGCGGATCCCGGGCATCGCGCTGCCGTGCAGCCGCCAGGGTATGCCCGGTGCTCACGCGGCGCGCTCCCTCACCGCGTACAGCAGCGGCCGGCTCGGTACCGCATCCCCCGTGAGCGCCGGTACCTGCAGCTCGAGAAGGTAGGCTCCGTCGGAGACGGTATCGGGAATGAAGACGAGCTCGGTGATGGTGGCGGCGGGGCGGGTGGCCGCAGCCAGCTGGACCGAGCCGCGCGGCAGGCCGAAGAATAGGCGATGCGCGGTAAGCCGACCCTCATCATGCGCACGGTCGATCGAGGGCACATCCACCAGCAGGTGCAGTACGCCGCGGCTCACCAGCAGCGCCGCGGCCTCCTGCGACAGGTACGGCGGGGTCTGCCCGGTGTAGTCGCGCGCGCGCTTGTCCGGGGTGTTGGGTAGCGTGCGGATCACAACGGCGCGCGGCACGAAGGGCAGTACTGCCGGCCAGGCGCGTTCGAGTGCGCGGCGCGTGATCAGCCGATCGGTCGGTTGCGGCGCGGGGTCAGTGCCTTCGCCAGCCGGAGCTTCCGCATCGACCGACAGCAGTACCGCCGGCACCAGTCCCGCGGGGACGATGCGCCAGGCGTCGAGGCGCTCGCGCGTGAGGTGACCCGCGCACTCGGTGTGCGTGCCGTTGCAGTGTGGGATGAGCGTGATCAACTCACAGTTGCAGCTCGAGCCACGCTCGACCGAGCCGCGGAAGCCGAGGCCCGGGGTCTCGTAGGGCCGCGAGCTCGCGCGCGGGGCGCCGAAGTGACGCGGCTGGGCACCCGAGAAATCCAGCTCAAGCGCGAGATCTGCGGGATGTGACAGGTCGACCGCGATCTCGCGGCCCTCGATCAGCACCCGCGCCTGCACCTCAGGAGCGCTCCATGACCGCGTGACAGCGGGCGCAGGTGCGCTGCGCGGTGCTGGCGAAGAAACGCTCGAACACCGGCGGGAATTGCTTCTCGATGTCGGTGAGCTCGAAGTACTCCTCGTACAGCAGCTGCCCGCAGCGCTCGCAGTACCACTGGAAGCCATCGAGCTCGCCGGCGCGGCGGGCCCGCTCGATCACGAGGCCCACGGTGTTGGCAGGGCGCTGGGGCGAGTGCGGGATCCCAGGCGGCAGCAACAGCACTTCCCCTGCGCGGATGGGCAGCTCCACGGCGCGGCCCTCCTGCATGGTCCTGAGCACCATCTCGCCCTCGAGCTGATAGAAGAATTCCTCACCGGGATCGACGTGATAATCCTTGCGCGCGTTCGGCCCGCCGACGACCATGATGATGAAGTCGCCGTCGCGGAACACGCGCTTGTTGCCGACCGGCGGCCGCAGCTGTGCGCGGTTGGCATCGATCCAGTGCCGCAAGTTCAGAGCCTGCAGGGATTGCATGGAGCCTCCGTGCCTGTATGGTACGCGCTGCGACGGTGGAACGAGGAGTCCAGGCGATGGGATCCGGAACGTTACGGGGCGTCGACGGGCGCAGGACGCTGCGGGCGCTGGCGCTCGGCGTGCTCGCGGCCCTGACGGTGGGCTGCTCGCACTTCAAGTGGCCGTGGCACCACGAGCCGCCCCCACCGCCGAAGCCGGTGCACGTGCTCGATGTCAGCGGCACGGGGGCGTCCGCCGTCATCGCACAGTACTGGAAGCGCAACACGCTGGTGATCGACATGACCGCCGCGAGCGGCTCGGGCAGCCTCACGCTGCGTCCGCCGGCAGAGGGCTGGCCGGTGCGGGTAGCGCTGCGCGTGACGCCCGGTTCTGTCGGGGAGCTCGACGTGCGCGGGGCGGAGCGCGTCGTATTGCCGATCGTGCCGACCGCCGGCAAGCCCGTCGATCTCGAGCTCGCGCCCGGCGTCTACCCGCCGAAGACCGCGGAGGTCAGCGTCGCCTGGGGCGCCGGCGCGGCGCCGCCGACCTAACACCCTGTCAGGAAGCCTCGATTTCCTGGTACCCGGTGCAGCTCACGCTCACCGGGGACCGATCGGAGTCCAGGTCTGCGCCCGTGAGCGCGCCACCCCAGACGCAACCGCTGTCCAGACCGAGGACGTTTGGACGCTCAATGAGGCCGAGCGCGGACCAGTGACCGAAGATCACGCGCACATCGCGGCTCGCGCGCTGCGGGTGCTCGAACCAGGGGCGCAGTGGCGAGGGCGGCGGTGGCGGTGGTCCCTTGATGCTGATATCGACCTGCCCGTCGGCGGTGCACAGCCGCAGCCGCGTGAGTACGTTGATGACGAAGCGCAGCCGCGCGTAGCCCCCTAGCCGCTCCTCCCAGCGATCGGGCTCATCGCCGTACATGTGCTCGAACAGCGCACGTGGATCGCGGCGCAATGCGCTGCACACCTCACCCGCGAGCGCCAGGGTGCGCGCGGCAGTCCACTGAGGCACGACACCGGCATGCACCATCAGGTCGCGTCCCTCGGCGTGGGCCAGCGGGCGCGTGAGCAGCCACTCGAGCAGCGCGTCGCGGTCGGGCGCCGCGAGTACCTCATCGAGCGTGTCGGAACGGCGGCGGCGCTGTGCGCCCCAGGCCACGGCCAGCAGATGCAGGTCGTGATTGCCGAGCACGACCACGGCGTTGTCGCCGAGCGCGCGCACCATGCGCAGCGCAGCGAGCGAACCGGGACCGCGATTGACGAGATCGCCGACGAACCACAGGCGGTCACGGTCGGCGGAGAACTTCAGCCGCGCGAGGAGGGCGCGCAGCTCCTGATCACAACCCTGAAGATCACCGATGGCATAACGTGTCACTGCAGAATGCCGGGCATCGCCAGGCGGAAGGGCTCGATGGGTGCGTCGAACTGTGCCCCATCGTCGGCGAGCATCTGGTAGCTGCCCTGCATGGAGCCGACCGGCGTCTCGATGACCGCCCCGCTCGAGTAGCGAAACCCCTGCCCGGGCTTGAGGTACGGCTGCTCCCCGACCACCCCGTCACCGCGCACCTCCT
>Ga0306923_10008181_pt1 | contig 10483 bp, 10 predicted proteins | sample sta12Can44000108_FD_203841 | JGI IMG/M metagenome (GOLD analysis project Ga0306923, IMG submission 203841) | Lab enrichment of tropical soil microbial communities from Luquillo Experimental Forest, Puerto Rico - statanox.12C.anox.44.000.108 (v2)... | ecosystem: Environmental > Terrestrial >...
CTCGCTGGTTGAGCTTGCGCCAGCATACCGCCGGACAAGGCGGATGCGTCCTCATATAATGCGCGCCGAGCATGAACGCAGTGGCGGACGCAAGAGCCTATCCCGCGCGCCCCTTTCTCGCCGTGAGCGCGGCCATCGTGCGCGAGGGCAAATTCCTGCTCGTACGCCGGGCGCGGCCGCCTGCGAGCGGGCTCTACAGCCTCCCTGGCGGGGTGGTGGAGGCGGGCGAGACGCTCAAGCAGGCGCTCGTCCGCGAGATCGCCGAGGAGACCGGCATGCGCATTGAGCCGGTCGCGCTCGCCGGCTTTCGCGAGACCATCGCGCGCGACGGCGAGCGCCGCGTGGAGCGCCATTTCGTCATTCTCTGCTTTGCCGCGCGCTGGCTCGCGGGCGAGCCCGTGCTCAACGAGGAGCTCAGCGAGGCGCGCTGGATCGCGCCGGCCGAGCTTGCCGGCCTGCCAACCACCCCCGGGCTCGCCGAGATCGTTGCCGACGCGTTGGCTCACCTCGCATCGCCAGCTTGAGGCATGCAACCGCCTTGTTTCGGTCGCGTTAAGAGGGCAAAGATGCCCGCTTGCCAGCCATTGGAGAGAGATGATCCGGCCCATGCTAGCACGCGCCCTGCTGCTCGCCTCGATTGCGCTGATCGCAGCGGGAACTAGCGCGCGCGCCGAGACCGTGGCCGCGCCGTTCGATGGGAGCCTGCAGCGGCTCGCCGAGATTCTCGGCGCGCTGCACTATCTGCGCGGGTTGTGTGGCGCCAACGAGGGGCAGAAATGGCGCAATGAGATGCAGTCGTTGGTGGACGCCGAAACGCCGAGCGGAGACCGCCGGGCGCGCATGATCGCAAGCTTCAATCGCGGCTACTACGGCTATCAGCAGAGCTACCGGACGTGCACGCCGGCGGCGGATCTCGTCATCCGCCGCTATCTCGAGGAAGGCTCCAAGATCATCCGCGACGTGACGGCGCGCTACGCGAATTAATTTAGCGCACGTCCTTACGCCGGCGGAAGGATGTCGATGGAGTTGCCGTACTCGCCGTCGCTCGAATAGGTCACGCCCATGCCGCGGTAATGCTTCGCGGTACCCCCAACTTTGTCGGCCCATTTGCGCCCGGAGCCGAAGGCGACGAACCAGACCGGCAGATCCGGCTTGCCTGCCTCCCGGCGCAGCGCGTCCATGTCGTCGGGGCTTCCCGCCCCGCGCTCCACGATCACGCCGTAGACGTTGGGATGCGCCAGGTATGACGCTGCTGCCGCCCGCTCGAGCCGCAGGGGATTCTTCGCGATCACCTTGAGGCCATAGCTGCCGGCAAGCTCGACGGCGCCGATGACTTCGTCGACCGAATAGGCATCCGCATTGTCGAGCTCGACATACGAGAAGCCCTGCCGCTTGCGGCGCTCGAACTGATCGCGCAGGTTCCTTTCCCAGCCCGGCCCGCGCGGGTCGATCTGGCCCTCGTGGTCTTCCTTCGCCCTCTCCGATGTCTTCAGATAGGGCCCGTATTTGCCAGTATTCTTCTGATCGAACAGATTGCAGTAGGCGATGCTGATGCCGCGCTTCGCCGGCTCGCGGGTATCGTAGGCCACCTCGGTCACCTCGCCGTCTCGTCCAGCCGCCGCACCCGTGGCGCCGATCAGATAGCGCAGCCGCTTGCCGGCGAGCGGGTTGCTGCCGGTTGGCAGCGCGGCCACCGGCCCAGCGGTGGGTAACGGCCCAGCAGTACCGATGTGTACGGTCTTGACGCGCAGCGGAAAATTTGCGGGAAGCTCCGGCTCCCCGGCCGGAGCCTTCTCGTCCTGCTCCGGGCCGGGGACGGCCTGCGGCATGCGCCGATAGACCAGCGTCTGCTGCTCCTGCTCCCCGGCTGGCGCCGCTGCCACCGGGTGCTCCCGCGGCAAGGAACGGGAAGCTCCGAGGTGCCAGTCGTCAGGCCAGAGCCCTGCCGTGATGGCTGCGGCTGCAAATGCGCCAACCAGAAACTTGATGGCGAGGATGCCAGTCGGCACCAGCGCAGCGGCCCGGCGTGAGGCGGCGTTCGCGCGTGCCAGCGGCAACGAAGGCCGATAGAGCCGTTTTGCGCGCTCGCGCCATTGCCGCGCAGCGGCCTGTCTCAGGCTCGCTGCGGGTGCATGAACCGCGACGGCGCACGCCGCCATGAAGAAGCCCCCTCGCGCGCCGCCCTCGCACCGCGACGGCAGCGTCCCCGCCACCCGGATCGACCCCACGCAGCCCTTCCCCAAGGGCATTTCCTGCGTTCGGCCCCGCCCGGTGAGCGAGAATGATCCCCGATGGTTTAAGGTTCAGTGTATCGGCGAATAAGGAAAAAGCTTGGCCCGCCCGAGACCATTGAAAGGCCGCCCGGCAGGGCTGTGCATTAACCGTTCCTTCATTTGCATCTAGCCGGCTGCGCCTGCGGTGTTAAGTTGCTGGCCTACGGGCGCGGCGCGGGGAGCCGGCTGCAATTCGGGAATGACCGGCAATGATCGAGCCTCTAGCGAGGCAGACTCCTGACCACGAGCAGAAGCGGGTGGCTCTTGCCTATCTCAACGAGGCATGGCTCGAAGCCCGCATTGACGGCATCGACGGCGATTGCCTGGCGCAGGCGTGCCTGTTCGCCGCGTTCGCGGAATTCGTCTCGACCTATGGCGAGGAGCCGGCCGCGCGATTCGCCGAGGGGCTTGCCTTCCGCATCCGCCAGGGCGAGTTCTCGCTCGTCCTCTCCAGGCAGTAGCATCGACTTGTGACCGCGGCGAGGGCGGCTTACGTTAGCCGGCGACCTCTGGCACATTCCAATTATGAAGGCAGCGCTGCTTCACGACCGGGGCGTCGTCAAGGTCGCCGGCGACGACGCCCGCAAGTTCCTCAACGGCCTCATCACGAGCGACACCGCCAGGATCGATCCGGCGCACGCGGCCTTCGCTGCGCTGCTCACCCCCCAAGGCAAGATCATCGCCGATTTCATCGTGGCGGAGGCCGAACCCACGGACGGCGGTGGCTTCTTCCTCGATTGCCCGCGCGCGCTCGCCCCCACGCTGGTTCAGCGGCTCAATTTCTACAAGCTGCGCGCCAAAGTCATCATTGAGGACCTGTGCGAGATACTGGGTGTCATGGCGATCTGGGAGGGGATGCCCGCGGATGGCAAACATGGCCTCTGCTACGCCGATCCTAGGCTGTCCGAGCTGGGGACCCGGTGCATGCTGCCGCCGCAGCGTGCAGCGCAAGCAGCTGCCGCGCTCGGGGCCGAGCTCAGGGACAGCCTCGCCTACGAGGCGCACCGGATCGCGCACGCGATCCCGCGTGGCGGCCTCGATTTCATCTATGGTGATGCGTTTCCGCATGAGACCGACATGGACCAGCTCGGGGGCGTCGACTTTGCCAAAGGGTGCTTCGTGGGCCAGGAGGTGGTCTCGCGCATCGAGCATCGCGGTACGGCGCGCACCCGCGTGGTCGCAGTGCGCTTCGATGGGTTCGCACCGGAACCCGGTACCCCGGTGAGCGCCGGCCAGAAGCCGGTCGGCACGCTAGGCTCGACGTCAGAACGCCGGGGCCTTGCCATGCTCCGCCTCGACCGTGTGACCGAGGCGCTCGCCGCCGGAGAGCAGCTTGCCGCCGGGCGCATCGCGTTGCGGGCGTTCAGGCCGCATTGGGCGCGCTTTGCGTTTCCCGGCGATCCAGCAGCCCGGCCATGAGCGCGCGGCTTCTGCACGCCGATGGACTTTACCGTTGCCCGTGGCCGAAGCTCGACCCGCTCTATGTCCGCTATCACGATGAGGAATGGGGCGTGCCGGAATATGACGACCGCGCGCTCTACGAGAAGCTCATCCTCGATGGCTTTCAGGCCGGTCTCTCGTGGATCACCATATTGCGCAAGCGCGAGAGCTTCCGGGACGCCTTCGACGGCTTCGATCCTGCCCGGATTGCGCGCTATACGCCACGCAAGGTCCATGCGCTGATGAACAATCCCGGCATCGTGCGCAACCGCTTGAAGATCGAAGGTACGATCCTTTCTGCTCGCGCGTATCTCGACCTGATGGAGAAGGGCGAAGGATTTTCGCAGCTGCTCTGGGGCATTGCCGGCGGCAGGCCGAAAGTGAACCGGTTTCGCTCGACCTCGCAGGTGCCGGCCGAGACCGCCGTGTCGCGGCGCCTCTCGAAGGAGCTCGCAAGCCGCGGTTTCAAATTCTGTGGCCCAACCATTGTGTATGCCTTCATGCAAGCGGTGGGGATGGTCAACGATCACGTGGTGAGATGCCATCGGCACGCCGCCCTCGCCAAGCTCGCCTGATGCCCGCCACGCGCCGCAGCGCCCGCTCTCCTGCACCCCGCGCGTGGCAGCGCATGCTCTCGGGACGACGGCTCGATCTGCTCGACCCCTCCCCGCTCGATATCGAGATCGAGGACATCGCCCACGGACTCGCCCGCGTCGCGCGCTGGAACGGCCAGACGCTAGGATCGCATATCTTCTCCGTCGCCCAGCATTCGCTCCTGGCGGAGATGATCGCGCGCCATCGCAGTTCGCTTGATCGCAACCGCCGTCTCGCCCTCCTGCTGCACGACGCCCCCGAATACGTCATCGGCGACATGATCTCCCCATTCAAAGCAGTGATCGGAGACGCCTACAAGGCGGTTGAGGCACGGCTGATGGCAGCGATCCACCTGCGCTTCGGGCTGCCGGCAAGCCTGCCGGTCGATCTCCTGAGCCTGATCAAGACCAGCGATCGCTCGGCGGCCTATCTCGAAGCGACGCGGCTTGCCGGGTTCTCCGCGAATGAGGCGCGGCGTTTCTTTGGACTGGCCCCGAAATTCTCCGCGGCGATCACGCGCGATTATCTCACGCCCTGGCCGGCAGACGTCGCGGAAGCGCGGTATCTCGAACGCTTCCACAAGCTCGAGCTACGGCCGTAGTCACGGCTTTGGCGCCTCCCGCGCTGGCCTCCGTGCGTTTTCAAGCCTCATTCCTTCGCATATATAAGTCTCCTCACTCACCGAGTCGATTTGATCGGCCGCTTGCTCACGAACGCAAATGATTCACGTCTGCTCGCTCGCCCGACTGCATGAGACGGTCCGACAGACCGGAGCCCTGCACATCGTCTCGTTGCTCAAGGATACGGATCGCGTCGAGCGACCGAACCATATCCGGGAAAGCAATCATCTCGTTCTGGGCATGGACGACATCACGAGCCCAATGGACGGCTACGTCATTCCGTGCGAGGAGCATGTAGGCAGGCTCATCAGCTTCGTGCGCGGCTGGGATCGCGCCAGGCCTCTGGTGATGCACTGCTACGCCGGCATCAGCCGCTCGACCGCGGGGGCATATGTCGCGGCCTGCGCGCTCAACGCAGAACACAGCGAGCTCAGGATAGCCCAGAAGCTTCGCACTGCATCGGCGACTGCGACGCCCAACGCGCGTATCGTTTCTCTTGCCGATCGCCTGCTCGGTCGTGAGGGCCGCATGGTGGCCGCAATCGAGTCGATCGGCCGCGGCCTCATCGCATACGAGGCGGTGCCGTTCCGGCTCGATCTGGAATAAGAGCCGCGTGCAGCGCCGAGAGATTGCTCCGCGACATCGCTCCCCGGCGCCCTCCGGCTTTCGCTCGCCTGGCACGTTGGATAGCATCGCCCCTGCCGCCTGGGGGCCTTGATGGAGCTGTTCTTCTTCCTGCTCGGGTTGTTGCTGCTGGCGTTTCCGATCATCGCCATCATTGCGCTTGTCAAATCAATAGGCCTCGCCGAGCGGCTCCGCCGTGTCGAGGCGCGACTTGCCGCAATTCAGAGCACCGCGGCCGCATCGTTGCCGGGCGGCGCGGGTGCCATCTCTCCATCGGCGGCGCCTGCTCCGCCGCCCTCCCCTGTGCTGGAGCAGCCAGCGCGCGAGCGTCCACCGGAGCCGATCGAAACACCGGCCGCAGCCGCCGCTCGGCCAGAGCCCGCCGCGGTGCCCCCGGAGGCCCCACCAGGATCATCCGCCATGAGCCTCGAGGAGCGGCTCGGCACGCGATGGGCGGTGTGGATCGGCGGCTTTGCACTTGCGCTCGGCGGCATCTTCCTCGTGCGCTATTCCATCGAGCAAGGGCTGCTCGGCCCGCGTGTGCGGGTCGCGCTCGGAGCATTGCTGGCGAGCGCGCTTATCGCCGCCGGCGAATGGGCGCGCCGGACGGAGCGCCTTGCCGGAGCTCGGGGACTGCCCAAGGCAAATATTCCGGCCATCCTGACCGCGGCTGGAACGACCGTGGCGTATGCGGACATCTACGCGGCACATGCACTCTATGGATTCCTGGCGCCGGCAACGGCGTTCATTCTGCTCGGGATCGTGGCGCTTGCGACGCTTACGGCCGCCCTGCTGCATGGACCGGCACTCGCCGGACTGGGCCTGATCGGCGCCTATGTGACGCCGCTCCTCGTCGCTTCCGCGCGCCCGGATTACTGGTCGCTCTACATCTATCTTGCGGTCGTGACCGGCGCCGCGTTTGCACTCGCACGGCTGCGCATGTGGCGGTGGCTGGCGCTGACCGCAATTGCGTTGAGCGTGCTGTGGACATGTGCCGGAGCGACGGGTGCGGGCATCGCCGCACCGGGGCCGCATAACTTTCACGTCGTGACCGGGTTTGTGCTTGCCGCGGGCTTGATCGTCGCCGGGCTCTTTCTGGGTCCGGACCCGCAGCCGGGTCGGATCGACCCTGTCTCGTCACTGGCATTGAGCGCGTACCTGCTTGCCGCAGTTTTCCTGGTGCTTGTGAGCCGGCACGATCCGCAGATGCTTGGTGTCTTCGTTGCGCTCATTGCTGCGACGGTTGCAATCGCATGGCGATCGAATGCTGCTGTCGGGGCGCTGATGGCGGCCGCCCCTTTTGCGGCGCTGGTGATCGGACGCTGGGCGCTCGATCTTGATCTCGCACACCTCGTGGCGCCATCCGGTCCGGTCGCGGGAGCAGTGCCGGAGCCTGAAAGCGCGCAATACGGATGGCATCTTTCGCTCGGCGTCGGGTTTGCGGCGCTGTTCGGTGTCACGGGATACTGCGCGCAAGGACGAGGCGAGCAGCCGCTCGTGCCAATCCTGTGGGCGGCTTCCGCGGTGTTCACGCCGATTGCCGTTTTGGTGGCGCTCTATTACCGCATCGCCGGCTTTGCGGTCTCGATCCCTTTCTCAGGGATCGCGCTCCTGCTCGCCGCGTTGTTCGCCGTTGCTACGGAAAAGTTGGGAAGGCGAGCGCCGCGTCCGGGTCTGGCCGCAGCAGGCGCGCTGTTTGCGACGGGCGCCATCGCGGCGCTGGCGCTTTCGCTCACCATGGCCCTCGAGAAAGGATGGCTGACGGTGGGTCTTGCGCTCATGGTGCCGGGCATCGCCTGGGTATCGGAGCGACACCCATTGCCGGCGTTGCGCGCGCTCGCGGCCATAACCGTCGCCCTCGTGCTGGCCCGGATTGCGTGGGAGCCGCGCATTGTCGGTCGCGACCTCGGGACTACCCCAATCTTCAATTGGCTGCTCTACGGATATGGTATTCCCGCTGCCGCTTTCTGGCTGGGTGGTTACCTGCTGCGCCGCCGCGCCGACGATGCTCCTGCGCGCGTCATCGATTCCGGTGCGATCCTGCTCACCGTGCTGCTTGCATTTCTCGAGATCCGTCATTTCATCAATGCCGGCGACCCATATCGCGCCAATTCCGGGCTTACCGAGATCGCACTGCAAGTCTCCGTCGGCCTGGCAATGGTCATCGGTCTCGAACGGCTGCGCCAGCGCACACGCAGCGTGGTGCACGATGTGGCCGCGCTTGTGATTGCGGCACTGACACTGGGGGCCATCGTGCTTGGGCTTGCGTTTGCAGAAAATCCCGTACTCACTGGAGAGCCGGTCGGCAGGCGTTACATCAATCTGATCCTGCTCGGATACGGTCTGCCGGCGATCCTGGCTGCCGTGCTGGCAATGGTCTCAAGGGGTGCCCGGCCGCAGGCATACAGTGCCCTCGCGGCGGTGACCGCTGTAGCGCTGGCGCTTGGCTACCTCTCGCTTGAGGTCAGAAGGGTCTATCGCGGCGCGGTGCTGACCCTTGGCCCCATGAGCGATGCCGAGCAGTATACCTATTCGGTGGCATGGCTCGCATTTGGCGTGGTGCTGCTCGCGGCCGGTGTGCGGTTGCGCTCGCAGGCCGTGCGATTTGCCTCCGCCGCAGTGGTGATCCTCACCGTCCTGAAAGTGTTCCTGGTGGATATGCGCGGGCTGACAGGCCTGCTTCAGGCGCTCTCGTTCATCGGGCTCGGAGTCGTTCTGCTGGGAATCGGCTGGCTTTACCAGCGTCTCCTGTTTCCCCAACAGGCCATTCGCTCGCCAACGTGATGCAGGAAGCGCACAGCACCTTTATCTTCGATCCGGGGCTGCTGATGGCGTTGCGGAGGTCGGTCCCGCCAGCAGCGGTGGCCGCGGCCCCAGGCCGGCGACGCTCATGCGGCGCGTGAAATCGCAATAGGCAACCATCCCGAGCCCCGAAACCGAGCCGCGGAAGCTGTTCTCGCCGGTGCGACTAAGATTGAAGCAGGGTTCGAACGACATGCCCTTGAGCGAGGCGCAGATTGCCTCCCCCTTCACCCGCAGCGTTCCCGGCGGCAGCCAGACAGATTTTTCCGGTCCCGACCCATTCACCTGAATGGTACCGATGACCGAACCATCGGCGTAAATGCGTCCGAGGCCGCGCGAGCCATCCACGCACCTGAAGGCAAAAAGCTTCCCCGTGACGAAGCGCTTTGCAGCTTCTACATTCAGGTTTTGAGCGAGAGCCGCGTCACCCGCGAGCAGGAGCGCAGCGAGCGCTGCGAACCGCGCAATCATACCATCCCCCTCATACGCCCCCCGGGTCAGAACGTCACATTAACCATGCGAATCGGGCGCAAGCATGCCCGAAAGTTGATCAGAAAACTCTGAACATTCCTCAACCGACCCTGATGGCGATTGTGGGCCGCGCGCCTCTTGCTTGATAATCTCGCGTCGATAGTCGGGCTCCGCTCGCCCGCCGGTCACCACTGTGACCTGAAAACCACATCGGGAAAGAATTGCATCGCAATCGATCCGACGGCCTGCTTACAGGCTCTTTGCCACCGACTGGGTCGTCTCGGGATCGCTCCACTCCGGCGCATCGCCTCCATCGCCCCAGGCGCGCGGCCGATAGAAGATATGAACGCCGAGCCGGTGCATCTTCTTCATCTCCCGTACCCAGCCCGGATGCACGTAGGTCGCGTGATAGTGCGTTGCCTTGCCCACTTCCGGCAGCCACAGCTTTCCGTCGAGCATCTCGGCTGCGATCTTCTTGGCCCTCTCCCACATATCCGGCTCGCGGATGACGTCGCGAATTCCGTCGCAGGCGAAGGTGAACTGACACGCGAGATGGCGATGCGAGTTCTGGTACACCACTCCGCACACCGTGCTCGGATACTTGCCGGAGAATGCGCGATTGAGCACCACCTGGGCGACCGCAACCTGGCCAAGCGCGGTCTCTCCGCGTGCTTCGAAATAGACCGCCTCGGCAAGACACTTCTCGGCCTTGGCGCGACCCCTCTCGTCGAGGTTCAGGCGCTCGGCAGGTGACATGGGCCGCTTGTCCTCGCCGGTCACTTCGCCCTTCGGTGCCACCGTCTCACCGCCGCGGCCGGCGTCCTCTTGGGCCGCTGGATCAAGCAGGATCGGCGGCAGCTCCGTCCGCTCGACAGGGGCATCCGGAATGCCCTCCCAGTCCTGCTCAATTGCATCGGGCGGCAGCGATGCAAGCTTGAAGGTGGACTCCGTTGGCGTACTGGCGGGCGTGCTCAAAGGATCGCCGGCAGCCGTGACGTCTATGTGCGCCACGCTCTTGAAGTCCTCGAACTGCGGCGCTTCGCCTGGCGCCCACGGCTCGAGCGCGGCCACTCTTTCTCCCATCGGATCGATTCCGAAAAACACCCGTGAGGCGCGCAGCGCCGGATCCGCATCAATCGCTGCGCGTCTCAGTGGACGAACCCCGGATTCGCTGCCCGGTGCGCTGCCCTCGTCAGGGCGAGGCGATGCGAGCACCGGATAGGCCGTGTTCGAATTCTGCGGCGCCACATGTGCAACCCGGTATTCTCCTCCGCTCGCGGGAGAATATCCTCGAATGTCCGGTGCGGGCCGTGCGGATTCGTCAGCCACCTCGGCCGGAGTTGTCCGGCTCGGCACCACGCGCGGCAACGCGCCGCCTGAGCGCGCGACCTGCGGCTGCGAAGGTGACTTGTTCTCTCCCTTCGCCACGACGAGGCGATCGCCCTTGCGGGAGACTGCGAAATCGCCTTTGCGGCTTCGATTGATCGACTCGCTGTATTGGCGGTTTGCAGGATCCAAATGCGCCTCGCCGAGGGTTGCAGCACCCAGTTCGCTGCTATTGGGATCGAAGGCGGCAAGCGTATAGCCGGAGGGCAGCGGCATCGATGGCGCCATCGGCCCAGCAGCACTGAACCTCTGCTCGTGAATGGCGCCGAACGG
>Ga0306923_10008183_pt1 | contig 10482 bp, 7 predicted proteins | sample sta12Can44000108_FD_203841 | JGI IMG/M metagenome (GOLD analysis project Ga0306923, IMG submission 203841) | Lab enrichment of tropical soil microbial communities from Luquillo Experimental Forest, Puerto Rico - statanox.12C.anox.44.000.108 (v2)... | ecosystem: Environmental > Terrestrial > Soil...
ACCGCCGTTCGAGAGCTACACCGCCGTGACCGTGCCCAACCCCCATGTCGTCGCGGTCGTCACGGACTACTCCGAGCCAGCCCTGATCGAGGCGGGCGCCCAGGCCGACCAGGTCTTCCCCGACGGGGCCAACGTCTCCTTCCTCCTCCCGTTCCCCTCAGGCACACCGGGAGTGTTCGTCCGCACCTTTGAGCGCGGCGCCGGCCTCACCCCGTCCTGCGGATCCGGCGTGGTCGCCTCCCGCGCGGCCTACTCGCGGGTGACCGGCCTGGATCCCGGGCAGCGCCTCGTCGTCAGGAACGCCGGCGGCGTTGCCGCCGCGTCTATCCGGGTCCGCGATGGCGGCTGGTTCCCGGTCCTCGAAGGCAACGCCACGGTCGTCTACCGCGCGGCGGCCGACCTCTCCGGCCGCCAGTCCGGCCCGCTGGACTACGACGCCGAAGAGAACGCCGCGTACGCCTCCCTAGACGAGCAGAACACCGCCTGCCTCAAAGCCAACGGCGTCGTGACGGCCCATCCCTGACACCGCAGCCCTCCCCGAATCATCGCGCGATGTTTGCCCCCTGAGAGGGGGGCAAACATCGCGCAATCTTCCTGCCAGGGTTGTGTGCCAGCCTGGCGGAGACTTCAGGCCCCCGGGAGGGCATCAACCTTCCGCGATCATGGAATCTGCGACAGACCGATATCCCAGCGGGTATCGATGCGAGGTGGGCGCGAGGCTCTTCCCGCACCCCGCGTCTCATCCGCCTCGGAACTCGTCGTAAACCCACTGAGCCTGCGGGCCCGCGTGCGGGATCAGGGGCGGGGGAGGCGGTCGAGGGTCTGCCGGGCCTTGCGCTCGGCGGCTTCGGCGTTGCGGGCGCGGCGCCGTGTGTCGGCCAGGTCGGTACGCGCGCGGGTGAGCCGCTCTTCGAGGCTGCGGACCTCCGCCTCTAGCCAGTCTTCCGCGGCGACGGCAGCGGCTGTGGCCGCCGCGGCAGACGCCACGGTCCGTTCGGCATCATCGAAGATCTCGCGGCGCCGGGCGGCCTGCCGTGCCGCTTCCTCGGCGACCTGAGCAGGCGGGGCGGCGGCGCTCTGGGTGCGGTGGGCGGCGCTTTGCCCGGGCCGGGCGGGGGGCGGCGCCGCGGATCCGCGCGCCTTCGGAACCGACGGTCCGTCCGGCACCGCGAGGGCCGGGCTGTCCGCGTCGTCGCCGGGAACGGCGCCGAACGAGGCCGCGCCGAAGCCGGCCCACTGGGCCGCGCGGGTCAGGGTGCCGGCCGCGAATTCCGCGGCGACGTCCGGGTCGGCGAGGACGGCGGTCAGCGTCGCCTCGACGTCCTCGCGCAATCCGGCTGGCGCGTCCGTCACCCCGGCGACCGCGAGCGCCTGGCCGGTCAGCTCGTCGATCAGCGGGCCGCGCCCGGCGGAAAGCTCACGCAGCCGGGGACCGTTCTTCGCCCGTTCGGCCTCGCGCAGGGCGGCGCCGAGGGCCGCCAGCCGGTCGCGCGCGCCGGGGTCGGCGCGCGCGAGCTGGTTGACGACCCAGGCCGCGCGGGTGGGCTTGCGCAGCGCCGAGATCTGCTTCGCCGCCGCCGTGTCGCCGGCGGCACGGGCGTCGGCGGCGAGCGCCTTTCGGCGCTCGGTAAATTCTTGCGGATCGGCCCCGTACAGCTCCGCGGCGGCGGCGCTCACCCGCTCGCCGCCAGCGTCCTGGGCGGCGCCAGCGTCCTGGGCTGCGCCAGCGTCCTGGGCGGCGCCGTCCGCCGGGGCGTTCAGCGCGCTGCTGCTCACATACCGGTCATGCCCCGGTTCGCAGTCCCGCGAACAGATCGTCCTCCGGCAGTGGCGCGCCCGTGCTGTCGGCCACCCGGATGAAGTACTCGTAGCCGAAGGCGGCCTCGGAGATCTCCTGCGGGATCTTGCTGAACCAGGAATCGTTGATCTGGCTGCCGTGCGCGAACAGCGCGTCCCGCTTGCGGTCAAGCACCGAGCGGATATCAATCGTGGTGGTGATCCGCTCCTCGGATTCGAGCGCGCGCTGTGACCGGTCCTCGTCCTCTGCCCCCTCGGGCACGTCCTCGCCGGCCGCGCGCAGCGCCTCCCAGATCTTCCGCCAGTTGCTGCCCTTCCAGGTGGACAGGTAGACCTTGGCCGGGATCCCGGTCGCTTTCGCCGCGGCCTGCGCGGCCAGGCTGGCGTGCACGTGGTCCGGATGCTGGTAGGCACCCCGGTCGTCGTAGGTGACGAGCACCTGCGGCTGGTATTTAGTGATCAAGCCGCCGATCCTGTCCGCGACGGTCTCGATGGGTATGTTGCAGAACGCGTCGGGCCGGTTCTTGTAGTCCCAGTCCGGCATGCCCGAGTCGTGGTAGCCGAGCGCTTCCACGTCGCTGACGCGCAGGATCCTGGCGGACTTCTCGAGCTCGGCGAGCCGCAGCCTGGCCACCTCGTCCTTGTCGTGACCGTCTTCACCTGGCTTGATCCCGCCGGGAGCGTCGCCGAATTCCCCGTTGGTACAGGTGACGACGACGGTCCGGATGCCCTGGTCGGCGTAGGCGGCGAGGATGCCGCCGCCTGACGCCTCGTCGTCGGGGTGGGCGTGAACTGCCATCAGGGTAAAGGGCTCTGCCATAACCACCAGCCTGCCATGTTCGCGGTCTGCTCTGGCCAGCCGGCGCTGTGGCCGCGCCGGTTACCACGTCAGTTGAGGTCGGCGACTCCGCCGGTGCCGTTGCCCGGCTTTGTGCCTTCAGTCACGGGAACCGGCACCGTCCCGTTTACGTTCCCGTTCGCGGCGGATTTCTTGAGCAGGTCGAGGATCGACAGCCCCTGGTCGACGACTTGGGCTAGGACCCCGCCGGGACCCGTACCGTGAGCGCGCCCGGGCGCACCGCCACCGTGAGAGTGCGGCCGGGCGGGATGATCTCCCCGTCCACTTCGCGGGGGAGTACCGCGTGGGCGGTGATCTCCACCGTGCGCGCCTGGAATCGTTCCAGCTGACGGTCTTGGTGGCGGCTGTGCGTCAGCACCCGGGTGGCTACCCGGGGCCACCCGAGGAGGCCCCGCGGCGCCAGCACGCCGATATCGAGCAGTCCGTCGTCGATCCGTGCCTGCGGCAACACGGTGAACCCGCCGGGAAGGAGCCCGGAGTTGCCGACGACGACGCACTTGGCCTCGCGCTCCACCGGCGGCCCGCCGTCCATCCGGATGCTGAACCTGGCGGGCGGGACGGCGAGGTGCGCCACGCCGGACATCGCGTACGCGAACCAGCCGAGATGATGCTTGAGCTTGGTCGCGGCGACCACGGCGGCGTCGAGGCCCATGCCCGCCATCGCGGTGAAGAGCGCGCCGTCAGCGGTGGCGATATCGATCCGGCGGTCCTCGCGCGAGCCGAGTGCGACGGCCAAGGCCGCCCGGGGATCGGCCGGTATGCCCAGCGTCCGGGCGAGGAGGTTGGCGGTGCCAAGCGGAACGATGCCGAGCGGTATACCGGTGTCGGCGAGCCCTTCGGCGCAACCGCGGACAGTTCCGTCACCGCCGGCGGCCACCACGAGGTCCGCGCCGTTCTCGGCGGCTTTCCTGGCCGCGGCGACACCGTCCGCGGCTTTGCCGGTCACCACCAGATCGGGGGTCCACCCGCCGCCCGCGGCGCTCGCACGGCACAGCGAAAGGAAACGGCCGCCGGCTTTGGCCAGCGTGCCGTTGGCGATGAACGTGACACAAGGCATGATCCGTTGAGGTTACCCTCAGCGGGCAGCCGCAAAGTGCTAGCCGTGATTCCTCAGGTGCCAGCGGTACGGCGCGGTCAGCTTGTCCACGCTCGCCGGCCCCCACGAGCCCTTCTCGTACGGCTCCGCCGGCGGCGGCGAGGTCAGCAGCGGCTCCGAGATCTCCCAGACCCGCTCGATCCCGTCGGCCCGGGTGAACAGCGACTGGTCGCCCAGCATCGCGAGCAGGATCAGCCTTTCATACCCTTCCAGGGCATTGGCCTGGGCGAAGGACTCGCCGTACCGGAAGCTCATCTCCGTCGCGCCGAGGATCATCTCGGGCCCTGGCTCCTTGGCCATGAACTCGATGCTGATCGTGCCCGGGTCGGCGAAATCGATGACGATCTCGTTGGGCGCGTCCCGCCGGTGCGTGCGGAACATCTGCAGCGGCGGCCGGTGAAACCCCAGCGTCACCACCTGCCGCGAAGCCGCCAATGCTTTGCCGGACCGCAGGAAGAACGGCACCCCGTGCCACCGCCAGTTGTCCACCTCCACGCGCAGCGCGACCATCGTCTCCGTGTCAGAAGACTTCGGCACCCCCGGCTCGGACTTGTACCCGGCGTACTGGCCACGCACCACGTGCCGGACGTCAATGGGCCGCAGCACGTCGAAGACCTTGCCCTTCTCGTCCCGCAGCGGCTTGGCCGCCAGCGAGACAGGCGGCTCCATCGCGAGGAAGCCGAGCACCTGGAACAGGTGCGTCACCACCATGTCCCGGTAGGCCCCGGTGGCATCGTAGAAGGCGGCCCGCCCTTCGATGGTCAGCGTCTCCGGCACGTCGATCTGCACGTAGCTGATGTGCTCCCGGTTCCAGATCGGCTCGAAGAGCCCGTTGGCGAACCGGAACGCGAGGATGTTGTCGACCGACTCCTTGCCGAGGAAGTGGTCGATCCGGAACACCTGCGACTCGTCGAAGACCGCGTGCACTGCCGCGTTCAGCGAACGCGCCGACTTAAGGTCAGTCCCGAACGGCTTCTCGATGATCACCCGCGAGCTCGCGGAGGCAAGCCCCGAGGAACCGAGCATCCCGACGATCGACTCGAACGCGGTCGGCGGGATGGCCAGGTGGAACAGCCGCCTAACGGGGCCCGACCCCCGAGAGCCGCCGATCGTCTTCTCCGCCGCATCGACGGCCGACACCAGCGGCGACGGATCCTCCGGCGACGCCGCGCCGAACGACAGGCATGCCGCGAACTCGTCCCAATTCGAACCGTCCGGCTTGGTCTCTCCGAACGAACTCACCGCCGATTCCGCGTGCGCCGCGAAGTCCGCGTCGGACAGCGCGTAGTCCGGCGGTGCGGACCCGATGATCCGGAACTTATCAGGGAGCAGCCCGGCGACGAAGAGGTGGTACAGGCCTGGCAGAATCTTTCGCTTGGCCAGGTCGCCGGTCGCGCCGAACAGCACGATCACGTGGTTGTCCGGCCGCAGCCCCGATCCCGGCGAGGAACTCACTTCTTCTTCTCCGCGTGCCCGCCGAATTCGGAACGCATCGCCGACAGGACCTTGGCGGTGAACGCGCCGTTGTCCCGCGACTCGAACCGCTCGTACAGGGACGCGGAGATCACCGAGGCGGGCACGCCCTCGTCGACCGCCGCCAGCACGGTCCACCGGCCCTCGCCGGAGTCGGACACGTGGCCGCTGAAGTCATCGAGGTCAGGCGATTTGGCCAGGGCGGCGGCGATCAGGTCGACCAGCCAGGAGCTGACCACCGAGCCGCGCCGCCATACCTCGGCCACGTCGGCGACGTTGATCTCGTACTGGTAGGCCTCGGGGTTACGCAGCGGCGTCGTCTCGGCGTCGATCTCGCCCTGGTGCAGCCCGGCGTCCGCGTGCTTGATGACCGACAGCCCCTCGGCGATCGCGGCCATCATGCCGTACTCGACCCCGTTGTGCACCATCTTGACGAAGTGCCCGGCACCGGACGGCCCGCAGTGCAGGTACCCGTGCGACGCGGTGTCCTCCGTGGACCGCCCCGGAGTCGGCTCAACCGAGCCGAGACCCGGCGCGATCGTGCGGAACAGCGGGTCGAGCCGCTGCACGGCCGCGTAGTCCCCGCCGATCATCAGGCAGTACCCGCGCTCAAGTCCCCACACGCCGCCGCTGGTGCCGACGTCGAGGTAGTGGATGCCCTGCTCCCGCAGGGACGCGGACCGGGTGATGTCATCGCGGTAGTACGAGTTGCCGCCGTCGATCACCACGTCATCGGCGTGGAGCAGCGGCACTAGTTCCGTCAGCGTCGACTCCACCACCCCGGCCGGGACCATGATCCAGATATTCCGGGGCCGCGACAGCTTGCTGACGAACTCGGCCAGCGACGAGGCGCCGTCCGCGCCCTCGGACGCGAGCCCCTTGACGACGTCCAGGTTCCTGTCGTAGGCCACGCACTGGTGGCCGTCGCGCATCAGCCGGCGGACCAGGTTGGACCCCATCCGGCCGAGGCCGATCATCCCGAGCTGCATCGGCTTGTCAGTTGCCATGGCTGTCTAGCTCCCCGATTTGAGTGACCGGTAACGGCGGATCAGCGCGTTCGTCGATGAATCGTGCGAAAGCGCCGGCTCATCGACCCTCGCGAGCTCCGGGATGATCTGCTGCGCGAGGACCTTGCCCAGCTCGACGCCCCACTGGTCGAACGAGTCGACGTCCCAGATGGTCCCCTGGGTGAACACCATGTGCTCGTATAGCGCGACGAGCGACCCGAGCAGCCGCGGCGTGAGCACGTCGCACAGCAGGGAGTTCGTCGGCCGGTTCCCTTCAAACACGCGGTGCGGGACGACAGCCTCAGGAGTCCCCTCGGCGCGGACCTCTTCCTCGGTCTTCCCGAACGCCAGCGCCGCCGCCTGCGCGAACACGTTCGACGACAGCAGGTCGTGGTGGTCGCGAATGTTGTTCAGCCCGCGCGCGAACCCGATCAGGTCCACCGGAATCAGCGTGGTTCCCTGGTGGATGAGCTGGTAGAAACTGTGCTGCCCGTTCGTGCCCGGCTCGCCCCAGTAGATGGCGCCGGTGTCGTAGTCGACGTGGCGGCCCAGCAGCGTGACGTGCTTGCCGTTGGACTCCATCGTCAGCTGCTGCAGGTAGGCGGGGAAGCGCTTCAGGTACTGGTCGTACGGCATGACGCCGACGGTCTGCGCGCCGAAGAAGTCGCGGTACCACACGCCGAGCACGCCCATCAGCACCGGCAGGTTCGCCTCCAGCGGCGCGGTGCGGAAGTGCTCGTCCATGTCGTGGAACCCGGCCAGCAGCTCGTCGAACTGCTCCGGCCCGAGCGCGATCATCGTGGACAGGCCTATCGCGGAGTCCATCGAATAGCGCCCGCCGACCCAGTCCCAGAACCCGAACATGTTCGCCGTGTCGATCCCGAACGCCTTCACCCGCTCGGCATTTGTGGAAACGGCCACGAAATGGTTGGCGACCGCGTCCGGGGACCCCAGTGCCGATACCACCCAGTCCCGCGCCGACGTCGCGTTGGCCAGCGTCTCCAGGGTGCCGAACGTCTTGGAGGAAATAATGAAGAGGGTTTCGTCGGGGCTGAGGTCCCGGACCGCCTCCGCGAAGTCGGTGGAATCCACATTTGATACGAAACGGAAGGTGATTTCACGCGTGGCGTAAAACTTGAGCGCCTCGTAGGCCATGACCGGTCCGAGGTCGGATCCGCCAATGCCGACGTTGACCACGTTCTTGATCGGCTTGCCGGTATAGCCCTTGAATTCTCCCGAGCGAACGCGCGTCGCGAAGGTCCGCATTCTGCCCAGCACTTCGTGCACGTCCCTGACGACGTCCTGGCCGTCCACGATCAGCGACACCGTGGACGGCATGCGCAGCGCCACGTGCAGCACGGCCCTGTTCTCGGACACGTTGATGTGCTCGCCGCTGAACATCGCGTCGCGCCGCTCTGCCACCCCCGACTCGGCCGCCAGCTCGATGAGCAGCCGCATCGTCTCGTCGGTGACCCGGTTCTTCGAGTAGTCCAGGTAGATGCCCACGGCTTCCGCGGTCAGCCGCTCGCCGCGGCCGGGGTCCTCAGCGAACAGGTCGCGCAGGTGCCGCCCGGAGATCTCGGCGTAATGGCGCTCCAGCGCCTGCCATGCCTTGCGCTCCCGCAGCGCAGTCGCCGGCATGTCGTCTCCCCTCGTCGAGGCTGGTGCTCTGTAGGCCTAGATGGCCCTGCATGCCGATCCTTCCACGAGGCCCGCCCCCCACTCCGCCCGGGTACCAATCCCGCTCCCGGCACCCCTCGGCCCCCCTCGCCGCGACCGCGAATGAGGCCAGTGGGCCACACGCCTCAGTAGGTGAGGCTTGTGGGCCACACGCCTCAATTAGGACTGAAGTGTCGCGCCGGCTGAGAGGCCGATATGTGTGTTTTGTCAGATCGATATGACAATCTGTCACTATGTCGAAGCTATCTGCATGCGATGTGGCCCAGCTACGCCAGATTCTCCGGGCTCAGCACCAGGTCGTCACTCGCGCGCAGGCCCTTGGGTGCGGGATCGCCCACGCTACCCTGGACCGACGAGTCGCTCCCGACGGGCCATGGCAAAAGATGCTGCCCGGCACATATTTGACGGTGACTGGGAAGCCAACTCTGGAGCAGCGTTTGGTGGCGGCGCTGCTGTATGGCGGCCCCAGCAGCGTCATCACCGGGCCAGCGGCGATTCGGTTGCACCGGCTTCGGTCACCGGGACCGGACACGATCGATCTTCTTATCCCTTGGACGGTCAAACGGCAGAGCACCGGGTTCGTCCGGATCCATCGCACTCGGCGCATGCCGGCCTTCTACCGCACTGGTCCGATCCGGTTCGCGAGGGCAGCCCGGGCGGTGGCCGACGCCGCCCATGAGTTCACCGTGCTCGACGATGTCCGCGCGGTCGTGGCTCAGGCCGTCCAGAAGCAGGCATGCTCTATCGCTGAGATTGGTTCCGAACTAGAGGAGGGAAGCGGCCGGGACTCCGGACACCTGCGCACGGCGCTCGCCGAAGTTCGCGACGGGATCCGGTCGGTCGCCGAGGCCCGCTTCCGCCAGCGCATTCAGCGCTCGGATCTCCCGCAGCCCATGTTCAACGCGTTTCTTCGTGCGGCGGATGGCAGCGACATCGGCGAGGTCGATGCCTGGTGGGCTGACGCCGGCGTCTCCGTGGAGATCGACTCCCAGGAGTACCACTTCTACCGGGAAGGCTGGCTCAGGACGGACGCCAAGCGCAGCCGGCTGCTCAAGCACGGCATCTTCCCGCACAACATCGCACCCGCCCGTGTCGAAAATGACTGGGCTGGCATCTATGACGAGCTCAAGTCCTCCATCCATGCGGGTCGCCAGCGTCCCCGCCTCCGCATCGTCGCCTTCGAGGCCCTCGGGTAACGCGGCAACCCGGCTACGCGCTCTGCTTTCCCCGCTCGCTTCCGGCCGCCTTCACGCGCCGGGGTTAGCCGGCGGCGGCGCGGGCTATCGTCCGGACGCGGTCGCTTGACTGGAGGTCTTCGACCAGGACGGGGGAGCCGTCGGGACCGCACAGCGGCACGCACCAGTTCGGGTACTCGGTGGTGGTGCCCGGTAGGTTCTGGGAACGGCGCTCGCCGGCCGCCTCGGCAAGGGAGACGCCGATCAGCAGCGCGGGCGTCCGGGCGAGGTAGCCGTACAAGGCAGCGGTAAACGCGTCGGCGTCCGGCCGGGAGCCGGCCGGCAGCAGGCCCTCGCCGTACAGCGCCTCCAGCCAGGAGTCGACGGTCTTGGCGGCCTCGGCGCGCTCCTCGTCTTCGGGCCTGGTCAGCAGGCCGAGAGCCACCCGCTCGGTCACGTGCGAGCCGGTGAGGAAGGCCCCGACCGGCGGCATGTCGTGCGTCGAGACAGTGGCCAGGCAGTTGCGCCGCCACCACTGGGGCGCCAGCGGCTCGCCTGCCCATCCCCGCTCGAACCACAGCATCGACGTGCCGAGCACCCCTCGCCCGGGCAGCGCCTCCCGCAGCCAAGGCTCGACCGTGCCCAGGTCCTCGCCGATCGCGACCGCCCCGGCGGCCGCCGCCGATCCCGCGAGGACGCCGAGCATGGCCTCGGCGTCGTACCGCACGTACGCCCCCTGCGTTGGGGACATCCCCGCGGGGATCCACCACAGCCGGCTCAGCCCCATCACGTGATCCATCCGCAGCCCGCCGCCGGCGCCCCCGGTCGCCGCGATGAGGTCAGCGAGCGGCCGGTACCCCAGCGCGGCGAGATGCCCGGGGTGCCATGGCGGGAGCGTCCAGTCCTGGCCGCGCTGGTTGAACTCGTCCGGCGGTGCGCCGACGCTGAAGCCGGGGACGACCACGTCTTGCCTGGCCCAGGCGTCCGCGCCGCCCGGGTGCGCGCCGACCGCCAGGTCGTGCACGATCCCGATGGTCATCCCGGCCGCGCGCGCCGCCGCCTGCGCGGCGGCCACCTGAGTGGCCACCAGCCACTGCACCCAGACGTGGAACTCCACGCGCGTCGAGAGCGAGCCGCGCAGCACGGCGACCTCCGCCGACCGCGGTTCCCGCAGCCGTGCCGGCCAGTCCCGGAAGTCGGGCCCGTACTCTTCGGCGATGGCGCACCAGGTGGCCCAGTCATCGAGTGCCCGGCCCTGCCGGACCCGGAAGGAATCGAGGGATGCCTGGCGTTCCGGGCTCAGCGGCACACGGTGGATCACCTCGAGCGCGGCGCGCTTGGCCGTCCACACCGCGTCCCTGTCGATGAGGGCGGCCGTCCCGCTGGCCGCGCGCA
>Ga0306923_10008184_pt1 | contig 10481 bp, 7 predicted proteins | sample sta12Can44000108_FD_203841 | JGI IMG/M metagenome (GOLD analysis project Ga0306923, IMG submission 203841) | Lab enrichment of tropical soil microbial communities from Luquillo Experimental Forest, Puerto Rico - statanox.12C.anox.44.000.108 (v2)... | ecosystem: Environmental > Terrestrial > Soil...
CCGACCTTCAAGGCCGGCAAGGGTTTCAAGGATCTGCTCAACGGCGCCAAGGCTGCGCCGAAGGCCGCAAAGCCGGCCGCCAAGAAGGCCGCCGCAAAGCCGGCCGCCAAGAAGGCCCCGGCAAAGAAGAAGTAATTGCACGGGTCTTCGCAATGAAAACGGCGCCTTTCGGCGCCGTTTTTGTTTTGTGTTCCCGCGTCGCATTGAAGACGACTCGCTGTCGCGATCTGCCGTGCAGCAGGCGCTCTCCCCGTTCAGTGCGAACAGGATGGCCGCGGATGCCTCACATGTCCGACCACGAAGAACACCACCCTCCGGCCTTCACGAGCTTCCCCGGAAAGAGCTGGCAGGGCCCGCTCACCGACCCCTTCGCGCCGCTGTAGAGCGCACAACTCGTGCAGCTCGCGCCGACCTTGGCGCCCTTGGCACGCGCGACGTCTTCGACATAGCCGACTTCCTTCGCCTTCGGGTCCTCCTCCGAAAGGGGCTCGTCGGCGCGCGCGGGGCCGGACCTCAGCAATGCGAGCGGCAGGATCGCGACACCCGCACCGAGCCTGAAGAGCACTGCGCGACGTGCAGGGTTCAGCGTGACTTTCACCGGATCCCCTTCAAATAGTGAACGTGTTCAGAGCACGCGCTCGGCAATGTTCCGCTCGACCGTCAGCTCGCGATACGTGTGCGCCTTCGGTTTCGCGTTGAACTGGCACGAGTCGGAACCATCGAGCCGGCTGCCGGACAAGAGCGAGCACTGCCCGAAAAGATCGGCGACCCAGTCGACGAAGGCGCGCACCTTCGGCGACAGATGCCGGTTCTGCATATAGACGATCGAGATCGGCATCGGCGCGGGTTTCAATTGCGGCAGGACTTCGCGCAACAGCCCTGATTCGAGATAGGGCAAGGCCATGTAGCGCGCCGGCTGGATCAGTCCCATGCCCTGCAGGCCGCAGGCGAGATACGCGTCGGCATCATTGACCGAAATCCCGCCCTGCATCCTCACCGCCGTGTTTTCGCCGCCGATGAGGAAATCCCAGTCGAGCGTTCGGCCGGTACGGCTCGAGAAATATTGCACCGCACAGTGGCTCTGCAGGTCTTCGAGCGACTTCGGCTCGCCGTGCCTTTCCAGATAGGAAGGCGCGGCGCAGGTGACGCACTGGAAGGTCCCGATGCGGCGCGCGACGAGGCTCGAATCCTGCAGTTCGCCGACCCGGATCGCACAGTCGACCGCCTCCGACACGAGATCGACCGGCCGGTCGCCCATGCCGATCGCGAGCTCGATGTCCGGGAAGCGCCGGTGGAAGTCACACAGGCGCGGGATCAGGATCAGGCGGCCGATCGACGGCGGCACGTCGATCCGCAGCTTGCCCTTGGGACCGCGCGCCGAACTGTGGAAGGCGGATTCGGTGTCCTCGACGTCGGCGAGGATGCGCGCGCAATGCTCGTAATAAGCGGCCCCATCGGGCGTCAGCGAGAGCTTGCGCGTGGTCCGGTTCAGGAGCCGCGTCTGCAGGCGGCGCTCAAGGCTCTGGATCGTGGTCGTGACCGTCGTGCGCGGCAGGTCGAGGCTGTCGGCCGCGGCAGTAAAGCTGTTCGCATCGACGACGCGCGTGAAGACCTGCATAGCCTGGAAGAGATCCATGTCCATGACTCCCGTGAGTACCGGGCTCGCGCGGATCGGCTGCGCCCGATTGTTCGGATTGTTCGACTAGTGTTGCCGAATTATAGGAGTTTATTCCGAGTTCCGCGGCGTCCATTATCCAGTCATCCCGCACTGCAGCGAAGAACTCCCGGGGACACTCCCCGGGAGCTGCGAAGCCATTCCAGAACTGGTCAAGAAAAGAGGTCCCCCAATGAACGCCTCACGCAAACGTTTCGCCATCGCCGTGGTGACAGCCGCGGCGATCGCATCGATCGGCGGCTTCGCCGCCTTCCACGCCAGCGCCGGTGCGCACGACGCCCAGCACGCCGCCCCGCCCGCAGCCACGGTCGAAGTCGCCACCGTCATCAGCCGCGACATCATCGACTGGCAGAGCTACTCGGGCCGCCTTGAAGCAGTGGACCGCGTCGAGATCCGGCCGCTGGTGTCCGGCACGCTGACCGAAGTGCACTTCTCCGACGGCAGTCTCGTGAAGAAGGGTGACGTGCTGTTCACGATCGACCCACGCCCCTACGCGGCCGAAGTGGCCCGCGCGAAGGCGCAGCTTGCGGCGGCCGAAGCGCGCGTGGCCTATACGGCCAGCGAGCTTGCGCGCAGCGAGCGCCTGCTGGCCGACAACGCCACGGCCAAGCGCGATCACGAAGAGAAGCAGAACGCCGCGCGCGAAGCCTCGGCGAACCTGCTGGCCGCGCGTGCCGCGCTGGATTCCGCCGCGCTCGATCTCGAACACACGCGGATCGTCGCCCCGGTTTCGGGCCGCGTCTCGCGCGCAGAGGTCACGACGGGCAACGTGGTGTCGGCGGGCGCGGCTTCGCAAGCGCTGACCACGCTGGTCTCGGTGTCGAAGATGTACGCCTCGTTCGAAGTCGACGAGCAGTCCTTCCTCAAGTACATCAACGCGCAGCGCACGGTGAAGGGCAGCGCCGTACCGGTCTTCATGGGGCTCATGAACGAGAGCAGCTTCCCGCATGAAGGCACGGTGGCCTCCATCGACAACCGCGTCGACGTCTCGTCCGGGACGATCCGCGTGCGCGCGATCTTCGACAACGCGGACGGCGCGCTCGTGCCCGGCCTCTATGCGCGGATCCGCCTCGGCGGCGGCGCCCCGCGTGCGGCAGTGCTCGTCGACGAAAAGGCGATCGGCACCGACCAGGACAAGCGCTTCGTGCTCGTCGTGGGTGCCGACAACCGTGCGAACTATCGCGAGGTCCGCGTCGGCAGCGGCCAGGACGGCCTGCGCATCGTCGAAGCCGGCCTCACGCCGGGCGAGCGCATCGTCGTCAACGGTCTGCAGCGCACGCGGCCGGGCGACCAGGTGCAGCCGAAGGAAGTGCCGATGAGCACGGCCGACGGCGGCCCCGGCGTTTCGGTGATCGGCGGTACGCGTCCGGCCGGGCGCACCGTCAAGGGCTGAGCCAGAACTCCGCCAGCGGACGCTCACCCGTCATTCCTGCACGCGCGGGAATCCATTCCAGAGGCTTCGGCTTCGCGCTGGATGCCCGCATTCCGCGGGCATGACGGGAAAGCTGCGTCCGCTGTCGCAAACGAACTGACATTACGGAACCCCCGACATGAACATCTCGAAATTCTTCATCGACCGGCCGATCTTCGCCGGCGTGCTCTCGGTGATGATCCTGCTCGCCGGCGTGCTCTCGGTCTTCAAGCTGCCGATCTCGGAGTACCCGGAGGTCGTGCCGCCTTCTGTGGTCGTACGCGCGCAGTACCCCGGCGCCAACCCGAAGGTGATTGCAGAGACCGTCGCTTCGCCGCTGGAGGAATCGATCAACGGCGTCGAGAACATGCTCTACATGCAGTCGCAGGCCAACAGCGACGGCAACCTCACGGTGACGGTGACCTTCCGCCTCGGCGTCGATCCGGACAAGGCGCAGCAACTGGTGCAGAACCGTGTCTCGCAGGCGCTCTCCCGCCTGCCCGAGGACGTGCAACGGCTCGGCGTGACGACGCTGAAGAGTTCGCCGGCCATCACGATGGTGGTGCACCTGATCTCGCCCGATGACCGCTACGACGTCACCTACCTGCGCAACTACGCCGTACTCAACGTGAAGGACCGCCTCGCGCGGATTCCGGGCGTCGGCGAGGTCGGCATCTTCGGCTCCGGCGATTATGCGATGCGCATCTGGCTCGACCCGAACAAGATCGCCGAGCGCGGACTCACCGCGAGCGACGTGATCCGCGCGATCCGCGAACAGAACGTGCAGGTCGCGGCCGGCGTGCTCGGCGCATCGCCAAGCGGCCCGGACGCGCCGCTGCAGCTCAACGTGCATGCGCAGGGACGGCTGACGAGCGAGCAGGAGTTCGGCGACATCATCATCAAGACCGCGCCGGACGGCGGCGTCACGCATCTTGCTGATGTCGCGCGCGTCGAACTCGCGGCCTCGCAGTACAGCCTGCGCTCGCTGCTCGACAACAAGCCCGCGGTGGCGATCCCGATCTTCCAGGCGCCGGGCTCGAATGCCCTCGACATCTCGTCGCAGGTGCGCGCGGCGATGGAGGAAGTCTCCAAGGATTTCCCACCTTCGGTCGAATACAAGATCGTCTACGACCCGACGCAGTTCGTGCGCGCCTCGATCGAGGCCGTCGTACACACGCTTCTCGAAGCCACCGCGCTCGTCGTCCTCGTCGTCATTCTTTTCCTGCAGACCTGGCGCGCCTCGATCATTCCGCTGATCGCAGTGCCCGTGTCGATCATCGGCACCTTCTCGCTGATGCTCGGCTTCGGCTATTCGATCAACGCGCTGTCGCTGTTCGGCATGGTGCTGGCGATCGGCATCGTGGTGGACGACGCGATCGTGGTCGTCGAAAACGTCGAGCGGAATATCGCGGCGGGGCTCTCGCCGCGCGACGCGACCTACCGCGCGATGCGCGAAGTCAGCGGGCCGATCGTCGCGATCGCGCTCACGCTGGTTGCCGTGTTCGTCCCGCTCGGCTTCATGACCGGCCTGTCGGGCCAGTTCTACAAGCAGTTCGCGATGACGATCGCAATCTCGACCGTGATCTCGGCCTTCAACTCGCTGACACTGTCGCCGGCGCTGTGCGCAGTCCTCCTGAAGCCGCACGGCAGCGAGCCCGATGCACTGTCGCGCTGGATGAACCGCTTCCTCGGCGGCTTCTTCGCACGCTTCAACCGAATGTTCGGCCGCGCCGGAGAGAACTACTCGGGCGGCGTGACCGGGGTCATCCGGCACAAGGCCGGCGCACTCGGCGTCTATGCGGTGCTGCTCGCGGGGGCGGTCGGCGTTTCGCTCGTCGTGCCGGGCGGCTTCGTGCCGGCGCAGGACAAACAGTACCTCGTGAGCTTCACGCAGTTGCCGAGCGGCGCCTCGCTCGATCGCACGGAAGCGGTGATCCGCAAGATGAGCGACATCGCGCTGAAGACGCCGGGCGTGGAAGGCGCGGTCGCGTTCCCCGGGCTGTCGATCAACGGCTTCACCAACAGCTCCTCGGCCGGCATCGTCTTCGTCACGCTCAAGCCTTTCGACGAGCGGCGCGGCAGGGAACTCTCGGCCGGCGCGATCGCGATGACCCTGAACCAGAAGTTCTCATCGATCCAGGACGCGTTCATCGCCGTCTTCCCGCCGCCGCCGGTGATGGGGCTCGGGCAGGTCGGCGGCTTCAAGTTCCAGATTGAGGACCGGGCCGGTATCGGCTACAAGGAGCTCGACGACGCGACCAAGGCCTTCATGGCGGCCGCGAGCAAGGCGCCTGAACTCGGACCGATGTTCTCGAGCTACCAGATCAACGTGCCGCAGATCGACGTGGACCTCGACCGCACCAAGGCGAAGCAGCAGGGCGTGGCGGTGACCGACGTGTTCGACACGATGCAGATCTACCTCGGCTCGCTCTACGTGAACGACTTCAACCGCTTCGGTCGCGTGTACCAGGTGCGCGCGCAGGCGGATGCGCCGTTCCGTGCCCATGCGGAGGACATCGGCCTACTCAAGGTGCGCAACGCGTCGGGCAACATGGTGCCGCTCTCCGCCCTGCTCGATGTGCGCCAGAGCTTCGGTCCCGAGATGGTCGTGCGCTACAACGGCTACACCGCCGCCGACATCAACGGCGGCCCGGCGCCCGGCTACTCGTCGGCGCAGGCCGAAGCCGCCGTCGACCGCATCGCGGCCGCCACGCTGCCGCGCGGCACAAAGGCCGAATGGACCGACCTCACGTACCAGAAGATCCTCGTCGGCAATGCGGGCGTGTGGGTGTTCCCGATTTCCGTGCTGCTCGTGTTCCTCGTGCTCGCCGCGCAGTACGAAAGCCTGACGCTGCCTCTGGCCGTGATCCTGATCGTGCCGATGAGCATCCTCGCGGCACTGACGGGCGTGTGGCTGACCGGCGGCGACAACAACATCTTCACACAGATCGGATTGATGGTGCTCGTGGGGCTGGCGTCGAAAAACGCGATCCTGATCGTCGAGTTCGCACGCGAACTGGAGCTGCAGGGCGCGACACCGCTGCAGGCCGCGATCGAGGCCAGCCGCCTGCGGTTGCGTCCGATCCTGATGACATCGATCGCTTTCATCATGGGTGTCATCCCGCTCGTGCTGTCGACAGGCGCGGGCTCCGAGATGCGGCATGCGATGGGCGTGGCGGTGTTCTTCGGGATGCTCGGCGTGACTGCGTTCGGGCTCTTCCTGACACCGGTGTTCTACGTCGCGCTGCGCAGCCTCGGCCGCGGTCATGCGCTGCATTCCGCCGCGACGCACGAAGCGCCGACGACGGCTCCGCATTACGCCAAGTGAGCGCTGGAAAGGAATTGGAACGATGAAAAACGCATATCGCATCAACAAGGCCTATCCCCTGCTCGCTGCCTTGCTCGTACTGGCCGGCTGCTCGCTGGCACCGACCTACGAGCGGCCCGCGGCGCCGGTTCCCGCAGGCTACAAGGAAGCTGCCGTGGCGCCGGACCAGTGGAAGACCGCAGAGCCCGCCGAGCACCAGTCGCGCGGTACCTGGTGGAGCGTATTCAACGACGCCGACCTCGACCGTCTGGAGTTGCAGGCCGCGGACGCCAACCAGGACCTCAAGGCCGCGGCGGCGCGGCTGGCGCAGGCGCGCACCTTCCTGAAGACGGCGGAAGCCGACCGCTTCCCGCAAGTAGACGTCGGCTTCGGGCCGACACGCGAGAAGCCTTCCGCCGTCTCGCTCGGATTGCCCGACGGCACGAAGACGCCGATCACGACGACCTGGCGCGCACAAATCGGCGCGTCCTACGAGGTCGACCTGTTCGGACGCGTGGCGGATAGCGTGAAGGCCGCCGGGGCCGACGTGCAGCGCAGCGAGGCGCTGTTCGAATCGGTGCGTCTGGCCCTGCAGGCAGACGTGGCCCAGGCCTACTTCCTGATCCGGGAACAGGACGCCGAGTCGGCGCTTTACGTCCGCACGGTGGATCTGCGCGAACAGACCGTCAATCTCCTGCAGAAGCGCTTTTCTGCCGGCGACATCGGCGAACTGGATCTCGCGCGCGGCAAGACCGAACTCGCCTCCGCGCGTTCCGAGGCGCTGGCCGTCACGCGCCGTCGCGCGGAAGCCGAGCATGCGCTCGCGGTGCTGCTCGGCCAGCCGCCGGCCGACTTCGCATTCACGCCGAAGCCGATCGAACGCATGACGCTCACCGTACCCTCGGGCCTGCCCTCGTCACTGCTCGAACGCCGGCCCGACATTGCCGCAGCCGAACGGGCGATGGCCGCATCCAACGCGCGCGTCGGCGTGGCGAAATCGGCTTTCTTCCCGAGCCTGATCCTGACGGGCGCGGCCGGTTATGAGTCCGCCGATCTGTCGGAACTCCTCAAGTGGTCGAGCCGCACCTTCCTCGTCGGCCCCCTCGTCGGAACCATGCTGTCGCTGCCGATCTTCGACGGCGGACGGCGTCAGGCGGGGCTCGATCGCGCACGGGCGGTGTATGAGGAGGACGTCGCGAGCTACCGGCAAACGGTGCTGGGCGCCTTCCGCGAAGTCGAGGACGGCCTTTCGGCGCTGCGCTATCTCGACGAGCAGATCGTTGCCCAGGACCAGGCGGTGTCGTCGTCGGCGCGCGCCGCGCAGCTCTCGCTCACCCAGTACAAGGAGGGCGCGATCAGCTATCTCGACGTCATGGATTCGGACCGCAATCTTCTTGCACAGCAGCGGCTCGCAGCGCAGATCGACGGAGAGCGGGCGAGGTCCACGGTCGATCTGATCCGTGCGCTCGGCGGCGGGTGGCATGCAGGCGACATGGCCGCGACGCGGCCTGCTGCGGAAAGGAGCGTGGCCGATGTCCGATAGCCTTCTGCTGCTCGCCTACGCCTGGCAGCTCGTCGGCGTGGTCGGGGTGCAGCATCTGTCGTCGCTGCTCGGCCGGCCAGCCCGGCGGCGTGACGGCCCGCCGGCACAGCTCACAAAGTAGCGAACCGCCCTCCTGCGCTTGTGGGAGGGCGGTTCGCGCCAATGTCATCGGCGCGCAGGGCGGCGCCTGCGCTGCGGAGCCGGGCGCCCGACGGGCGCCCGGCTCGCTTCAGGCCTTGCTGACGATCTGGTAGTGCGCCTCCGGCACCGGGTAGCCCGCAGCCCCGAAGGTGTCGCGGATCACCTTGTTCGTATCGAAGAACACCTGCCAGTAGTGATTCGTGTGGCAATACGGCCGCACCGCGAGCACGGGCCCCATCGGCGTGAAGTCGATGACCTCGACGTCCGGCGCAGGCGTGGTGGCGACGTTCGGGATCTTCGCCAGCGCTTCCTTCAGCCGCGCGATCGCCTCGTGCACGTCGACGGAGTGCGCAAGCTGCGCCGTGCGCTCCACGCGACGGAACGGATTGGCGGAGTAGTTCTGGATCGTATCGCTGAAGATCTTGTTGTTGCCGACGATCGTCAGCACGTTGTCGGGCGTGTTGATCGCCGTGGCGAACAGGCCGAGTTCCATGACCGTGCCTTCCACGCCGGCCGCCTTCACATAGTCGCCAACCTTGAAGGGCCGCAGGACGATGAGGAAAGCGCCCGCGGCGAAGTTGGCGAGCAGCCCCGCCCAGGCCGCGCCGATCGCGATGCCCATCGCCGCTATCAGGGCGGCGAAGGACGTCGTTTCCACGCCGAAGTAGCCCAGGATCGCAACGACCAGCACGATGTTCAGGGCGACGCTGACGATGTTCCCGATGTATCGGAGCAAGGTGGCATCGACGTGCTGCCGGGTCAGCGCGAGCGACAGGCCGCGAATGGCGAGCCCGATCAACCATCGGCCGACGATCCAGACGGCAACCGCACCGATCAATTTCAAACCGAAGGTCGTGAGCTGCGTTTGAGCGGTGTCGATCAGGGCCTGCACGTTCATGTCAGCGCTCCTTGCCAGAGGGGACGAGAGCGCCAAGTGTGCGGGATCGCCATGTCAGCGAAAAGACGCGTCTGTCTCGGCAGCGAGAACTGTGACCGGGGCTCGGCGAAAAGCGCCCACCGCGGGGAAATGCAGGCAGCGCCGCCGTCCGGCCGGGCGTTGGCGAAAAACCCACACCGGGTCCGCCGTTCCACGGTTTCAGGCGACCGGTCCTCGGACCATGATTGGACCGCGGTCCGCGAACTGTGATATTTCGCGTCGATCCGACGGCGGATCATCTACCTGCCTCGGCATCGGGGCGCCGTGACACGAGCCGCCTTCATGGGCAAGAACCGAGACAAAGGAACCGGATGCGGGCTGGCGTCGTTCGAATGTTGATGACTGCTGCGGTCTATTGGCTCCTGGGCGTCATCGCGGTACAGCTTGCGACACCGACGGGGCTCGTGGCACCGCTGTTCCCGGCCTCGGCCGTCGCGCTCGCCGCCGCACTCGAATTCGGGTTCTGGGGCCTCGCCGGCGCGGGGCTCGGGGCGCTGGTCCTCGCCATGCCGCTGCTGTCGGGTGCAATGCCGGGCCCCTTGCTCGCGGCCACCATCGCGCTGGCCGTCATGCTGCAGGCAGGGCTCGGCGCATGGGCGCTCAAACACTGGGTCGGCTGGCCGCAGTTGCTGTCGGACACGCCGAAGATCCTTCGCTTCATTGCCATCGTCACGCTCACCTCGGCCATCAGCGCCTCGATTGCGATTCCCGTACTGCAATGGGGCGGAAGGATCACCGAGGGCTGGGCCGGTCTGTTCTGGTGGCGCTGGTGGACGGGTGAGGCGATCGGCATCCTGATCGGCTTCCCGCTGGTCCAGGTTCTCCGTCCACCTGACGAGGAATGGCGCGCACGGCGCTGGAAACTCGGCCTGCCGCTCGCGGCGGCCTTCCTGCTGCTCTCGCTCGGCGCAGTCGTCGCCAACCGATGGGAAGAGCTTCACCAGCGCGCGCTCTTCGAACGCGATGCGGAAGAACTGCGCGGCCATGTGCGCGAGAGCCTGCGCGCCCTCAACGACGTGCTCGACGCCACCCAGCTCTTCGCGGAGCAGTCCGACGACGTCACCGACGAGGAGTTCACGGCTTACGCGCGACCGTGGACGCTACGCGTGCCGGAGATCGTCGCGATCGGGCTCACCGTGCAGGCGGCGCCGGAGGATTTCGACCGCGTCGAAGCGCTGCAGCACGCCGAGGGCAAGCGCGACTACCGGATTTTCGACCTCGCCGCCGACGGCAGCCGCCACGCGCCGGATGCAGATTCCACGGTACAGGTGATCTTCCGTATCGAGCCGCGCAACTACAACGCTCAGCTCGGCCTGAACCTGCTGTCGATGCCGCAGCTCGCGAATCCGCTGCTCGATGCGATCGCGCGCAAGGAAGCGGCTGTCAGTGAAAGCCTGCAGCTCCCGCCACAAAGGGCTGGCGAACGCGGCGTTGCGCTCTATGCGCCGGTTGCGCCGCGCGCGGTGC
>Ga0306923_10008187_pt1 | contig 10479 bp, 10 predicted proteins | sample sta12Can44000108_FD_203841 | JGI IMG/M metagenome (GOLD analysis project Ga0306923, IMG submission 203841) | Lab enrichment of tropical soil microbial communities from Luquillo Experimental Forest, Puerto Rico - statanox.12C.anox.44.000.108 (v2)... | ecosystem: Environmental > Terrestrial >...
AGCGGGAGGCGGGGCTCGTCCCGGTGCCGCTCGCGGCGCGGCTCGGCGAGGAACGCGCCGCGGCGCTCGGCGCCGAGGGCGGGCGGCTCGTGCTGCTGCCGCACCGGCACGGGACGGACGGGTTCTTCGTGGCGGCGTTCGAGCGGAAGAGGTAGAGGCGCCGGTCGAGGGGCGGAAGTGATCAGTGGTCAGCTGACCGCTGACCACTGAAGGCTGACCACGGTCGAGGTCGCGGAGCGAGGGCCGAGCGATGCCGGAGCTCCCCGAAGTCGAGATCGCCGCCAGGAACCTCAGGCGCTGGACGCCCGGCCGCCGGATCGAGGCGATCGATCCGGACGCGAGAGCGCGGTACGTCTTCCGCCCCGCGACGCCGGCGGCGTTCGCGCGGGCGCTCGAGGGGGCCCGCTTCGGCGCCATCCGCCGGATCGGCAAGCAGCTCCTCGTGACGCTGGAGAAGGACGGCGCGCCGGTCGGGCTCTTCGCCCACCTCGGCATGACCGGCAAGTGGGTGCGGCGCGAGGGTGACGGCGATCCGCCGCGGTTCTCGCGCTGCCGCTTCCGGCTCGACGACGGCGCGGCGCTCCACTTCGTCGACATGCGCCTGTTCGGCAGGCTCCGGGTCGTGCCGGGCGCGCGGTTCGACGCGCTCCCGGAGGTCGCCGCGCTCGGCCCAGACCCGCTCACGGACGGGATCGACGGCGCGCGGCTCGCGGCGGCGCTCGCGCGATCGCGCCAGCCGGTGAAGGTCCGGATGCTGGACCAACGGCTCCTGCCCGGCGTCGGGAACATCTACGCGAGCGAGGCGCTCTGGCGCGCGCGGATCGACCCGCGCCGCGAGGCGCGCGCGCTCGCGCCCGCCGAGGTCGCGCGGCTCGCCGAGGCGGTCCTCGCCTCCGTGCGCGAGGCGATCGCGCGCGACGACGGCCCCGAGATCACCTACGTCGAGGAGCCCGGCGCCGAGAACCCGTTCCTCGTGTACGGGCACGAGGGCGAGCCGTGCCGGCGCGACGACGGCGGCGAGATCCGGCGCATCGTCCAGGCGGCGCGCTCGACCTACTTCTGCCCGCGGTGCCAGGACGGGGCGACGGGCCGGGCGCGTCCCGGAGCTCGGCGATCTCGGCGTCGCCGATGAAGCGGGCGGCGCGCGCCGTCCCCGAGACCGGACGACGTCAGGCGACCGCTTCCTCCCGGGTGCGCGGGCGCGCTATCGTCGCCGCGCGATGCGCCCCGAGGACGTCGCCCTGCTGTCCGTCGCCGAGCTCCGCGAGCGGCTGCTCGAGCGCGGGCACGCGCTGTCCGCCGAGTGCGAGGCAGCCCTGCTCGCGGATCCGCGGGCGGGCGCCCGCGAGGTCCTCCGGCTCGTGCAGAAGCGGCGATACGAGAACCGCGCGGAGGGGCAGCGGCTCAGGCACCTGCTCCGCTACGAGGCGGAGCTCCGCGAGCGGGGCGTCGTCGCGATCGCGGGCGTCGACGAGGCGGGGATGGCGCCGCTCGCCGGCCCGGTGGTCGCGGGGGCCTGCATCCTCCCGGCGGACTACCGGCCCCGCGGCATCGACGACTCGAAGCAGCTCGATCGCCGGGAGCGCGAGCGGCTGGCCGAGGACGTCCGGAGGAACGCCATCGCCTGGGCGGTCGCGCGCGCCGAGGTCGAGGAGATCGACCGGATCAACATCTACCGCGCCGGCCTCCTCGCGCTGACGCGCGCCGTGCAGGCGCTCCGGATCGTCCCCGAGCACGTGCTCGTCGACGCTCGGAAGCTGCCCGAGCTGCGCCTCCCGCAGACCCCGATCATCCACGGCGACGCCCTGTCCCTCACCATCGCGGCCGCGAGCGTCCTCGCGAAGACGGCGCGCGACGCGCTCATGGCCGAGCTCGACCTCGCGCACCCCGGGTACGGGTTCGGGCGCCACAAGGGCTACCCGACCGCCGAGCATTTCGACGCGCTGCGTCGGCTCGGCGCCTGCCCCATCCATCGCCGCTCGTTCCAGCCGGTGCGCGAGGCGCTCGGCCTCGCGCCGGTCCAGGGGGACCTCTTCCCGGGGCTGCCGCCGGAAGACGACGCGCCGCCAGAGAGCGCCTGAGGGGTCGCCGCGCTGCCCGCGCGGGCTCCGCGGCAGGCGTGCGATTTGACCTCTCCACCCGCTCTGGCTATACCGCCCCCGAGGACGAGCCCGACGGTGCTGGCGCGTTCCGAGCCCCGGATCTCCCGGGGCTGCGGGCGCCCCCCGATCCGGCGACGACATGCACGAACGATCTCGGAACGACCTGACCCTTTCGGACTCCCCCGAACAAGAGCACGAAGAGAAACACCCCGCGCGCCTTCCCGCCGGCCTCGCGCTCGACCCGCCGCTAGACGGCCCGACGGACCGCGAGCCGGAGATCCCGATCGACCGGATCGACGCGGACGCGCTCAAGGTGATCGCCCGCCTCCGGCACATGCACCACCAGGCGTACCTGGTCGGCGGCTGCGTGCGCGACGTGCTGGTCGGCCACAAGCCGAAGGACTTCGACGTCGCGACCGACGCCCACCCCGGCGAGGTCCGCGCGATCTTCCGGAACTGCCGCCTCATCGGCCGGCGCTTCCGGCTCGCGCACGTCTACTTCCGCGGCGGCAAGGTGATCGAGGTCGCGACGTTCCGGAAGAACCCCGTCGACGTCGGCGACGACGTGCCGGACGAGAGCGATCTCCTCATCACGCGCGACAACGTGTTCGGCACGGCCGAGGAGGACGCCGTCCGCCGCGACTTCACCGTGAACGGGCTCTTCTACGACCCCGCGACCGGCGAGGTGATCGACTACGTCGGCGGCCGCGCCGACGTCGACGCGCACCGCATCTCGACGATCGGCGACCCCGAGATCCGGATGCGCGAGGATCCGGTCCGCGCGCTGCGCGCGGTCCGCTTCGCGGCGCGGCTCGGCTTCACGATCGCGCCCGACACGTTCGAGGCGATGCGCCGCCACGCCGGCGAGCTGGTGCGCTGCGCGCCGCCGCGCCTTCTCGAGGAGATGTTCAAGATCCTGCGCTGCGGCGGCTCGGCGCGCGCGTTCGAGCTGCTCCGCGCCTCGGGCGCGCTCCCCCACATCCTGCCCGCGCTCGGCGCGGCGCTCGATACCTGGGACGAGCCGCGCAGGCGCGCGTTCTTCGCCCACCTTGCCGCGCTCGACCGGCTCGTGCGCTCCGGGGCCGAGGTCTCGGAGGCGGTGCTCCTCGGCGCGCTGCTGATGCACCTGCGGCGGCCGCCGGCGGACGGCGCCGACGGCGAGGGCGCCGCGCGGCGGGACACGCCCGAGGCGGACGCGCTGCTCGCGTCCCTCGTCCAGACGTCCCGCCTGCCGCGCAAGATCGCGGAGCGCACGCGGCTCGCGCTCCAGGCGCAGCGCGCCTTCTCCGGTCCGCCCAAGCGTCGCCGGCGACGAGGCCGGGGCGGCGCCGGGCATTCACAGCTCACCGACGCGCTGCAGCTCCTCGAGATCTCGGTCTCCGCGACCGGCGAGGGTCGCGAGACGCTCGAGCGCTGGCGCTCCGCCGGGACCGGCGAGCCCCCGCACGACGGCGATGCGCCGCACGCGGAAGCGGCGGAGCCGGACGAGGGGGATGTCGTCGAGGTGGAGGTCGTCGGGTCCAGGCGGGCCGCTCGGACGCCCCCCGCGGGCGGCGCGGCCGAAGCCGACGCCGGCGAGGCCTCAGCGCCGGGCGAGCCGCGCCGGCGCCGCCGTCGCCGCGGAGGGCGCCGCCGCCGCCGTCGGGGCGCGGGGCAGGGCGAGACGGGCGGCGCCGGGGCCAGCGCCGCCCAGTCCTGAGCCGTCGCGCCGCGGCGAGGCGCGCCGCCGCGGGCGCGCCGCGGTTGCGGAGGCTAGAATCCCCGGTCGACCCGGCGCCTTGACCGACCTGGCGCCCTTTTGTAGAACGCGCCGAACATGCCCGCCGACAAAGCGTCGCCGCCGAAGGCCCGATACAAGCGCATCCTCCTCAAGCTGTCGGGCGAGGCGCTCATGGGAGATGGGAAGTACGGCATCTCCCCGAAGACGCTCTCGGCCATCGCACAGGACGTGAAGGACTGCGTCGACCTCGGCATCGAGGTCGCGCTCACGATCGGCGGCGGCAACATCTTCCGCGGCGTGTCCGGCGCGACGGAGGGGATGGATCGCTCCTCGGCCGACTACATGGGGATGCTCGCGACGGTGATCAACGCGATGGCGCTCCAGGACGCGCTCGAGAAGATCGGCATCCTCACCCGCGTCCAGTCGGCGATCGAGATGCACCAGGTCGCGGAGCCCTACATCCGCCGGCGCGCCATCCGCCACCTCGAGAAGGGGCGGGTGGTCATCTTCGCGGCCGGGACCGGCAACCCCTACTTCACCACCGACACGGCCGCGTCGCTCCGCGCGATGGAGATCCACGCGGACGTGCTACTCAAGGCGACCAAGGTCGACGGCGTCTACACGGACGACCCGAAGAAGAACCCCGCCGCGACCAAGTTCAAGCAGCTCAGCTACATCGACGTCTTGAAGAAGAACCTCAAGGTGATGGACTCGACCGCCATCAGCCTGTGCATGGACAACGACCTGCCCATCGTCGTCTTCGACTCCACACAGCGCGGCAACGTCCGCCGCGTCGTGCTCGGCGAGGAGATCGGCACCACCGTGGGGCGGGCGAACGGCAAGGGCACGCGGGAATAGGAGAGGCCCATGAGCGTCGCAGACGACATCCTGAAGGATCTGCACGGCGGCATCGCGAAGACCCTGGACGATCTGCGGCGCGAGCTCGCCGGGGTCCGCACCGGGCGCGCGAGCCTGCACCTCCTCGACGGCGTGAAGGTCGACTATTACGGCACGCCGACGCCGCTCAACCAGGTGGCGACGCTCTCGGTCCCCGAGGCGCGGCTCATCATGGTGAAGCCGTGGGAGAAGAACCTCATCCCCACGATCGAGAAGGCCATCCGCGACGCCAACCTCGGCGTGAACCCGCAGTCGGACAAGGACCTCGTCCGCATCCCGATCCCGCCGCTCACCGAGGAGCGGCGCAAGGAGATCGTGAAGCAGGTGAAGCACAAGGGCGAGGACCACAAGGTCGCCATCCGCAACCAGCGCCGCGACGCGAAGGAGCTGATCGAGGTCGCCGAGAAGGACGGCGACATCTCCGGCGACGACGCGAAGAAGGCGCTCGAGAAGATGCAGAAGGAGACGGACGACGGCGTGAAGAAGGTCGACGAGATCATCGTCGCCAAGGAGAAGGACGTGATGCAGGTGTGATGGCGCGCTCGCTGCCGTCGCTGCTGCTGCTCCTCTTCCCGCTGCTCCTCCTCGGCTTCGCCGCCGGCGTGCTCCGCGCGCTCGCCGCGCGCGACGGCCTCTCCCCCCGCCGCCGCCGTGCCCTCCAGGCGGCGTGGGTGCTCACGCTCCTCGTCGGGACCCCGCTCTGGCTGATCCTCGCCGCCGCGCTGCGGCTTTGGTGAGCGCGCGGCCCCTACACCGGAAACACCATCACCGCGAGCGCCACGAGCCAGAGCGTGTGCGCGATGCCGGAGAGCATCGCCATCCGCTTGACCGGCGCGTCGGTCGCCGGCACCGCCTCGCCCGTCTGGAGCCGCGACGCGATCGCGCGCCACGCGGGGAGGAGCCCGACGCCGACCACGCCGAGCCGGACGAGCGTGAGCGCGAAGCCGATCATGATCCCCGCGCGCGGGTGGACGCCCCCCACGACGAGCAGGAGCACGCCCGTCACGAGGACGAGGCCGCCGGTGACGAGGTCGAGCCGGAGCGCGGGGGAGACGCGCGCGTCGAGGGCGCCCGCCTCCCCGGGGCCGCGCGCGAGCGTGCGGCGCACGTCGCTCGCGACCCAGAGCGTCGCGCCGAGCCAGGTCGACGCGGTGAGGATGTGCAGGAAGCGGAGCAGGTCGTTCACGGCGTCTTCCCCTGGAGGAGCCGGATGGTCGCGTTGAGCACCTCGAGCCGCGCGTTCCGCTTGTCGTTCGCGGAGATCACGATCCAGGGCGCGTCGGGCCGGTGGGTCCGGTCGAGCATCTCCGCGATCGCGCGCTCGTACTGCGGCGCCTTCGCGCGGTTCCGCCAGTCCTCGGGCCCGAGCTTGTAGCGCTTGATCGGATCGCCCTCGCGCGCGCGGAAGCGCTTGAGCTGCGTGCGCCGGTCGATGTGGAGGAAGAACTTCACCATGCGGGCGCCGTTCGCGGTGAGGGTCCGCTCGAAGGCGTTGATCTCGTCGTAGGCGCGCCGCCAGGCCTCCTTCGGCGCGAGCTTCTCCACGCGCTCGACGAGGACGCGCCCGTACCAGCTCCGGTCGAACACGGCCAGCTCGCCGTCGCGCGGCACCCGCGTCCAGAACCGCCAGAGCCAGTGGTGCGCCCGCTCCTCCTCGTTCGGCGCGCCGATCGGCCAGACCTTGTAGCCGCGCGGGTCCATCAGGGTGGTGAGCCGCTTGATGCAGCCGCCCTTCCCCGACGCGTCCCACCCCTCGAACACGACGGCGACCCGCCCCTGGTCGACGAAGTTCTTCACCTGGAGCGCATAGGCGCGGCGCTGGAGATCGACCACCTGGCGCTCGTAGCTCTCCTCGTCGACCTTCTTCGAGAGGTCGACGTCGTCGAGCGACGCCGTGCCCGGCGGGAAGACCTCGAAGTGGAGGCCGGATTCGATGGTGCGGCGGCGGCGGCGGGGCATCGGCACCGGAGGTTAACCGTCCGGAACGGACCGAGGGCGTCCCGCAAAGGGCGGCGCTGGTCAGTATCGATACCCGTGCGCGATCGGGAACCTTCGCCCCTCCCCGAACGCCTTCTCGGAGACCTTCAGCACCGGCGCAGCCTGGCGCCGCTTGTACTCGCTCGCGACCACCATGCGCAGCACGCGCCGCACGGTGGCCTCGTCGTGGCCCCGCTTCACGATCGCGTCGAGCGGGAGGCGCTCCTCCACGTACGCCTCGAGGATGTCGTCGAGGACGTCGTAGGGCGGGAGCGTGTCCTGGTCGGTCTGGCCGGGCTTCAGCTCCGCCGAGGGCGGCTTCGTGAAGGTGCGCTCGGGGATGAGCGCCCGGCCGGCGCGCGCGTTCGCGGCGCGCGCCACGCGGTAGACGAGTGTCTTCGGGACGTCGCCGATCACGGCGAGGCCGCCCGCCATGTCGCCGTAGAGCGTGCAGTAGCCGACGGCGAGCTCGCTCTTGTTGCCGGTCGAGAGGACGAGGCCGCCGGTGTCGTTCGAGATCGCCATCAGGATCTGGCCGCGGATGCGGGCCTGCACGTTCTGCTCGGCGAGGTCGCCGAGCGGCCTGCCATCGGCCCTCTCGAGCTGCGCGAGGAAGGCGGCGTGCATCGGCTCGATCGAGATCTCCTGGAAGCGGACGCCGAGGCTGTGCGCGAGGAGTGCGGCGTCCTCGCGCGAGTGGGACGAGCTGTAGCGGGACGGCATGGCCACGCCGAGCACGTTCCTCGGCCCGAGCGCCTCGGCGGCGATGCAAGCGGTGAGCGCGGAGTCGATGCCGCCCGAGAGGCCGACCACGACCTCCTTGAAGCCGCACTTGCGCACGTAGTCGCGGACGCCGAGCACGAGCGCGCGGAACACCTCGTCGGCCTCCGCGTCGGCCGACGCCGGCGCCGGCGGGAGCGCGCCGCCGTCGAGCGGCATCACCGTGGAGGCGCCGGTCGCGAGGTCGCAGACGAGGAGCGCCTCCTCGAAGAGCGGCCCGCGAGCGAGGATCGCGCCGTCCTTCGCCACCAGCATCGACCCGCCGTCGAAGACGAGCGCGTCGTTCCCACCCACCTGGTTCACGTAGGCGATCGGCGCGCCGTGCCCGGCGGCGCTTGCGGCGAGCATCCGCTCGCGGAGCGCGGGCTTCCCCATCGCGTAGGGCGACGCCGAGATGTTCACGACGAGCCGCGCCCCGCCCTGGACGATCTCGGCGATCGGATCGCGCGCGTAGCGCGGCCGCACCCAGAACCGCTTGTCGTTCCAGATGTCCTCGCAGACGGAGAGGCCGACGCGCGCCCCGAGCGCCACGGCGTCCGCGTCCGTCGCCGCCTCGGCGGGGAGGAAGTAGCGGGTCTCGTCGAAGACGTCGTACGTCGGGAGCAGCGACTTCCGGCCGACCGCGGCGACCCGCCCGCCCTCGATCAGCGCGATGGCGTTGTAGACGCCGGGCGGGGGGGCGCCGGGCACGGACTGCGGGAACCCGACCGCCACGGCGATGCCGCGCGACCACTCCGCGGGCTGGGCGAGCTCGGCGAGCGTGCGCGCGGAGAGCTCGAGGAAGTCGGGCAGATCGAGGAAGTCGCGCGGCGGGTAGCCGCACAGGGCGAGCTCGGGGAACGCCACGAGCGCGGCGCCGGCCGCGCGGGCCCGCTCGGTCGCGGCCCGGATCTTGGCCGCGTTGCCGGCGAAGTCCCCGACGGTGGTGTTCACCTGCGCGAGCGCGATGCGGCTGTTTTCGGACACGCATGGGATGCTACCCGACGTCCCGGCCGCGCGCCCGATTCTCGCGCAGCTCGACCATCCCGCGGAGGCTTCACCGAAGGTACATCGGGCGCCGGAGCGGTCGTCCCGCGCGGCGGAGCTTGCGGGGAGCCCCCGCCTTTCCGCCTCGCGGCGGACGCCCGACCTCGCGGACGGATCTAGCTTCAGCGGCGGATGTCGGCCGTCGCCGCGCTCCTTCCGGTCATCCTCGCCGGCGCGCCCGCCGCCGCGGCGCCCCCACCCGCCGCGGACGCGGCCGCCGTGAGGCCGGCCGCCTGCATCGGGCGCTACGCCGACACCCTGACGGCGCTCGCCGTCTCGGCGCGCGAGCGCGAGGCGCGCCCCGTCGCCGACTACGTCCACTGCCTCCGCGCGACCGCGATCTACGAGCACCTCTCCTACGGTCGCGGCGGGAAGCTCCGCAGGCAGTACTTCACGAAGGTCCGCCACGGCACCGGGTTCGTGTACCGCGCGCGCGGCGGCGAGTCGCTCGTCGCGACCAACGAGCACGTGATCGCGTTCCCGGAGGTCACCGGGGACGGGGCGGAGCTCGAGGGCGTGCCGCCCGGGTCGCGCCGCGTCCGCGCCGAGGTGCGCATCGTCTCGAACGAGGCGGAGCCCGACGATCCGGCCCAGCTCGTCCTCGCGCGGGTCGTCGACGACGAGCCGCTCGACCTCGCCGTGCTCGCCGCGCCGGCGCGGCTCCCGTCGCTCCCGTACCGCGTCGGCCGCTCGCGGGACGTGCGGGTCGGCGACGCCGTGCTCGTCCGCGGCTTCCCGCTCGGCGCCTTCGCCGCGCTGAACGCCGGGCGCGTGATCGGCACCGGGCAGCGCGACCAGGAGCGCGGCTGGGATCACGAGGACTTCGCGATCGACGCCCTCCTGAACCTCGGCAGCTCGGGGAGCCCCGTGCTCGCCATCTCCTGCGAGACGGGCGAGCCGGAGCTCGTCGGGGTCTACCACGCAGGCTACCGCGGGGCGCAGGGGCTGAACGTGGTCGTGGCGATCGATCAGCTCCGGGGCGCCCTCGACCGGCTCGAGCCCACGGTGCGCCCGGCGTCCGTCTCGGCGGAGCCTGCGCCCAATCTCACGGCGGCGCGCGCGGCGCTCGCGAAGGGGCCCATCCTCATGCCCTTCGGCGGGCGCGCGATCCGCGTCGAGCGCGCGGGGGAGGGGGCCCGGTTCGCCCTGCTCGACGCGTCCTACCCGCTCTCGTCGCGCGTCGAGGTGGCGATCGTCGATCGCGGCGGCGCGCTCCCGGGCGAGCGGCTCGCCCGGACCGCCGAGCTCCGCGCCGCGCTCTGGGAGCAGCTCGATCTCGTGCTGCGCTACCGCCGCGCGGAGGCGTCCGAAGCCCGGACCGCCGCGAGCGCCCGCGAGCGGCTCGCCCTGCTCATCCGCGACCGCGAGGAGGACCAGTCGGACCTCCTCGCGGCGGTCCGGGCGGGAGCCGACGATCTGGTGACCATCACGAACAGTGAATGGAGCGCCGCGCCATCGGGCGCCCCCGACCGGATCGAAGGTCGCACCGGTTCGGGAAAGGAGCTCGTCCTGCCTACGCGCTGACGTTGGGGCCCACACCCACGGCGCGCCTACATGAAACGACCTGCCCTGATCGGGTGTGACTCGCGGGTCGGAATTCGCCCCACCTGGGATCGGCGCCAAAAATGTGCCCGCCTTACAGGTAGTTGCGGATTCTTGGCGGCGGGGGGTGGCAACCGAGCGGGGCGTTATTATTGTCCCCTTCGCCGGCGACGGGCGACCGAGCAGGGGTGCGGTGGGGAAGCTATTGCTCGGATGACCCTCGCTCCCGTCGGCGAACTGGCCCTACACTGGGGCCCTTCCGGGGAAGGACACGATGGCCCAGATCGATATCGAGATCCTCACGCCGTTCGCTGCCAAGTTCATGGAGGGCACGACGCTCACCCCGGCGGAGCGCGCCGAGGTGCTGCGCATCGCCCAGGGGTTCGCGTGCAAGGACTCCGCGGCCGCCGCCGGCGTCTCGCCCGAGACGATCCG
>Ga0306923_10008189_pt1 | contig 10479 bp, 5 predicted proteins | sample sta12Can44000108_FD_203841 | JGI IMG/M metagenome (GOLD analysis project Ga0306923, IMG submission 203841) | Lab enrichment of tropical soil microbial communities from Luquillo Experimental Forest, Puerto Rico - statanox.12C.anox.44.000.108 (v2)... | ecosystem: Environmental > Terrestrial > Soil...
TAGCTATCTCCCATTTATAATGCGGATGCAGATTATCTAAGTCAAAATTTAAATCGGTTGTTGTAATCATTCCTGTTGAAGGCATTTTAAGAGCAGTTGTTTGTGCTTCCCAAAACTCAGGCAAACTTTCAACGGTATAATGCTTTACGCTATCTTTTGTTTTTGAATATGCGTACGGAGCAATTTGCACAAAATAGAAAGGCAGATTTCCATTCCAAGCTTTTCTCCACCAATTAATCAATGCCTGCATTTTGTAAGTGTATTGCAAACGCTCATTCAAAAAGCAATTCGATTCACCTTGATACCATAAAAATCCTTTTAATGCAAATGGTACCAAAGGTTCAATCATGGTGCTATAAAACTTGCCGGGCTCTCCATCAATTTTGTGTGTTGAATCTGATTGATCGTTAAAAAAAGGTAATGCAGTAAATGCTTCTTTGGGCATCCACGGTTCTATACGGCTACCCGGCACTGCTGAAGAAATTACACCAACAGGAACTTTTAATTGGGCTTGTAATTCTTTAGCAAAGAAATAACCCACAGCAGAGAAAGAACGTAATGCAGAATCTTCTGCAACACTCCAGCCCGAATGCGTTGAATCCGGTCTCATTTTTTTTCTGTCTACCAAAAAAATGCGGATGTTTTTATTGTGTGCCGATTCCAATTCGTTCACAGGCCAATTGGTTACCCCTGCCGGAACAGTTACTTTACTATTTTTACGCATAGAATATTCCATGTTAGACTGTCCCGAACATAACCACACTTCGCCAACCAAAATATTTTTTAATTCAATAGTTTGTTCGCCATTGGAGATCATTAATTTTTCGGGATTGAATGAAGCGTCTAACGCATCTAACGTTACTTTCCAGTTGCCTTGTGCATCTGCTTTTGTTGTTTTTATTTGATGATTGAACTGAACAGTTATATCATCACCTACATTTGCATAACCCCAAACAGGCACAGGTTTATTACGCTGCAAAACCATATCGCTGCCCAAAATTTTAGGCAATGATAGTTGTGCAAATGAATGATTAAATACTATAAATGGCATAGCTATAATCAGTATTTTTTTGATAGTATTCATCTTATAATTTTCCGATTATTTTTTCAAGATTTATTGATGATGCTACTTTAACTCCATTTACCCATGCGCTAAAACCTTTGCCCCTGCTATATTTTGAGCCATTCCTATCCCAAATGATGGTAACGATTTTACCATGATATAAAATATTATCCAAGCAAAACCATTCCCATTTACCTGCAGGTAGCAAAGGATTTATTTCGAGTACACTATCTGTTCTCGGTCTTAATCCAACCAAACCTGTTATAATTAAATCATTAAATGTGGAATGATTGTAATACCTGCTTCTTTCTTCATCACCTTTTAACCAGTAGCCGGTTTTTTCATCCAAATATTCGCCAACATAAGGGCGGCCTCTATAATATTGAGATTCTACAAATCTTTCGAATAAATGAAAATAGATAGAATCGTTAACGTAACATTGTTTTACGCCATTCAATACATTGGCCATGCCTGTTAATGTTTGCGATGTTGCATATGGCCAAACGGCACCATCCCATTCGCACTTACAGCAACCGTGTGTTCTAAATTGCGGGTGGCTTCTGTCTGCTGTTGTTATACCAAACGGAGCATTGAATGTGTTTTCTGCTGAAATGTTTTGCCAGGCAATATTATAATTTGTATCGGGCAAATTAAAATACCAAGGAATAAAACCTATTTCTTCTTTTACTTGTGCCAATGTATCTGACTGTTTATATGTTTCGAAGAAGCGATCTTTCGTATTCCACAGTTTTTTCTGCACCAATGTTTTAATGGTATCTGCTTTTAAATTATAAAGTTTAGCTGCTGCATTTTTACCTGCTAAATTTTCTATAGCAGCCAATGCTTTTGCATTACCAAACATGTAACTGTTAATACTTGGCCTTGCATTTTTTTCTTTTCTGCCACCACTAATGGTTTCTTCCATTCCATCTCTAACATCAAATTGCCAAAACAAACCGTTTTTTAATTTTTTTTCTTGTTCCCAAGCTGCATAATCCTGTTCCAAGTCAGGTAAATAGTTTAACAGAAAACTCTTATCGCCATTTACTTTGTAACGATTATATAAAGCATCAATATTCCAGCTACTGTAAAACCTTAGCTTTTTCATTGGTTTGCCCTCATTGCCGCGGTACCAGATTTTAATATCATCGTTCATATATGTTGCATTGTGCAGCCAACGCGATTCATAAATATGATGACCAACAGCACTGGCGATTAAATTGTATTTATCTGCATAAGTACGAGGTACTAAAAATTCGGTGAAGATGTAACCTTGTTCTGTTTTTTTAATATGCTTGCGCAATGTCCACCAACGGAAATAAAATATTTCTTCAAAATTTTGTTGCGGACATTCGAACAACGGGATATTTTTTTTCATCCAGCTCCATGCACTGTCATTGGGGATTGCCTGCTTAATATTTTCATCTTCCATTGTGTTGAAATAGTCAACATAATGTTTAAAATTTTCTGCCTTTAAAACGTTGGTTTTCTTTTGTGCATGAATATTTGTTGTGAGGAAGAAAGTTATCAGGCAAAGAGACAAGGAGACAAAAAATTTAAAACCTTGAGCTGAATATTGTACAAAACGTACAAGTGTGCGACGCAACAAAAGTTTAATTGATGTTATAATGCTTGGTTCAAACATATATCCTACTTGGTTTTTAGAGATTTAATATAATACACTGCTTCTTTATCCTGTAACTCGGTTCCTACTAAATCATAGTCCTGGTCGGTTGGCGTATCTGCATCGGGAAAACGGCGAATATTTCCGGTTCTGAAAACGATACGCTCTGCTTTTTCTATGGGTGCAAAACATACATTAGATGATGGTTTATTACCATTAACAGTTACCGTATAAAAACGTGTTGCCGTATTTAAATCGATACTGATTGATAACGGTTCGTTTGCATTGTATTTGCCAATTGATTTATTGCGATAGCCTTGTTTAGTTAAAACAGTACCTGTTGAATCGAGCATCAAACGCAGGCAGGGCAATCCTTGTGCATCTTGAATTTCTATTTGCAGATTGCCGTAGTTATTTTGTGCAGCTATTAATTCAATTTCTGTTTTTACCTGTTTTGCAGCAGGAATAATATGTTCTGCTTTTGCAAAATCGAAAGGATCGCTGTCTTTTAAGGTTAAAGCTTTTGTACCATCTTTTAACTTTTCTATATTAACCCTGCACCAAAGCGGACTGTAAATATTCCATTGATTTAATTCTTCCCCATCTTTCATATTATTGAAAACATCGGTAACAGGTTTAGTTATTGCATCGGTAACAGGTACAGGAATTTTACTTACCCAAATATCTTCTTTATTCATACTGTAACTCACCCACATATTTTTATCCGGTGGCATTGCATCGCATTCCTGAATACCACGAACGTATTGAGGACCATAACTTTTATATGCACCACCATAACGGAGCGATGTTATTTCTCCATTTACCAATAATAAGTTTTTATATCTCAATCCATCGTCACTAATACTTATAGCCAAAGGCCAACGATATTCAGAAGGATTATACACAGTAGCATATTTACCATCGGATGTTTTTTGCCCCCAAATTTTTGCATTGGCATTTACAAAACCAGGAGCTCTTAAAGGATTATACAACCATGTTTTGCCTTCATCTTTACTGATGCTTGTTAATGCATACTTCCATAAACCAACAGCTTCGCCATTTGGCAGGTGATAAAAATTAAATGCTTTAAAATCTTTTTTTAATGGAATTAAAGGATCGTTTCTATCTGCCTCTTCAACCATTTGCTGCATCATTAAAGGAGTTGCCAACAGCTCATTACAAGCATCTACAAAACCTTTGTCTTTTGATTGTGTGAAGAAAGGATAAGATGTATTTTTTTCGGAGAAGCTATGGTTATATCGAAGAAAATAGATTGGCCCCCATGAACCGTCTTTTTTTATTTCACGAACAACGCGACCCACACCGTTACCGTCGTTAGGATCATCTTTCAATCCTAATACAATCCCATAAAAACCCAATGCCAGCAAGCGATTGCTTTTACTGGTATAAAAACCGATTCGTTGATGCATTACTGCATAATCGTTATGTGCTGTATCTTTTCTTCCTTCTTTAACCGTACCATCAGGAATTTTATAAGTAGGAAATATTATAATGGGGTTGCTCCATGTATAACCATCTTTCGAAGTTGTCAATAATGTTCTTCCGGCACCTTGGTGTTCACCTATTTTATTGCTTAAATATTCTAAATAAAAAGTATTGTTCCAGTAAGATAGCATAGGCTGATGGTTGTACGTCCAACCATAACCACCTTTGGCAGTTGTATCACTTCGCCTTGCCCTCATTACCTGAATATTGTGAACGCCAACAGCAGGTGATAATTGCCCGTGATGATAATCTACATTTGATAAAGCTGTACCGATGTAACGAACCGTATCTTGTTGCGCAAATAATAGCGAATAGTGAATAGTGAATAATAAATATATGGTGAACCTTATTTTCATTTTAAATCTTTGGATTTACGAATCAATTTTTTTACAAAATTTCTCTTTACTTCAATGATTGTTCCGTGTTTGTGATTTTGCGGAACACGAATTAAACTATCAATATTTGCAAACGTTTGAAAGTCTTTCGTAGCAACAGCTTCATAGATTTTTTTCCTGTATGCATCAAAATAAATCAACCATTGATCTTTTACTTTTACAACCGTTGGCCCTTCGCTAAACTTATCCGTAAATGTTTTTGAAGTATTCGTGTATGAGCCAAAAGCATTATTGCTAAATGCAACTTTAATATCAAGCTCCGGTCTTGTATTATCTTTCACTACCAGTACATAATCATTCATAGCTTTTTTCACAATCACTGCATCAATAGAACTAAAACCTCCATCGAAAAATAATTTTGCAGGAGAGAAATTTTTAAAATCCTTTGTAGTGGTGTAATACAAGCGATGATTGTTTCTTTCATCCTCCAATCCTTTTGGAAAGCGGCCCGGAATGCAAGAAGACCAAACTATAATGTATTGCTTAGAACTATCTTCATAAAATATTTCGGGCGCCCAAACATTTACCGTTTCAGGTTCCGATTGCATGATTGGGATATATTGTTCCTCACTCCAGTGAATTAAGTCTTTTGAATTTGCATAACCAAATCCATTACTGTTCTTCCATTCTGTAGTCCACACCAAATGAAATGTTCCATCTTTATCCTGAATGATGGAAGGATCTCTCATAATTTTGGGCGTACCCACCAATGGTTTTAAAAATATTTTACTGAAATCATTCCAATAATAACCATCGTAACTATACAACAAACGCAACCCTGAATCTGCAGGCTCATGAAACGATGTAAACAAATATGCTTTACGAGATGACGAACAAGATGTAAATAACATCATTCCAATAAAACCAATCAAACAATATTTTATTAAATTAAATTTCATTTTTATCCTTTAATCGATTCTAAAACCAACACCCAATCATTACCTTCTTTTTTAATACCCGATGGTGTAAATTCTTTTATACCACTGTTTTCGAATTTGCCGATTTCCGTGTAGCTACCATTTTTAGGGTTAAACCATTTTGCATTTACTTTCTTCCCCGCAATTTTTCCCATAGCCACAGGAATAGTTCTTCCGGTATAGGTATAAATGAAAGCATAATCTTTTCCTCTGCTTGCTACCAAATAATCATATTTTATTCCTTGATCTTTTGCAATTAATGATTGATCGGGAATTCTATCGAAATAAGATTTACTCAGCATTATTTTTTTTACATATTGCATTTGCTTTGCACCGGCATCGTTCAATGCCTCCTGCCAAGGTTGCCTGCAACCATACGCCCCCTGTCCACTTCCGGCTTTATAAAATTGCATAATGGCGTTATGGCCATAAGTGTAACCGCAAGCACCGGCTAATACACTCCAATAAGCATAACGACGAACATCATTATCCATCCATTTAGGAGCTAAAGTATCATGCAGGCCATGTGGAATTTTTTCGTACGACGGCTCTCCGTCCAACATTGGTTTTGTTGGCTGCAAAACATAATCGTTCACACAAAATTTCCAGTTATCTTCACCAATTCTTGGCTCTGTTGTGTCTTGTGCATAATCTTTATGACCCGATTGAAACATATTAAAATCTAACCAGCTTTCGTTTTGAAACCAAGTTGATGAAGTTGATCTGCCTCTTGGATGAAACGTAATTAAATGATTAGGATCATTTGCTCTTAAAGTACTTCCAATGGTGTTCCACACTTGCAAAGAATCGCTTCCTTTTATATCACCACCATTCACCCAAATAATATTGGTTTTATTCTTATACCTATCTGCCAAAAACTTTGCAAATACTTTCGCTTGTTGTTGACTAACATGCCCTTCTTTAACATTAGTGCCCCAAATAGGAACCAATGCCAAATACAATCCTTTCTCCGCAGCTTTATTAATTACATAATCTACATGATCCCAAAAATCATATTGCGCTGTATCATTAAAATTGTTGCCAGGCGTGATTTTCGGCTTAGACACATCTTTATTAATCAATGCAGAATCGCCGTACACGTTCACTGCATGTTTAACATCGTGCAATACCATTACCTGAATTACGTTAAAACCTTTTTGTTTTCTGTCTTCCAAATAAGCATCAGTTTCTTCGCGGGTAAGTTTTACAAACAACAACCAACCGGTATCGCCCATCCAAAAAAAAGGTTTGCCATCTGCAGTTATAAAAAATCTTTTATTCTGCGATACTTTTAATAACGAAGGTTGTATTTGCGCATCAGTCAAAAAATTAATCATTACCAACATCAAAACAAAAGCAATTCTTTTCATAAAATATTTTTATGTGATCAACTAAATCACTTTAATCAGCATCGTTGCGTCGCACACTTGTACCGCATAACACAGGGCAACAAGTAGCAGAGGCACAAAGCGAAACTATCCAATCTTAAAACTCCTGTTCTTCGTCATTTCGAGTAAGTAAACGAGAAATCTATTTTATTTATCAGAGATTTCTCCCTTCAGTCAAAATAACAAATTACCTAACAACTCTTTCACCGTTGTTAGCCACCCGACCAACAACAAAAACTTTCAATCACTTTTTATTTAAACATTTTTATCCATGCTACAGCAGCACCAGACGAAGGACGTTGCATATTTTTTACTTCACTGCCTTTTGCTTTTTTTGCATCACCAATTAGCTTTCCTGTTTTTGCATCAATCCATTTAATCAAATAATTATTTTTGTCCGATACATTGATTGCAACCATATCCGGTGTGTCCACATAAATAATATAACTTTCCTTATTATTCAATGCATACACATTTTTAGCATCGGTTAATGATGCCACATGCATACTTGAAGCATCTTGTAAAAACTCAACAGGCAATACCGGAACATTTGCCAATGAGCCACCTGCCATCAATACAGCCCAACCAAACTCTAATCCCTCTCCGGAATATATCACTGCTTTTGAAGGGTATCTTTGTTTGTATTCATTCACAGCCCTATATACTTGTTCAAAAGAAGAACGTTTGGGCTTCATTAAACGGGCCCATTGACGAGGAGCCAAATTTTGTCCGCCCGGCGGAGCATAAACACTGCCATCGAATTGATAATGCCAGTATTTAACATCAATAACATTTATCACATCCGCATAAGCAGCATCTGCAAGAATTGCATCCTGAACATCTTTTGTTACGCTTAAACCAATCAGTTGTTTATTACCGGTTTCTTTTTCCCAATCTTTTACAACATCTAACCAAAATTTTACAAAGTGTAATGGCCCTGTAAACTCTTCACCAATCAATTGAATCACTCCGTTATTATTTTTACAAGCATCCAAACATTGACGAATATATTTTGTGTGCAATGCTTTTCTGTTAGCATCGCTTATATCGTAAAACTGTTCTGCCATAAAAATGCGTTTATCACCTGCAAACGGCGGCGGTTCCGGGAATCCTGTATTGTTAATATTATTTGCAGTACGCCAAGGGAAATCCGCATAGTGAGCGCCTGCTTCAATAATATTATGTTGAAAATAATTTTCATGCACCAGCACCAATCCTTTTTGATCTGCAAAATCTGCATACTGTTTTATACGGCTCCAGTACCATTGATTGTATTTAGTAAGATCGTATTTACTCAATCCGTCCCATGCAAAATCTTTTCCTGTTCTTGCAAAAGGCAATTCATAAAATGGCGGCCACACTTCACCATCCATACGACGGATACGTTCATGATCGTCTCTTCTTCTTTCGTACCATAACGCATAATGCTGTTCTAAACCAATAATATGCTGAGCTACTAACGAATCTGTCATTTCATCCAAATCATCCGTCCATCCTTTTCCTGTTCTACCCGGAACAAAACGAGTAATAGCGTACTTTGCATTTTTAAGATCTGTTCTTTCCACACCGCCATTCCACCAGGGCACTTCTTGCCTTGCACCTGTTAAAACACTATTGCCACGAACAATCCATCCGTTTTGAATCATCAATGCAGGAGCTAAAAGCTTTGCAGGAGTTTTTACAAAACCAACTTGATCGATTGTTTTAATATTTTCTGATTTAATATTTAATGATTCTTTTGCTGCATTAATATCAATCCACTCCGGCAATTGAACACGAGGCTTTACAGATTGTGCAGTAAGCTCTGATGCTTGTTGTACAGTAGGGCTACTTGATGCTTCCGATTCTACAAACATTATTTTACTTATAGCATCAACATTTTTATTTAAACGATTAGAGAGTTGTGTATAATAAAAGCTACGAGGATTAATAGATTCGTTAGAGCCATACCAATAGCCATCGCCTGAAAACTGTGCCCATGAAGCATAAGACCAGTTTTGTGCTGTTGGCGGTTTATAACAATCTATACGAGATGCGGAGCAGTTCCAGAACATACTGTTAGCAGCACTCCAACCGGCGCCGCTTGCATCTTGTCCGCGGTTTCCGTAACGTAATGCATTACCGTCTATACTTACCACATCAAATAAAATTCCTGAAGCCCAACTATCTATTCCTCCGCTAAAGTTATAGGGTAAAAAAGATTGGCACTGAACAAAAGCATTAGGGCCGGGTGCACAAAAGCCAACTGCAAAATCGTGATAACCATATTCCGAATAACAACGCTGAAATAATGTTTGCTCACCTGTTGTATAAAATGTGTACCGACGTTGACCTCCAATTTCCGAAACCGGGTTGAATGATTTACAGTCTTCAACAGTTACACGTTTTGTTGTTTCAAGTAAACGCACTGCCGAACCCGCAAAGTGTTGAAATACTACTCTTCTTACCCAAACATCTTCTGCATTTTCAACAGTGATTGCCATCCATCGATGCGCTTCATCTTTTGGGTTATTTATCTCATAAGTTGAGTTCAGTTGCAAGTTTTCAATACCGACGTTAGAGATACGTCCAGCCCATTGATAAACAGAAACAAAACCTCCGCCAAATTTTTTATCTAATGCTGTTGTTAATGGAACATCAATGGTAATTTCATTTCCATTAACGGCAACAATTTTTCTGGTAAAGAAAATATCACGTTCACCGGGCTTCCACCCTAATGCGGTAATACCACCGCCAAAATGTTCTGTTTCAATTTCATGAATCCATTCTTTTGTTGATGGCCTGCGAACAGTTATTTCGTCACCAACTTTTAAAGTTCCGGTTGATGCAATATGCAATACATTTGCGTTAACAGGAACATAATCATCCATAACTTTTATTTCAATTCCATCTTTTTTGTTATTCTTTCCAAAAATCCTGATTAAAGTTTGGCGATCTGTTCCGTCACCGGAAAGTATTGTTCCATCTTCATTGTAGCCTACACCACGTAAAACAATACCCGATGCTTTTATTTGTAGCTGACCACTAATATGATACGCTCCTTTCTCCAGTAAAACAACGCCTCTAAATCCATTTTTATCCAAAGGCAAAGAAGCTACATAATCAATTGCAGATTGAATTCTGTTAGTAGCATCACCTTCTTTTAAAGGCACTGTTATTTTTACAGCAACATCATCAGGAATAGTTTCTTCCGAAGCTTTGTAACCGCAGTAAGAAAAATCGGGAATACGATTACCAAGCGAGTCCGGATTATATTCCAGTTTTCCCTTATCGCCAACAGTAACAGGCAACACGGGCTTGAGTGGCTTTGTTTTTTGTGCCGATGAATTTGCTATTGTTATTAAATTAAACAGAATGGTAACAATGGCAAAAAAACAAACACTACTATTTTTGTGGCAGCTTATCATTTCAAAAAAATATTTACTGATAAAGTTCCTTAATTAATAAGTTAAATAAAGAATGGCTTTTGCAAAAGTTCACCGCATTTACAAAAGCCATCTTCACTCAATAAAAAAATATTTCTATTATTTTTTAACTGTTTCGGGTCTAACGTCTTTAATATCTACAAGGCTATTGAGATAAACTT
>Ga0306923_10008191_pt1 | contig 10477 bp, 10 predicted proteins | sample sta12Can44000108_FD_203841 | JGI IMG/M metagenome (GOLD analysis project Ga0306923, IMG submission 203841) | Lab enrichment of tropical soil microbial communities from Luquillo Experimental Forest, Puerto Rico - statanox.12C.anox.44.000.108 (v2)... | ecosystem: Environmental > Terrestrial >...
ATCGTCCGGAACGACCAGGAGCGCTATGCGTCGCATGAGTGACCGTCACATTATGACTACATGCCCAAGCTCCAGTCGAGCTCCGCAATTCGCGACCAGGTCGCCAATGCTCGTCGAATTGTCATCAAGTTGGGGACGAACGTGGTCATGCGCGATGACGGACGCCTGGCCCTGAGCAGGATTTACGGCATTGCCGAGTCGGTGGCGCGGCTGCGAGAGCAAGGACGCGACGTACTGGTGGTTTCATCGGGTGCCGTGGGGCTCGGCATGGAACGGATCGGCCTCGCCGTCCGCCCGACTGAGCTTGAGCAGATTCAGGCTTGTGCAGCGATTGGGCAAAGCCGGCTGATGGCGATCTATGACGACGCATTCGACAAGCTCGGCTTTCGAACAGCGCAAGTCCTCCTCACCGAAGATGATTTTCGCGACGCGGTCCGCTACGGCAATCTGCGATCGACGCTGGTTTCGCTTTTGGCGATGGACGTCATTCCCGTAATCAACGAGAATGACACTGTCTGTACAGCGGAACTCGACCATCCGGCCGACAGTGCCGCGCGTCAGCGGGTATTTGGCGACAACGACAAACTCTCGGCCCTTGTAATGGCGCACATCGTTGCCGACCATCGTGACCAACGATCCGATCGCTGCTGAACAATTCCTCAGCGAGGTTGACGCCGCCGGCGTATTTCACAACGCTTCGACGCGATTTGCCGACGGCTACCGCTACGGCTTCGGCGCCGAAGTCGGCATCTCCACCAGCAAGCTGCACGCGCGCGGCCCGGTTGGAGTCGAAGGCCTCACTACTTACAAATATATTCTCCGCGGCCGAGGACAACTCGCGCGCGACTACCAGGGTCCAGACGCCAAGCCGTTCACTCACAAGCAACTGCCGTCCGACTCCCATCACGGTTGAGTCAACACCGTCTGATACGGATCCAGTACCAGCCTCTTCACGCCCACCGGCGCGGAGAGCGTAAACCGTGTCTCCTGTCCCTCGGCGAACACACGGCCAAGATAGACCTTATTGTCGCCGACCGTGCCATAGACACTCACGCTGGTTACCAGGTCTTCCGGAGCATCGATCTGTAGGAGAGTACCCGTCACAGTCGGTTTTCCCGTCTTTGTGGAAAACCGCGCGTCCTTTAGCTCCAAACGCGGAAACGCGATGCCATTCACCCATCCGTCGAAAAACCAGTCGAGCGACTGGCGATCCTCGAACCACAACGACTTGGGAAGCACCGCCTCCAGCGCGCGTTCGAAGTCGGCGTTCGTAATCTCTTTCTGCTTGTAGCACTGGTAGATGTTTCGCAACAGATCAAGAAACACCTGGTCGCTTCCGTCGGGATTCGCAGCCGTTCGCGAGGCATCACGAAACATTTCGCGCAGCATGTGGATTAGCCAGGTCCCGCGGCCGTAGGTGATGACTTCATACCCCGACGGAAACTTCGACGACGCCAGCCGAATGCCGAGCGTCACCGGACCGGCCTGCTCATTCGGCAGGCCGTCTTTGGACTTCGTCGCCAGCAACTGCCGGTACGCCTGCAGCATGGCTTCGACATCGGCTGATTCATCGCGTTCCATGAGCATAAGTGCCGAGTAGTTGGAAATCGCCTCCAACAGCCACTGCTCGTGATAGCTGGCCCACGACACCTGATCGCCGAACCACTGGTGCGCCACCTCATGTGGCATCATCACGTTGCCATACAGAATATTGTCGCCGGGTGAGACTTTCTGCGCGGCGCGTTGCGCCGGCGTCAGGTATACATAACTAGACAAGAAGATCATCCCCGGCCAGCCCTGGCTGTCACTTCCCGGGCGCTGCGTCAACGCCAGTGAGCTAAAGGGATAAGGCCCGAAGAGTTTATCGAGTGAGAGAAGCGTGTTTGCTGCCTGCGTCGCAAGCCGACCACTGCCGGCGACAGGATTCAACGCCGTTTCTCTCGCGGCCAGCGGCCCGTTAACGTCGGGTGGAACCGGCGAAGGCAAGGTAGCCGTCGAAACCGACGGGACGGCCGCAGGCTTAGCCATCTCTTTCTCGACGCCTCGGGTCGCATACGAGTCGACGGTCACAATTCCGGCTTTGGCCGTGCTTTTTACGTAGCGACCCAGATTGAATCCCGCGATCGGAACCGGAACCTCACTGACCCAACGGCCGACAGATTGTCCCCCATCCTGTTCCAGAGAGACTCGCTTGCCCGTTGCAACCAACGTATAAGGCTGCGGAAAGCGAAAAGTAATGTCGTAATGCGACATGGCGATGCCGCGATTGGGATACCAAGTTCCGCGAGCACCCACGTAGAACAATCCGCCGCCGGCGTCGGATAACACATTGCCAGCGTATGCGAACTTCAACTGCATCTGCCTCCCCAACTCGAGCGGTGTGGGAAATACCACGGCCACGAGGTCGTTGCCTTTTCGAGCCAGCTGGCTGCCTTCGATGGCTTCGTTCTGAATGAACTCCAGCGGCTGTCCATCCATTTCGACGGATTTGAGTTGTAGATAGCGCGAGAGCTCGAATAGCAAAATCCGGCTACCACCCTGGCTGACGCTTCCTGACAGACTTGCATCGGCCGACATGCTCAACCCAGGATCGATGACTCCATGAATGGTGTAGCCGCCGACCCGGAAGGCATCGCGAGTCCACGCCGGCCCCGTAGGACCATGGAAGCGAGTGTTCGACAGCGCTTCCTTGCGGGAGGAACGCATCGAGAAGCTCATCCACAGGTCGTAGTAAATGTCCTCGCGAATGGTTGTGGTCTGTCCTACGATGATCTGCTCCGGGGAGCGCGTATCAAAATAAACATCGAACGTCCCCAGTCTCTCGCTAGCGACTCGCGCGTGTAACAGCCGGTCAGGCGGCGGTTGTGGCGTTCCTGCTGGAACCGTCGTTGGTCCACTGGTAAACGTGATCGCCAGGCGCATGGCGTCCATAATGGCGAGCCTGCGAGCTAATGAATCATTGCGCGTGACAAACGCAGCGCTATCTTCTCCCGGGCGCAAATACTGCTGCAACTCCGTCGCGGTATCGTCGTCAAAGCGCAGGTAGGCAGACGAAAGGTGTTCTTCGAGGACTCCCAGCCCGGTGAACAGCCCCAACGAAGCGCGCTCCATTCGGTCCGGAGGACGAATCAAGACCTCGCCATCACCCTCGAAATATGCGCCCGTCACCCGACCGTCGACGCTCTGAGTGAAGGCGATGGTACCGTCGTTCAGCCACAGGTGGACGTCTTCCCGATCAATCGCAGCCTCGCGAATCTTGTAAACCTTCTGGGGATCAAGTCCGGTGTTGCTCAAAGCCCGGTATAGAGGCAGTACCGGACCAGTGGTCAAAGGCAGGGATTGTGCGAATAACGGGTGAGGACCGCGCAATGGTAATAGGAAGAGTGCTACGGTGAAGCAAATTCGCGGTGTCGCGTTTCGCCGAAGTGCCATTCGAGGAAGAACGAAGCCCCCCACTGTGTAACTGTAGTCTAATGCAAGCAACTTCCGTCACTCTACAGAGTTACCAAAGTAGTATGCCGCCCTAAAATTGGACGTTGGCCGAAGGGCTTTGTCAGCGTAGAATGCGGTTGGTGGGCATAGATCAACGAGAAGTGTTGCAGCTGCGATCAAACGCGCTCGATGGCAACCCCTGCACGCAGCATCAGAATCGGGATGAGGGTACAATAAAGTTAAGATATTCATGGTGCTGCAGGTGAGACCCGGCGAGAGTTGTCCCTGCCTGATCAGGTTACGGATGAAGATCACAGCAGTCCTTTGCTTTCCTCTTGTGTTAGGCGTTCAAGCGATGAGCGGGCAGCAGGCCCAGTCGGCTTTGCCCCCGGGCAGTGTTCCACCCGCAGTTGCTGCTCCCGCCGCCAACGCCCAGCCCAGCGATGCCACGGTGGTGGAAGAAATCATCGTGCGGGTCAACAACAGCATCATTTCGCTCTCCGACCTCAAGCGCAGTCAGGAGCAGTTGAAATCCGAGTCCGAAAAACAGGATCCTTCCACTTCTGCGGAAAATCGCCCGCAGGAGAAAGATCTGCTTCGCGATCTCATTGATTCCCGGCTGCTCGCTCAAAAGGCGGAGGAGCTTGGCATTAGCGCCGACACGGACGTGATCAAGCGCCTCGACGAACTGCGTAAACAGATGCACGCAGAGTCTATGGAGGATCTGGAGAAAGCCGCCCAGGCGCAGGGTGTCTCGTTCGAGGAATTCAAGCAGAACCTCAAAGAGACTATCCTCACGCAGAAAGTCATTCAGCAGGAAGTCGGCGGGCACCTCACGGTTACGCAGCAGGAAATTCAGGAGTTCTACAACCAGCACAAGAGTGAGATGGAGCGGCCCGAAACGGTTCGCCTGAGCGAAATCCTCGTCTCCACGCAAACACCTGCGGCTGCACCAGGACAACCGGCGCCCTCTGCCGACGAGGTCGTGGCCCAAGCCAAATCCAAAGCGGACGCAATTTACGCTCAACTGCAAAAGGGCGCGAAGTTTGATGAGTTGGCCCAGAAAAATTCCAACGGCCCCACCGCTGCAAACGGCGGCGACCTGGAGTACTTCAAGCGCGGCACGCTGGCGAAGCAGCTTGAAGATCAGGTTTTTGCGCTGAAGCCCGGGCAATACACCGAGCCGATCCGCACCAATCAGGGTTGGGTAATTCTCAAAGTCAGCGAACACCAGTCGGAAGGTATCCCGCCACTTAAAGAAGTGGAACCCCAGATTCAGGAACGCCTTTACATGGCGAAGATGCAGCCCGCGCTGCGTGAGTATCTCACCAAGCTGCGCGAAAACGCCTACATCGACATCAAACCTCCATACGTTGACACGGGGGCAAGCCCCAACGAGACGAAGCCGGTTTATACCACGGCCTCCACCACCGACGACAGCAAGAAAACCAAGAAGAAAAAGAAGTACGTCGTCTTTTAACTCGCCAGATTCTCGCTAGAAGAGGCGCATCACCATGCGCCTCTTGTCGTTTAGGGGAAAGGTTGCCGCTGCGAAACTAGTACTGGTATTTGAGGAATATTCCCGGCTTCTTACGGTACGATAAGCCTTCAGCACAAACGGAAGTGCCCGCTGACGCCTAAGGACTCTTCATGAAAAACTTCTACATTCGCGACTGCCCGAAGTACGAAAACCAGACGATAACCTCGAATTTCGTCGTGGCTTCCAAGCAGGTCAAGAACAAGAAGAGCGGCGATCCCTATCTCTCTGTCACCCTGGCAGATTGCAGCGGACACCTCCAGGCGAACATGTGGGACAACGTTGCGGACGCCCTCAATGCCTTCAATCAGGATGACTTCATCAAAGTTAAAGGCCTGGTCCAGAAGTACAATGGCCGCTGGCAACTCACCATCCACAAGGTCCGCAAGCTGGCCGACAGGGAGATCGATTACACCGACTATCTCCCCAAGACCCCAAAGAACGTCGACCAACTCTGGCGCACTCTCGGCGAGTTTGTAGAGACGATCGACAATCGCTGGCTCAAGCAGCTCCTTCACGAGTTCATGGCGGACGATGCGATCGCGACGGCGTATAAGAATGCTCCCGCGGCAAAGACTCTGCATCATGCCTACGTTGGTGGGTTGCTCGATCACGTGGTCTCGCTATTTACCGTCTGCGATCTGGCCGTTCGCAATTACCCACAAGTGAATCGCGACCTCCTGCTCACCGGTGCTTTCCTGCACGACATCGGGAAGATCCACGAGCTGACGTATCAGCGCTCGATTGCGTACACGACCAAGGGGCAGTTGCTGGGGCACATGATCATCGAGCTCGAGATGCTGCACCAGAGGCTTCGGCACATCCCAGACTTTCCTGACGAGCTCAAGATCATGCTCGAACACCTCATCATTAGCCACCATGGGCAATATGAATTCGGTTCGCCGAAGCTGCCGATGTTCCCCGAGGCTCTGATGCTGCACTACCTCGACGACCTCGACTCGAAGATGGAGAGCATGCGGGCGCAATTTGAGCGCGAGAGCGAACTCGAGACACCGTGGACCAGCTTCAATGCATCGCTCGCACGACCTCTGCTTAATACGAAGAAGTTTCTGGACAAGGGACCCGCTGCTCCGGCGCAGCCAGTGGAAAACGGAATCGTCGAAGACGTAGTCGACGCCGAGCCGATCTTGAATTTGCCTCCGAACAAGGATGATCCGGCGACTCCGGCAGATAACCAGCCTGCTCCGGTCACGCGGCTCGAATCGCTGCAGCAGAAATTTGCGTCGCACAAAGTTACACCGGTGGAAATAAAGCACTAAATGCCAACGATTTGACTGCTTCAGGTAGACGATGCTCAATCGGTCTCAATTCGAGTGGCTTTCCTTCGACTGCTACGGGACTCTGATCAATTGGGAGTCCGGCATCCTGGGTTACATCCGGCCGCTCCTCCAGCGGAAAGGAGGCAAAGTCTCAGACGACGAGATTCTCAATCTCTACTCCGAGTTCGAGCCCAGAAGACAGCAGGCCTCGTATCATACCTACCGGGACGTCCTCTCTGCTGTAATGAACGACTTCGCATGCGAATTTCACATCGAGATCAGCGACGAAGAAGTCCGAGGCCTAGCGGATTCGATTCGGGATTGGCCGCCATTTTCCGACACTGTAGAAGCATTACGGCGACTCAAGCCCCACTACAAACTGGCGGTTCTGTCGAACATCGATGACGATCTGTTCGCGCTCACGGCACCCAAGTTGGGAGTTGATCTGGATCAACTCGTAACCGCGCAGCAGGTCGAGAGCTATAAGCCTTCCTTGCGCAACTTCGAGACCCTGCTCAAGCGAGTTGGCACCGACAAGAGTCGGCTGTTACATGTAGCCGAGAGCCTCTATCATGATGTTGTTCCCGCCCGCTCGATGGGGATCGCGACCGTCTGGGTCAATCGTCGCCAGGGTAGGCCGGCCGCCGCTACGAAACTCGTGGCCGTCGAACCTGATATCGAAGTCGCAACGGTTGGCGAGCTGGCCGACTGGGCGATACTGTGATTCCAACAAGTACCTTTGCACTCAAGTGAATCCGTTAGAAAGAGAGCCGCATCACTAATTAGACGATGAAAATACTGCTCCCAACGCCGTTGCGCCAATATGCCGGGAAGCAGAGCACTATCGACGTCGAAGCCAGCACGGTCGGTGAGGCCCTGAAGGTCCTTATGTCCTCTTACCCCGACTTGCGAAAGCACCTGTACAGCGACGAAGGGAAGCTGCGCGCCTTCGTGAACCTGTATCTCAACGACGAAGACATCCGCTATTTGCAGGCGGACCAGACAGCGGTAAAAGAAGGCGACACGCTTTCGATCGTGCCGTCGATCGCAGGCGGGAGCTTCTGAGGTCAACATGGCCGGCATTGCCGAGAAAGTCGCATCGCTTTCGAACGAAGAGATCCTCCGCTACTCGCGGCATCTGATCATGCCCGAAGTCGGCATGGAGGGCCAGCTCAAGCTTAAGCAGGCGCGTGTTCTGTGTATCGGGGCGGGCGGCTTGGGATCTCCGCTGGCGCTGTACCTCGGCGCTGCCGGCGTTGGCACACTCGGCATCGTCGATTACGATGTCGTCGATTTCACCAACCTGCAACGGCAAGTCATTCACGGCACCTCCGACGTAGGTCGCAAAAAGCTCGATTCCGCCGCCGAGACTTTGCGCGAGATCAATCCCAATATTGAGATTCGCAAGTTCGAAACCCGACTCACAAGCGCTAACGCGCTGGAGCTGTTACGCGAGTTCGACATTATCGCCGACGGTACCGACAACTTTCCGACACGCTACTTAGTCAACGACGCTTGCGTGCTTACCGGTAAACCGAACGTGTACGGCTCGATCTTTCGTTTTGAAGGCCAAGCCAGCGTGTTCGCCACCCAGCAAGGCCCGTGCTACCGCTGTTTGTATCCGGAGCCCCCACCGCCGGGACTCGTTCCCTCGTGCGCCGAAGGCGGGGTGTTGGGTATTCTGCCCGGACTCGTGGGCGTTATTCAGGCCACCGAGACCATCAAGCTGATTCTCGGCTCGGGCGAGCCGCTGATCGGCCGGCTTCTGCTGGTCGATGCTCTCTCCATGCGGTTCCGCGAACTCAAATTGCGCAAGAACCGGGATTGTCCCGCGTGCGGAACGCATCCCACGGTAACGGAACTGATCGACTACAATCAATTCTGTGGAATCCGCGGCGATGAAGCAGCCGCACCCAAATCCATGACCGATATCAGTGTTGAAGAACTCAAAAAGCGCCTGGATCGCGGCGATGACATCTTCGTGCTCGACGTGCGCGAGCCGCACGAGTACCAGATCTGTAACCTTGGCGGCTACCTGATCCCGCTGAATGACTTGCCGAAGCGGGTTAGTGAGCTCGACTCCAGCCGGGAGATCGTCGTCCACTGCAAAATGGGCGGACGAAGCGCTAAGGCCGCCGATTTCCTGCGCCAGTCCGGGTTCACCAAGGTCCACAACCTGACCGGCGGCATCAACGCCTGGGCGGAGCGCATCGATCCCAAGATCCCCAGGTACTGACTTGCGATATTGGACTTTGGCGCTCCCAACGACACCCCTTCCGTGAGGAGCTGGTTGTGTTCTATGGGACCACAACACAAAAAATTTATTTGACGACTGTTTTAGAATCAGTGGATTAGGGCAAAAAATGTTCGCAACCAATTGATTCTGAAAGTTGTACTACGCGTATGCATGTGTGCGCTTGGCGCTTAGAAATGGCTCTTCCCGGGCAGCCTACGCCTCAGTCCGTTCCCTTTTGGGAATTTTCAAAGAGCCTGCCCTAGCTAACAACTAGACGCGCGGAGGCCAGCGACATTAATCCCGTGACCCACAGGACAGTTGTTTACTGGCGGAGATTAACCCCGGGTAACCAAGGTTCTCGAATCGGGAGAACCTTAGACACTGGCCAAGAGCAAGAGAGCGCGTTGATCGGAAAACGCCGAGCGCGAAATCACTCAAATTGCACATGCTAGAATTCGGTTTGAAAGTATCGAGGAGTCGTGTTGTCTTGATCGAGCTTGCCCCTTCCATTTTGTCGGCGGATTTTGCGCATCTGGCGGATGCCGCGAACGCCGCCATTTCCGGAGGGGCGACGTTGATCCACGTGGACGTGATGGACGGGCACTTTGTGCCAAACATTACGATTGGTCCTCCGGTCGTCGCATCACTGCGGAAGGCCGTCGAGGTTCCGCTGGACTGTCACCTGATGATCAAGAACGCTGACCAATTTATTCCGGCGTTCGCCGAGGCCGGCGCCAACTGGATTTCGGTCCACCAGGAGGCCTGCGTTCACCTCAACCGCACCCTGGAACTGATACGTTCCCTGGGCTGCAAACCGGGGGTGGTATTGAATCCGGCGACGCCCGTGCAGACCCTCGGCGAGGTGCTGGATCTGATTGATCACGTGTTAGTTATGTCGGTCAATCCGGGATTCGGCGGGCAGAAATTTATCCCCAGTACGCTGGAAAAAGTGCGCAAGCTGGCGACTATGAGGGCGGCCAAGGGTTTGAATTTTCGTATTGAGATTGACGGGGGCATCGACCTCGACACGGTTGGCTCGGCGGTCAAGGCAGGGGTTGAGATTCTAGTGGCAGGAAGTGCCGTATTCTCACACGGCGACGCGACAATCAATGTCGAAGAATTGCTGAAAGCAGCCAATGACGCAACGCTGGTGCGCGTCTAGCTCGTCAAGTTCAGGATATTTCTAAAGGTGGTAGGGATGTTTCGTCGTGTTCTGTTGATCTCGCTGATGGCGAGCACCATAGTATTCTTCGCCTGCAGCAATAAAAAAGTCAGTAATCCTATCGCCAACGTCAACTCCAAGCAGCCTGACAAGGTGTTGTACGACCGTGCCATGGATGCGATGAAGCACAACAAGTTCGACGTGGCCCGACTCAGCCTGCAGACCCTGATCAACACCTATCCGGATTCGGAGTACGTGGCGCGCGCCAAGCTGGCCATCGGCGATTCGTGGTACGCAGAAGGCGGATCGGCCGCTATGGCACAGGCGGAAAGCGAATACAAAGACTTCATCACCTTTTTTCCCAACATGACGGAGGCGAGTGAGGCGCAGATGAAGATCGGCAATATCCATTACAACGAGATGGAGAAGGCGGATCGCGATTACACCCATGCCAAGCGTGCGGAAGAGGAATATCGCCAGCTGATCATGCAGTTCCCCGACAGCCCGATGGTCCCGGAGGCGAAGAAGAAGCTGCTTGCGGTGCAGGAAGTCCTGGCGGAACGCGAGTATGGAATTGCGCACTTTTACTATTTGCACGAAGCGTGGCCGGCGGCGATTGCCCGCTTCAAGTCGCTGACCGACACCTATCCGCTGTACAGCGGTGCAAACCAAGCTTTGTTCGAACTGGCCAATTGCTACGAGCGCCAGGCGGAATTGCTGCGGCGTTCAAAGCTGGCGGAGGCGGCCAAGGCTCCGTTGATCAAGCAATACACCAACAACGCAGCTGACGCTTACGATCGCATTCTTACGCGCTATCCCTTAGAGGACCG